>Ga0180219_1000268_pt1 | contig 49371 bp, 46 predicted proteins | sample eDN3rd30CBELigMG_FD_151338 | JGI IMG/M metagenome (GOLD analysis project Ga0180219, IMG submission 151338) | Enriched Miracle-Growth compost microbial communities from Emeryville, California, USA - eDNA 3rd pass 30_C BE-Lig MG (version 2)... ... | reverse complement strand
TGAGGTAGGCGAAGACCTCCGGGACGATGTGGGTACCACCCTCACATCGGATTCCACGGAGGTCTTCGTGACTCACGCTAACGCGCCCTTGACGCCGGAAGGGCGTCGCCGGCTCGGTTCCCTGATCGTCGACGACGGCTGGGCCGTCCGGCGGGCCGCGGAACGGTTCCAAGTATCGCCCGCGACCGCGTCGCGGTGGGCTCGCCGATATCGGGCGGGTCTGCCGTTGACCGACCGGTCTTCGCGGCCTCGCACGTCGCCATCGCAGCTGTCGACGCGGCGGGAACACCGGATCGTGTCGTTGCGGTTCACCCGGCGGTGGGGACCGCACCGGATCAGTTACCACCTCGGCATCCCGCGCTCCACGGTGGGGCGGGTGCTTGCCCGCTGTCGGATGCCGCTGCTGCACCACCTCGACCAGGCCACCGGGCTCCCCGTCCGCAAGCCCAAGCCCGTCCGCTACGAGAAGCAGATCCCGGGCGAGCTGGTCCACGTCGACATTAAGAAGCTCGGCCGGATCCCGGACGGCGGGGGCTGGCGGATGCTCGGACTGCAGGCGGGCAAGCGCAACAACAACAAGAAGGGCCTGGGCTACGCGTTCTTGCACCACGCGGTCGACGACTGCACCCGTCTGGCGTACTCCGAGCAGCTCGGCGACGAGCGCAAGGAGACCGCGGCAGCCTTCTGGGAACGCGCCAGGGCGTTCTTCGCCGGGCACGGTATCACCGTCACCGCCGTAATGACAGACAACGGCGCTTGCTACCGCTCTCGCGTGTTCGCTGACGCGCTCAGCAAGAGCGTGAAGCATCGCCGCACCCGCCCCTATCGGCCGCAGACCAACGGGAAAGTCGAGCGCTTCAACCGCATTCTCGCGAGCGAGTGGGCATACGCCGCGACATACTCGTCAGACGCCGCTCGCGCTGCGACCTACGACGACTGGCTGCATCACTACAATCACCACCGACCCCACACCGGGCTCGGAGGCCTCACGCCTGCCGAACGCGCTCACAACCTCACGGGGAAGAACAGTTAGGCTTTGGCTCCTCACATAGGATCGAATGGCCTGCGGGCCACACGGAAAAGAGACGCGGATGAGTACTCCCTCTCACGATCGGGTATCGCTGATCGACGGCGAGCCTATGGTCCAGCAGGTCGCCGACTACCTCAGGGAGTCGATCTACTCGGGTGAGTTGAGACCGGGGTCCGCACTCCGGCAGGAGGCGATCGCGAGCCGGCTCGGCGTGAGTCGGCTCCCGGTCCGGGAGGCCTTGCGTCAGCTGGAGAGTGAGGGCCTCGTCGTCGCGCGTCCCAACAGCGGCGCAAAAGTGGCCCTTCTGGACTTCGCCGAGTACGCGGACATCTACAAGGTGCGGGAGCGGGTCGAGCCGCTTGTGCTCGCCGAAAGCATCCCGAGCATGACAGACGAGCAGAAGGAGGAGACCGGTCGCCTCCTGCGCGAACTGGAGACGCTGATCGATGACCCGCCGGCGTTTCTCGCGACTGACCGCAAGTTCCATCTGTCCTGTTATGCCGGCGCGAGTCCTTTCCTGATCAAGACCGTCGAGGGATTCTGGAACACCACGCAGCGGCATCGCCGTCTGCTGCTGGCCACGTACTCCGCCGTCGACTACGAGTGGACGAACTGGGAGCACCGGTTGATCTATGACTGCATTCTCACCGGGAACGCGCGCGCGGGCGAGGACGTCATCCGGTTGCACATCGAGAGGACTCGCCTCCATCTCGGGTCGCACCGCGAACTGTTCGACCGCTGAGCCCCGCCGCATCGGATCCGAAACCGTAGTATCAGATGCGCAGAGCGCGCATTTCTTGACATTTTGGATCCGATATAGAATTCTGTGACCTGCTAAGCCCTAACGCGCGGCCCCGACCGTGCAGAGAGCAGGTCTGACGATGAAGTCACCACTTCTGGCTGTGACCGCGGTGGTCGCGCTCGCAGCCCTCACCGGATGCACCGCCCCGACGGCACAGGACACGAATGGTTCCCCCGACGCGCAGCGCGAGCTCACGATCGGCGTCTCGCTCATCAGCCAGCAGATCCCGATCCTCGCCTCCATCACCCAGGAGTTCGTCGACCGCGGAGGGGCGGGCGGCTACACAACGGTCATTTCGGATCCGAACAACGACGCGTCGGCGCAGATCCAGCAGGTCCGCGCGCAGATCGCGAGCGGTGTCGACGGTCTTGTCATCAGTCCGGTCAACCGGGAGGCGATGGATCCGGTCATCAAGGAAGCCGTCGAAGCCGGCATCCCCGTCGTCATGGTAGCCAACCCGCCGCTGACCCCGATGCGCGGGGTCGTCACCGTCGACTTCGACTGGGGCGATTACGGATACCTGGTCGGATCCGCCATGGCGCAATGCCTGAACGAGAAGTTCGACGGCGAGGCGGAGATCGCGCTCATCACGACGACCGCGCTCGGCGGTGCCGTGGTCACCGACCGCATGGCAGGCATGAAGCAGGCCATCATCGACAACGCTCCCGGGGTCGAGATCGTCGCCGAGGCGGACGGCAAGTCCGACCGCGTCGAGGCCGTCACGGCCGCCCGCACGATCCTCGAGGCGAACCCGGGCGTGGTCGGGTTCACCGGAATCGGTGACAGCGAGGTGCTCGGGGCGCTCCAGGCGTTCCGCGACGCGGGCAACGACCCGGCCGACGGCTGCTTCGTGGGACTCGACGCGAGCGAGGAAGGCATCGCGGCGCTCGAAGCCGGCGACCTGTACGCGGAGTTCGACCCGCAATACGCGAACTGGATGCGCGTCGCCTCCGTGGTCCTGCCCGCGATGGCGCGCGACCCGGAGTCCGGCTTCTGGAACACGAACACGCTGCTGTTCACTCCCGCGCAGGCGGCGAAGTGATGACCGGGGCCGTGCCAACGCGATCGGGTTCGCGCCTGGTCGTGGTCCGAGACCTGGCGATCGTCGGCGTGCTGGCGCTCTCACTGATCGTCTTCACGATCGGGCACGGCCCCGGCTTCCTCTCACTGCGCAACCTCAGCAACATCCTCGACGCAGCCGCGCTCGTCGCGATCTTCGCAGTGGGCGAGGCCGTCGTGATCATGGCCGGTGCCATCGACCTGTCGATCGCCGCGATCGCCGCCGCGAGCGGCGTGCTCGCCGGCCGTCTCCTGGTCGAGGGGCTGCCGAGCGCTCTCGTGCTGCTCATCGCCCTGCTCTTCGGCGCGCTGCTGGGGCTGGTCAACGGCCTTCTCGTCACCGCGCTACGACTCACGCCGCTCGTGGCGACGCTCGCCTCGCTCAGCGTGTTCAGCGGTCTCGCGTTCATCCTCGCCGACGGACGTCAGATCTTCGGGGTCGTCGAATTCGGCTGGCTCGGCCAGCAGCGGCTGTGGAACTCCATCACGGTTCCGACGATCGTGATGATCGCGCTCGTCGCCGCGGTCGCGATCTTCATGTCGCAGACCAGATGGGGGCTGCGGCTTCTTGCGGTCGGCGGCAACCTGGAGGCGGCGCGCCGCTCGGGTATCCGCGTGACGGCGTACACCAACGGCGCCTTCGTCTTCAGCGGGGCGACCTCCGCCCTCGCCGGATGCATCACCCTCGGGTTCCTCACGACTGCCGAGCCCGCGTCGGCGACCACCGTCATCTTCCAGGCGATCACGGCCGTGGCCCTCGGCGGCGTCGCCCTGTCCGGGGGTCGCGGGAGCGTCCTCCGCGTTGGGATCGGGGCAGTGGTGCTCTCGGTGATCGCAACGGGGCTGCTCGTGATGGCGATTCCTCCGTATTACGCACTGGTGATCACCGGTGTGCTCCTCGTGCTCGCCGTGTTGCTCGAAGCGGTGCTGACGCGGGTCGCACGCAAGACTTCGGAGGTGTCATGACGCGGCCACTGCTCGAGCTCGCCGGCATCTCGAAGAGCTATGGCGGGCTGAAGGCCCTCGACGCGGTCTCCGCCTCGATGCGTGCGGGGGAGGTGGTCGGCCTGCTCGGCGACAACGGAGCCGGCAAGTCGACGCTGCTCAAGGTGCTGTCGGGGGCCCTCGTGCCCGACTCCGGCGAGGTGCGGGTCGCGGGGCGGCCCGTGCACTTCCGCAGTCCGCGCGACGCCGAAGCCGCCGGCATCGAGATGGTCTACCAGGACCTCGCGCTCGTGCCGACGCTCGACGCGGCATCCAACATGTTCCTGGGCAGGGAGCCCGTGCGCCCCGGCCTGCTCGGCCGGCTCGGTTTCCTCGACAAGCGGAGGATGCGTCAGGAGTCGGATCGCCGCATCGCCGAGCTCGGTGCATCGCGTGTGCCCCCGCGGCGGGAGATCACCCTGCTCTCCGGCGGGCAGCAGCAGGCGGTCGCGATCGCGCGCGCGACCGGTGGCGACGAGGAGACGATCCTGCTCCTGGACGAGCCGACCGCGGCGCTGGGCGTCAAACAGCGTGAACGGATCATGTCGCTCATCCGCGCACTGCGCGACAAGGGCACCCTCGTGATCCTCATCACCCACGACCTGCCGTCCTGCTTCGATCTGGCCGACCGACTCGTGGTCATGCGGCTGGGTCGCATCGTCGCGCACGTCGAGACCTCGCAGACCGACATGGGCGAAGTGGTGGGTTGGATCACGGGAGCCCGCGATCCGCTAGTCACAATGCCCGTGAAGGAGGCACAATGAACATCACCTGCTACGACTACAGCTTTCCGCTGCTGCCCACGCCCGACGCCGTCCAACTCGTCAAGATGCTCGGCTTCGACTCGATCGCACTCGGACTCTGGGGAGCCCACACGCAACTGAGCGCGCGGACGCTGCCGGACGACCCCGACGCGGTTGGCGGCCTTGCCGACCTGCTCGGGAGATCCGGGCTCGCCGTCTCGGATGTCTTCTTCATCCCCGATGCGGACTACTCGGTCATGGCGATCGACCACCCGTCGCCCGATGAGCGCGCCGCTGGACGTGAGCGCTTCGTTAAGGCCCTCGAGGTCGCGCGCCGGCTCGGATCCCGCGGCATCACCCTGGTGCCCGGCGTCGCGTACCCGGACGTCGACGCCGCGGAATCCCTGCGCACCGCCGCTGAAGAGCTGCGCGCCCGCGTGGATCTCGGCCAGGCGGCGGGCGTCCAGGTCACCGTCGAGCCGCACATCGGTTCGATCACCGAGACCCCTGCCCAGGTGCTCGAACTGCTGGGGCTGGTCCCCGGACTCGGCATCACGCTCGATCTCTCGCACTTCGTCATGCAGGGGATCGCGCAGTCCGAGGTCGACATCGACGAGCTCTACGCCCGAATAGGGCTCGTGCACGCACGAGGTGCGAGGCCGGGGCGTCTGCAGGTGGGGATGGCGGACAACACGATCGACTTCCGTGCGATGGTCCAACGACTGAAGGCGGTCGGCTACGACGGCCTCATCGCGACCGAGTACCTCTGGGTCGCGCAGGGCGGCTGCGACGAGGACGACACGCTCTCGGAGACGATCCTCATGCGTGACCTGCTGCGCGAGCTGATCGGGGCATGAGCATGGAGATGATCCGGCCCCGCACGACCCCGGGTGACTCGGCGTGGTTCACGGACGCACGCTTCGGGATGTTCATCCACTGGGGTCTCTACTCGGTGACCGCGCGTGAGTTCTACGCCCAGCGCGTGGATGCGATGCCCGGCGACGAGTACGAGCACCGCTACCTGCAGCAGTTCGAGCCCGACCTCTACGACCCGGAGGAGTGGGCGGATGCCGCGGTGCGCGCAGGCATGAAGTACGTCGTGATGGTCGCGAAGCATCACGAGGGCTTCTGTCTGTGGGACTCGGCCTACACGGACTTCACGGCGACGAACTCGCCCGCCGGGCGGGACCTGTTGCGTCCGGCGCTCGACGCGTTCCGCGCGCGTGGCCTCAAGGTGGGGCTGTACTACTCGCTGCTGGACTGGCACCACCCCGACTTCACGGTCGATCCGCAGCATCCTCTCGCCCACGGTGATCAGGAGGCGCTGAACCAGGGCCGGGACATGGTCCGGTACCGGCAGTACGTGCTCGATCAGGTGCGTGAGCTGCTCACCGATTACGGCCCGATCGACATCTTCTGGCCCGACTACAGCTACGACTTCGCGACCTGGGAGGCCAAGGCGACGTCGCCGCAGAATCTCGAGGCCTTCGCCGAGGCAGCGAGGACGTCGTGGACGCGGTTCGACCTGTACACGGCCAAGGGCAAGGGCGGTGAGGACTGGGGGGCCCACGAGCTGCTGCGCCTCGTCCGCGAGCTGCAGCCGGGCATCCTGCTCAACGACCGGATGGGCCTGGAGAGCGGGTGGGACATCACGACGCCCGAGCAGACGGTGCCGGAGCATTGGCCCACGGTCGGTGGCGAGCCCGCGCTCTGGGAGACCTGCCAGACCTTCTCCGGATTCTGGGGATATACCCGGTCGCGGACCAACTGGAAATCGCCGGAGCAACTGGTCGGCATGCTCATCGACGTCGTGAGCAAGGGCGGCAATCTGCTGCTCAACGTGGGGCCGACCGGCCGCGGCGACTTCGAGGACCCGGTTACTGATCGACTCGCGGCCATCGGGCGGTGGATGCGACGGCACTCGCGGTCGATTTACGGCTGCACGCAGACGCCCGACGATGTCGTGCCCGAGCTGCCTCGAGGAATCTGGTCGACGTACAACCCGGCGACCCGGCGGCTCTACCTGCACCTGCTCGCCTGGCCGGCCGGGCCGATCATCATCCCCGGTCTTGCGCCCCGCACGCGGTTCGCGCGCATGCTGCACGACGCGAGCGAGCTGCGTCAGCCGGAGCATCCGCTGTTCCAGTTACACGCGCCGCCGCCCGAGGATCTGTGGCTCGACCTTCCGGTCGACCGGCCCGACGAGCTCGTGCCCGTCATCGAGATCCAACTGGAGGGCGTGTGACCGGGCAGCGCGAGTGGACGCCGTCGGGCCTCGAGGGCAGGCATGCACTCGTCACGGGAGCAGGCCGGGGGATCGGGCGCGCGGTCGCCGGGCTGCTCGCGGAGGCCGGTGCCTCCCTGACGCTCACCGCACGGTCGGGGCACGAGCTGGATGCGGTCGCGGCGGCGATCCGGAGCGCGGGCGGCACGGCCGACACCGTGGCCGGCGACATCACGGACGACGCCTTCGTCGAAGCGCTGTTCGCGAGTATCGATGAGCGTGCGGGCCGCCTCGATGTGCTGGTGAACAACGCTGGGATGGCGCAGTTCGGTCCGGTCGCGGACGTCCCGCCCGCCCAGCTGCGGCGCACGCTCGAGTTGAACACGGTCGCCCCGTACGCGTGCATGCGCCTCGCGGTCACTCGGATGCGGGCGGGCTCCGACGACGGCCACATCGTGAACGTCGGATCGGTCGAGAGCTACTGGACGAAGCAAGGCGAATCGGGGGCGTATCCCGCTTCCAAGTTCGCGCTGCGGGCGCTGACGCTCGCGGTGGCGAAGGAGCTCAAGCTCGGTGGCAGCGGCATCCGGGTCTCGATGGTGAACCCCGGCGGTACCGACACGACCCTCGTCAACCCGGAGGGAGAGGACAATCCGCGGCTGCTCGATCCGCAGATCGTGGCGCAGGCGATCCTGCACACGGTCACGGCGCCGCCCGGCGTCCATGTGCTCGACACGATCGTCGTCGCGCAGGTGGCCACGTACTGGTGAACGGCCGCCCAACTGCCACGCAAGGAAAGGAATGGTATGAACATCGCTGAACTGGCCCGCGCCTACTGGGATGCGGAGGAGTCGCGCGACCTGGACCGCATCGTCGCGTTCTTCACCGAGGACGCCGTGTGGCTCGGACCACGCGGTGTCTCGTTGAAGGGGCGCGAGCAGATCCGCACGTACTACGCGGCGAGCGCGGAGGCGTACCCGGGTCTCGAGGTCGCGATCGAGGGGGTGAGCGGCGGCGACGACGAGGCGGCGATCGAGTGGAGCGCGGTGTTCACCGACGCCGAAGGGCGCACCGCCGAACTGCACGGAGTCAACCTCATGCGCCGGTCGGGGGACCGGATCGCCTCCCTCACGACCTATCACGATCCCGACGAGCTCGGCGAAAAGGCCGACGTGAACCCGCGCCCGACCGCGATCGCTGACCGCTTCCGCGACCGTCGGGTGTTGGTCACGGGCGCCGGCAGCGGCATCGGGGCGGCGACCGCTCGCCAGTTCGTCGCCGAGGGCGCCCACGTGACGGGCGTGGACCTCAACGGCGCCGGGCTCGCGGCACTCGTGGACGACCTCGGTCAGCTGGGTGAGCGGTTCACGCCGCTCGTGCTCGACATCACCGACCAGGCCGCCCAGACCGCGATGATCGAGACCGCCTCCGGACCGGATGGCGCCCTCGACGTACTTGTCAACAATGCGGCGGTGTTCCTGCTCAACGGGCTCGAGGCCTCCGAAGAGGACTGGCGGCGCACGATCGACGTCAACCTCCTCGCGCCCGCGCAGATCGTGCAGCGCGCGGCTCCCGCGCTGCGCCGGGCGGCGCCGCGGGCCGCCGTCGTGAACGTTGCGAGCATCTCCGCGCACGTGGCGCAGCGCGACCGATGGACCTACAACGCGGCCAAGGGCGGGGTCCTCTCCCTCACGCGGAACCAGGCGCTCGACCTCGCGCGGGACGGCATCCGGGTCAACAGCGTGAGCCCTGGCTATGTCTGGACCGAGGTGCTCGACCGCGGCGCGGGCGGCGATCGCGCGAAGTGGGAGCCGATCTGGGGCTCGTTCTGCTTCCTGGGACGCTGCGCGGAGCCGTTCGAGATCGCGGCTGCGATCGCGTTCCTCGCCTCGGACGCCGCATCGTTCATCACGGGGAACGACCTGCTCGTGGACGGCGGCCTCGTGTCGATGAGCCCGGACGGTGCGACGACGTACGAGTTCAGCTCATGACCGAGCACGACGCCATCGTCGATGCGCACGTCCACTTCTGGGAGCTCGATCGCTTCCACTACCCGTGGCTGGCCGATCCCGGCGCCGAGGGACTGAATCACGACTACCTGCCAGCCGATCTCGCCGCCGACATCGGGGAACTCCCCGTGCGCGCGATCGTCCATGTGCAGGCCGAGATGGACCACGCACTGGATCCCGCTGCCGAGACCGCGTGGCTCGCGTCGCTCAAGGAGGCCGGCAGTCCTGGGGCGCCGACGGTGTGCGTCGGGTACGCGGACCTCAGGTCGCCCGACCTGCCCGACGTGCTGGATCGGCACGAGCAGTTCGAGCTGTTCCGCGGCATCCGCCAGGAGGCGTGGTTCGACCCGCAGTCGCAGCGGGCCGACATCCCGCGGATCAACCTGCTGGATGACCCGGCGTGGCAACGCGGGCTCGACGAGCTCGAGCGACGAGGGCTCACCTTCGACCTGCTGGTGTGGCCTGCCCAGCTCGAGCAGGCGGCCGCGATCTTCCGGGAGCGTCCGGGGTTGCCGGTCGTGGTCGAGCACCTGGGACTCCCGGTCGACCCGGAGGCGCGAGAGGTTTGGCGCAGCGCGATACGGGCGTTCGCGCAGCACGTGCCGCACGCGCTCCTGAAGATCTCGGCGCTCCGCTTCATCTCACCGACCTGGGATGCCGCGGAGCTCAGTCCGGTTGTCGCCGAGGCGATCGACCTCTTCGGCGTCGATCGCTGCATGCTCGGCAGCAACTTTCCGGTCGATCGGCCGGCGGTGTCCTACCGCACAGTCTGGGCGCGGTTCGGGGAGTCGATCAGCGGCTTCTCCGCGGATGAACGGGCTGCGGTCCTGCACGGCACCGCCCAGCGCTTCTACCGCATCTCGCTCGGCTGACGGCCCGGCCCGTCCGGCCGGAGGTCAGGCGGGGCGTACGGGAGCGAAATCGCGCATCACCTCGCGGTGGTGCGCGTCGACCATCTGCTCGGTGCGGGGGTCGGTGAAGATGAACAGCCGGTCCTCGTCGATCCCCTCGAGCACGAGCGCCGCGACGGCGTCCGGCTCGAGCGGTGGGGAGAAGTCGTACGTGCGCGTCGGCGGGAGTTCGTCGGCGGACGTCGCGGTGCGCAGCGCGTCGGGGCGGACCCGCTCCGACGCGAAGATCGTCGTCGACACGACGCCGGGGCACAGCACGGACACGCCGACGCCGGTTCCCGCGAGTTCGGAGCGCAGAGACTCCGACAGCCCGACGACGCCGTACTTCGTAGCGGAGTACAGCGCACTGACCCCGCTCGGGACGAGTCCGAGGATCGACGCCGTGTTGACGATGTGGCCGCCGTCCGGGCTGCCCAGCAGGTCCGGCAGGAACTCGTGGATGCCGTGGATCACGCCCCACAGGTTCACCCCGACGACCCACTGCCAGTCCGCCATGGCCGCGTGGGTGCCACGGCGCCGCAGTGCGACACCGGCGTTGTTGCACACGACGGTGACGTCTCCGCGCCAGTCCCGGATGCGCCGGCCGGCAGCCGCCACGCTCTCGCGCGAGGCGACGTCGCATTGCAGCGGCAGTGTGCGCCCGCCGCGCGGGTCGATGAGTGCGGCGGTCTCGGCCGCACGTTCGCCGTCGATGTCGAGCGCGGCGACCGACAGGCCGCGTTCTGCGAATGCCCGCGTGAGCGCGCGGCCGATTCCGCTGCCCGCGCCCGTAACGACTGCGGTGCCCTTCCACTGCATGATGACGCCTCACTGGATCCGAAATGGCCGCTTCTCTCGAAAGGGTAGCCCATTTGCTTGACGAAAATGCCAAAATGGGATCCAATAAGGCTTCAAGACTCAACGAGGAGGCATATCTTGCATCACCAGTCACATGCCCGCGGCCGGTTCTGGAAGCGGACGACGACGTTGCTCACCACGGTCGCCGCGGTAGCGGCACTCGTGCTCACCGGGTGCACCGCTGCGCCACCCGCCGAGTCGGCGACGACCGGTGGCTCCCTGCGCATCGCGACCCCGGACGGCGTCCCCGCCGCGTTCAACCTCGGTTCGGCGTACCCGCTGTCGACCCTCACGTTCTACGAGGTCGCATGGCCGCTCTTCCTGCCGTCGCAGACCGACTTCGATATCGAGAACGGTCTCGCTGACTCGTATGAGCGATCCGACGACGGCCTCGTCCACACCATCGGCATACGCGAGGGGATGACCTTCCACGACGGCTCGCCGATCGATGCTGCGTCGATCGTCGAGGTGCTCGACTCCTACTTCTTCGCGGACAGTCCCCTCAGAGACGAGGGCGCGTACAGCATCGTCTCCGGTGCGTTCGGCTCACCGCCCACGATCGCGTCCGTGGAGGCGTCCGACGACCTCACAGTCGAGGTCACGCTCACGGAGCCGCGTGCGGACATCCGCGACCCGCTGTTCCAGATGCCGATCATGAACCCGCGGATCATGGCGCAGGAGGGCTGGGACACTGACGTCGAACTGCTCGGTCAGGCCGGGTCCGGGCCATTCCGGATCACGAACTTCTCGCCTGGCGCGTTCGTCGAGTTCGAGCGGTACGAGGACTTCATCGAGCCGGTCTCACTCGACCGACTTCGGATCGAGCAGATCGTCGACCCTGCGGCACGCGCCCTTGCGGTGCAGAGCGGGACGGTCGACGTCGCTCTCGAACTCACGCCGGAGGACCACGTGCGACTTGCCGGCACCGAAGGGTTCCAGGAGCATGCATCTCAGGCCGGCAACAACGTGTTCATGCGTCTGCTGCCTCCGCATCTGCCGCAGTTGGACGACCCGCGCGTGCGCGAAGCGATCGGCCTCGCGATGAACATCGACGCCTACCGCGAGGCGTTCCTCAACCCCGCGACCGCGCAAGCCAGCACGCAGCCTGTCGTCGTCGCGGGGGTCGCCGGCCACGACCAGTCCATCCCGGCGCACGAATATGACCCCGAGAAGGCCCAGGAGCTGCTGGAGGAGGCTGGCGTGACCGACCTCACGCTGCGGACGCTCACGATGGAGACATCCGGTCCGCTGCTCGAACTCCGCGCGATGCACGAAGCTGTCGCGGCCGATCTCGAGGCGGTGGGGATCACTGTCGAGCTCGACGTCGTCGACCAGCCGACCTACTTCGCCGAGCGGTACAACTACGACTACGAGATCCTGTGGTACGGGAACGGGTACAACCCGGACTTCATCTTCCGTCTCTTCTACCTGGGCTACCCGACCCCGTGGAGCGAGCCGTATCCGCTCGCTGACCCGCGGGTCGCGCAGCTCGTGCAGGAGGCCACGACGTCGATTGACCGGGACCAGCAGATCGCCGACTGGCAGGAGCTGCAGCGCCTCAACCACGACGAGCTGTTCGTGGGCGTGCCGATCGCCGACGTCGGATCCTCGGCCATCTCGACCGCGCAGGTGCACGGCTTCGAGCTAGGCTGGTCCGACCGCGGCAAGCTGGCCTGGCTCTTCCAGGACACCACCGTCGGATGAGCTTCGCCCAACCCAGCGCGAGACGAGTCCGGGGCGGGCGCACCGCGTTCGCCCCGGGTTCGCTCGCTCGTGTCATCCTTGGCCGGGTCGCGATCCTCCCGGTCGTCCTCCTGGGCATCGTCGCCGTCGTGTTCCTGCTCAACCGGGCCGTACCCGGCGATCCCGCGCAGGTCTATGCGGGCGGCGACCGCGCCGATCCGGAGGTCGTGGCCCGACTGCGCGAGCAGTGGGGCCTGGACCGCCCGCTTCTCGAGCAGTTCTTCCGGTACCTCGGGCAGCTGCTGCAGGGAGACCTCGGATGGTCGTTCTCCCAGCACGCCCCCGTCGTCGACGTCCTCGCGGCGAAGATACCGGCCACGGTCGAGCTCACGCTCGCCGCGCTGCTGATCGGGATCCCCATCGGGCTCGCACTCGGTATCCGGTCGGCCCGATCGCCGGGGTCGTGGGTCGACCACATCTGCCGGATTCTCGCTATCGGCGGTATCTCGGTGCCGATCTTCTGGCTCGGCCTCATGCTCGCGTACCTGTTCGGAGTCGTGCTCGGCTGGTTCCCGATCTCCGGCCGCATGCCGGCGTTCAGCGAGTTCCAGCCCATCACCGGGCTCTTGGTGCTGGACGCGCTCCTGCGGCTCGACTTCCCGATGCTCGGCTCGGCCCTCTGGCATCTGTTCCTGCCCGCGGTCACGCTCGCGGTCTACCCCGCCGCCGTCGTGGCACGGTTCGCACGGTCGAGCTACCTGGACGTGTTCAGCGAGAACTACATCCGCACCGCGCGTGCGTTCGGCATCCGGCCGCGCGTCATCGTCGGCGTGCTCGCCACCAAGAACGCGGTGCTGCCGCTCATCAACCTGCTCGGGCTGCTCATCCCGAGCCTCATCGTGGGGGCGGTACTCGTTGAGATCGTCTTCTCGTGGCCCGGCATCGGCAGGTTCCTCTTGGATGCCCTCCTCGCACGGGACTACATCGTGGTGCAGTCCGTGACGCTGCTGGTCGGCGTCCTCTACGTGCTGCTGAATCTCACCGCAGACATCCTGCACGCGGTGCTCGACCCCAGGACCCGGAAGACATGAACCTCACGCAGAACGACTTCGTGCGGCGCCTCCTGACGAACCGACTGTCGGGCTTCGGCTTCGTGCTGCTGCTCGCGATCATCCTCGCGGTGGTGTTCGGGCCTCTGATCTGGACGGTGGACCCGACCGCGCAGAACCTCGCGGAGCGGATCGCGCCGCCGTCCGCCGCGCACCCACTCGGCACGGATAGCCTCGGACGGGACGTCCTCAGCCGCATTCTCTACGGCGGACGCACGACGCTGCTCATCACATTCACCGCGGTCTTGCTGTCCGGGATCATCGGCGCTGCGATCGGTCTCATCGCCGGCTACTTCGGTGGAGCGATCGATGCCGTGCTCATGCGGATCAACGACGTGCTGCTCGCTTTGCCCTTCCTGCTTCTCGCGCTCATGATCTCCGTCGCGCTCGGACCCGGGGTCGTCAACACGGCGATCGCGCTGACGATCCCGGCGATTCCGCGCGACGCCCGACTGGTGCGCGCCGCGGTGCTCTCTGTGAAACAAGGGGACTACGTGTTCGCGGCCCGCGCCTCCGGGGTCCGACCGCGCCGCATCATCACGCACCACGTGCTGCGGAACATCTCGAGCGGGGTCCTGATGGTGATGAGCGTCGGCGTCGCGTACTCGCTCCTCGCCGTTGCCGGGCTCGGCTTCCTCGGGCTGGGTGTGCAGCCGCCGGCGGCCGAGTGGGGCGCGATGCTCACGGACGGGCGCATGTACATCATCAGCAACCCCGTCGTCGTGCTCGTCCCCGGCCTCGCCATCATGCTGACGGCGTTGGCCGCCAATCTCGTGGGAGATGCGTTCCGTGATGCATTCGATGTCTCCGTCTGAGGCGCCTCTGCTCGAGGTCGAGGACCTTCGCATCGCTTTCGATCGCGGCGGTCGCCGTGTCGAAGCGGTCCGAGGCGTGTCCTTCGAGGTTGGCAGGGGAGCGTTCGTTGGGATCGTGGGACAGTCCGGTTGCGGGAAGTCCGTAACGGCGCGGGCCATCCTTGGTCTCGTCGACAACCACGCCCGCACTGGCGGCAGTATCCGGTACCTCGGTCGCGACGTCCTCACGATGCCAGAGCGGGACCTGCGCCGGCTCCGCGGCAACGACATTGCGATGGTGTTCCAGGATCCGAAGACGTCGCTGAACCCGGTGTTCTCGATCGGCCGCCAGCTGGAGCTTGCGCTGGAGGCGCACGGCCGCAAGCCGGAACGCGACCATCTGGTCCGCCTGCTGCAGCAGGTTGAGATCCCTGCCCCGGAGGCGCGCCTGAAGCAGTATCCGCACGAGCTCTCCGGCGGGATGCGGCAGCGCGTCATGATCGCGATGGCCTTGGCCAACGAGCCCGCCCTCCTCGTGGCGGACGAACCGACGACGGCCCTCGATGTGACGATTCAGGCCCAGATCCTGGATCTGCTGAAGCGGCTGAACCGACAGCTCGGGATGGCCGTGCTCCTCATCTCGCACTCGCTCGACGTCGTCGCGGACGTCGCAGAGCGGGTGCTCGTGTTCCACGAGGGGAGGAAGGTCGAGGAGGGTCCCACCGCGGCGGTCTTCACCGACCCGACCCATCCGCAGACCGTCGCGCTGCTCGCCGCCGATCACGGTGGCATGCCATCAGGGGAGACTGCCGAATGATCGCCGAACCACTGCTCGATCTCGACCGGCTCGAGTTCGGATTCCGTACGCCGCACGGCTACCTCCCGGCGGTCGACGGCGTGTCCCTCGCCATCGGGCAGGGGGAGGTCGTCGGCCTGGTCGGCGAATCCGGGAGCGGGAAGTCGACGCTCGGTCGCCTCGCGCTGCGGATGTACGAGCCCACCGCGGGCACGGTGACGTTCGCGGGCGATGACATCACTCGGCTGAAGGGCGAACGCCTGCGCCGCAAGCGCGCCGAGTTCCAGATGGTGTTCCAGGATCCCGTCTCCTCACTCGACCCGCGGATGCGCGCATGGGATGCCATCGCGGAACCGCTGCGCGAGCTCGGTTTCGGCAGGCCCGCACAGATTCGAGCGCGCGTCGACGAGGTACTCGGCCTGGTACGCCTGGAACGGGAGCTCGCCGGCCGGTTCCCGCGGGAGCTGTCAGGGGGGCAGGCGCAACGTGTGAGCCTTGCCCGGGCGCTGAGCGTCGCGCCGAGGCTCATCGTCGCCGACGAGCCGGTGTCTGCCCTCGATGCGACGACGAGTGCGCAGATCGTCGCACTCATGCGTGACCTCAAGCACGAGCTGGGAGTCTCGTTCCTTTTCGTCTCCCACGACCTAGGTGTCGTCCGGTCGCTGTGCGACCGGGTCGCAGTGATGTACCTCGGGCGCATTGTCGAGTCCGGCACCACCGAGGAGGTGTTCGAACGCCCGCAGCATCCGTACACGGCCGCACTCCTGTCGGCGAGCCGCTCCTCCATGTCCCGGGACGGGACCCGGCACGAGCGGATCATCCTGACTGGGGAGCTGCCCGATCCTACGGACCCGCCGTCGGGGTGCAGGTTCCGCAACCGCTGCCCGATCGGGCCGAGGTTCCATCCCGACCGCACGCAGTGCATCGAGGTCGAGCCGGCACTTGCCCCGCCGCCCTCCGGCGGGCTCGCGGCCTGTCACTTCCCCGAGGACGTCGCCGAGCTGTCCGCTGCACATTCGTGATGTGGGTGACGGCCGGCCCTACGCCGCCAGCCTGCGTCCCGCCCGCCTGACCGAGCGCACCGCGACCGCGACGTCCGCGTGCTGCAGCCCGGGCAGCGTCCCGATCGTCTCGGACAGGTACAGGTAGAGGTCGGCGTCGCTGGCGAGTGCCACCTCGCCGCAGAGGTTCCGGTCACCGGTCGTGGCCGCCATCATCAGCACCGCGGGGTCCTGGGCGAGCAGCTCGCCGGCGCGGCTCAAGTGCGTCGGGTTGACGCTCAGCGAGATGAATGCGTCGACGGGCAGACCGATCGCCACGGGCTCGATCACGGTCCGCATCCGCAGCGCACCCGACGCCATCATCGCCTCGGTCCGGCGCCGCACCGTGCCTGGGCTGGCGTGGCACCGCTGCGCGAGCGCGTGCCAGCCGAGCCGGCCGTCCTCGGTGAGCTCGGCGGCGATCCGCTCGTCGAGCGCGCTCGTCGGCGTCGTGATCTCGGGGACCGGATCGCGCCAGAGGTCGATGCGCTGCGAGCGCAGTTGCGCGACCGAATCGTCGGGCAGCAGCTGCGGCAGCCAGCTGTGCGGCGTGGAGAAGCGACGGATCACCTGGTTGCTCCACAGCGCGAGCACGCCGTCGAGGGCGGGGAGCTCCTCGAGCATGAGCCGCAGCAGGTGGTCGTTCGACGTGTACGAGAGCTCGGCGACGCAGTCGGCGCTCCCGGTGAGGAGCTTGACCGACCCGCACTCGGGCCAACGGGCGAGTTGCTCGGCACTGCGCTCGGCGGTGCCCGGGCGGCAGCGCCACCGCACGAACATCGAGCGGGAACGGCGTGTCGACTCGGCATCGAGCACGCCGATGACGCGCGCCGCGCCGGTTCTCAGCAGTCGTGCGACCCGCCGCGAGACGGTCGCCTCGGAGGTGAACAGCACGTCGCCGATCTGCGCATTCGTCGCGCGTGGATGGGCGAGCAGCGCGCCGATGGTTATCAGGTCGGCGATAGTGCGAGATGTGTCTGCGACCATGGTTACCTCCCTTCGCGCCGGATTCCCTGCGCCGAATGCCGTGGGCTGGCGGGGGAGTGGTGTCTGGGCACGCCGAGTGTACCTGCGGGGCGTGTCGTGCGTGGTAGCGTCCCTGCTGCCGAGCCAGAGCTAGGGTGCCAGGACGACCAGGTTGCTGTCCTTCACAGTCCCGTCTGCACCGATCTTGGATGTGTCTATGAGGACGGAGATGTCCTTGCCGTTTGTCTTGACCTCACCGATCTTGCCGTACGGCTTGGACACGTCGCCGTCGCCATTAAGCAGCCAGAACTCGAGCTGCCCGGAGTCGTCAACGTAGGCGTTGAAATCCCAGCCTTCAACGCTGTGATCGTCTGCCATGACGCATTCGTTCCAGCCTGCCGGGATGCGAGTGCAGATGGTGAAGCTACCGTCTCCGACAGCACCGCTGGTCTTGAGGCTTATGCCGATGAAGGTGAGCGGGTCGAGGACGGATGCGTCAACATCGTCCGGGTTGAGGATCACGCGGTCGGGGTGTTGTCTTCCCGATTCCTCGTCGCTGATGCCCAGGTACTCGCGCGCCTTGCCTGGCTCTACCAGAGGGAGGCCTGCCAGCAAGTTGTTGCTGTCGGGCGCGAGCTCTTCCTGGAGCGGGATACGCAGCACCTCGTCGAGGCACCGTCCCGGGAAAAATACCTCGCCGTCGACTGTTTCGATCAGCACGTAGTCGACGGTTCCCGGTACCCAGAGCTCCGGGTCAGCCATCGCGAGCCAGACCTTCGCGTCGTTCTCCAAGCCCCACTCGATCCCGGGCCAGAACGAGGAGTGCAGGCCTACTGTCTCCTTTCCCCCTGAGACTGTCGCCACTTCCACGTCAGTGGTCTCGCTCGCTCCGACGTCGGGACGTTGCTCTGTGTTGAGGCCGGCGACAGCAACCCACTGCTCTGTGTTGGCTACTACCTCGATGGCCGGAGCCCCTTCGCCGGGACCGTCATCGCTGCACGCGCCGAATGCCTTTCCGAGTTCAGCGGCGGATGATCCTGCCGGCTGATTCGTAGACATCGCACACCCCGCGAGCAGAGCGGTGAAAGCCAGCAACGCCAGGGCGGTTAGAGCGCGCGATCGCTTCATGGTCTGTTCCTACCGTTCTTCCATCCGGACGTTGTCGAAGCGCACCGCGCCGCTCCCTGCCGCGTTTCCGTACGCGCGAAGCTGCAGCTGATAGCCGTCCCGCAAGACTGAGATCGAGGACCAGGGTGAGGAGACGGCCGTCCAACTGGTTCCTACGTTCGTGAGTGAGCTTTCCGTGACGAGGATGTAGGCCATGTCAGCCAAGGTCATGTTGTTCGGATTTTTGAGACCTCGCTGGTAGGGGCAGATGGTAGTGCCCGACTCGCTCAGGTTCTTGCGGTAGATGGCTGCCCTTACGTTGGTGTTCGCCGTCGAGCTCGGCGCTTTCGCTCGAAGGTAGGCCCGAACTTCGAAGTCGTTGATGTCGTCACCCACCCAAAGTCGGATGGTTTGGCGAACGTACGAGTTGGTTGAGGTGCCGGATGCGTTGAATGCGAGATGCTTCGGGCTTGAGTAGCCGCCGCTCGAGGCGACGGAGATCGTTCCATTCGTCCCGCCCCAGCCGGTTGTCCCGTTGTCGAACCCGATGTTGCTGTTGATCTGGCGATAACTGAGATCACTGTGAAGCCAGTTGAGATACGCTTCAGCGTCTCGTTCGAGCTGGTTTACGTTCCGGAAGTTGTCGTAGTTCGACATTGTTGCCGGTTGTTCGCCCTCAGGGACCGAGTCGTAACGGCCACCATGCGTTGCCTGCAGAAGGTGCATCATTTCGTGGCGAGCGACGTGCCAGATGAACTTGTCCGCGTTGACCCTTCCGTTAATCCACATTTTTATGCCGCAGGTCGCCTCTCCGTAGCCGGAGGCCGGCGGGAGGTCGTCGTTGACGAATACGAGGGTGTAGGGCGGGCTGCTCACGTCTGTGAGGGTGACGAGCGGAGTGCCGTCGTAGTCGAGCGCCTCTTCGATCGAGTCGAACGCCGCTCTAACAGCGTTCTTCATCGTGCTTGGGAAGCTGGAGTCGAATTTCCAACGGATATCGTCCGTGACGATGCACCCGGTCAGGGTGTCATTGAAGTAGGCGGACGCAGTTCCGGCGGGTAGCGACATCGCCCCTGCTGTCAGAACGGCTACCAGGGCGATGACCCAGCGCAGCGGGTGCGCTTCAGGTGCTTCGTTGCGCCGGTTCTGGTCATGGCCTAAACATAGAACCTCGCCGTCACGGAGCTCGAGACGTCGGGACGATACCGGCAATGGGACGTTTCAATCGAGAATGTCTTCATCGGTGAAGACAAATCGGACTGGCTTGTGGTTCCGACGTGACCTTCTACGAAGTCGAGACCACGTCGTATGCAAGTCGCGCGCGGACGTTCATGCCGATGCCGTACGCATGCTCCAACGGTAGGTGTGTCTACTCAGACCCGAAGCGCCGACCGTACTCCGGCTGGCCCGTCGAGCGTTCAGTGTGGCAATCCGGACAGACCAACGGCTAGCTCACCGGTCTGCTCCTTGACTTGGCTGACCTTCCCCCGGTACAGCTCCGCGGCCGTCTCCGCCACGTCGAGCTCCCTGGGCCTGTCCAGCACCAAATTGGTCAGGCAGCGAGAGCGGCCGCGGGACGGAGTGCGCCCGCTTTGACCAGGCGCAGTGCGGCCCGATGGTCCCCGGCACCGTCGGGACCTCGGGGGTAGCGGGGATATTCCGGTCTGTCGTCTTGGGGGAACAAAGCCACCTTGGTGGGGGAGCGGCGGCCCTTGCGCTTCTTGCCAGGCTTTCGCATCCACGTCATTTCCGCGCTCCACCAGGCCCAACGGCTGCGCTCGTCGTCGTATCGGTCGCGACGCTGTGCGAGGTAGCCGGCCACGTGCAGCTGCTCGGCGACGGAGTCGAGTGTGGTGGTTGGGACTGCACGCCAGCCGCCTTGGGTACGACCGGCCAGTCCAGCAGCGGCGAGGCGCTCGAGGTGCTGCCGGACACGTGGGCGGAGAGGCCGGTGCGCTGGGAGAGGTCAGTCACGATCGTCGCGGCCGCCGACAGATTCGGGGTGAACCCCGACATCGACGTGAGACCGGAGGGAGTGGTCGTGCGGGTGCCATATCGCAACCCCGAGGGCATCGTCGCCGCCGCGCGCGAGTTCGCCGCCGTCGTCTCGCAGGCCGCCGCCGAGCGGCGCCTCGTGCCCGACCCGGCCCGCGCGCAGGCGATCGGCATGTACGTCGCGGAGCATTCCACCGCCGACGTCCGGCCGTTCTTCCTCGCCGCGCTCGGCTACGAAGCCTTCGGCGACTCGGATGCCGTCGACCCGCTGCGCCGCGGCCCGCAGCTCGCGTTCAACCCGATCACGGGCGACTCACCGCGCCGCGGGCGCACGCACTTCGACGTCTTCGTGCCCGCCGATCAGGCGAGGTCGCGGGTGGATGCTGCGCTCGCCGCTGGCGGCCGCCTCGTCGACGACTCCCACGCCCCGATGTGGTGGTCGCTCGCCTCTCCCGACAACCACGGCGTCGACATCGCCTCGTGGACCGACACGTACGAGTGAGCACACCGCGTCACCCCGCCCGGTCGATGGCAGAGTGGACGCATGGGGGACAGCCTCGACGATGAGCTGGCCGCGCTGCGTGCGCGAGCCTATGGCCCGGATGCCGACATCCACGACGATGCGGCCGCGCTTGCACGCCTGCGCGAACTCGAAGAACAGGAGCACGCGCATCGGCTGCGGACGCCGCCGATGCCGCCGCTTCCGGTGGCGAAGAGTCCGATGGCGACCCCGCCGCCGCCACCCGCGACGCGCATCACGCCGCAGCACCCCACGCCAGACCCCTCTCCCGCTCACATCGTCTCCGACAGCCCTGAGCCCTCACCCCCTGCATCGTCACGCACGCCCCGACGCCGGGTGCTGCTGGCATGCGCCGCGAGCGCTCTCGTCGGCGCGGTCATCGCGGTGCCCGCGACGCTGATCGGAGCGGGCATCGCCGACCGGCCGTACGCCGTGCTGAGTCCGTCCGACCGCGAGCCCGACCCGCAGCTGTTCGACCCGGACTCCGACCCGGTGCAGTTCGAGGACTTCCTCGGCATCGAAGTGTCAGCCGGCACACTCGAGTACATGCCCGGCGAGCGCTGTCTGCTCGTCGGCCCGTCCCCGACGCGGACGCAGAGCAACAACACGCGCGGCACCTGTTCGCCCGAGGCATTCGGGGCGGTCGTCGACATTCCCGCAGTCGCCGGCTACCTGTCGGCGGAGGTGCGTGAGCAGCTCGGCGACATCACGGCGCTGCGCTTCACGCTCGTCGGCGACGAGGTCCACGTCTTCGTCGCGCGCGAGCTGCCCGCCGGCGGCGACAGCTGAGCCGTGGGTCTTCCGCTCACTCCGCCGGGTAGGGGCGCGCTTTGAGCGCCCGCGCGAGGTGTGCAGTCGTGCGCGCGAGAGTCTCGGTGGCCGATGCGACTTCTTCCGGTGTCTCGCCGAGATCCTTGTAGTCGGTCGTGTGCATCGCCTCGCCGTTCCAGTACGTGCCCGCCTGGCCTGCGATGGTGAATCCGACGTCGACGAGCCCCTGATAGAGATCAGCGGTCGCGTGATGGGCGCCGTCTTCATTGCCGACGACGGCGACGGCGGCGACCTTGTCGAACAGGATCGGGCGCCCCGCGTCGTCCGTCTCGGAGAGCTCGGCGTCGAGTCGCTCGAGCACGCGCTGAGCGATGCTCGACATGTGGCCCATCCAGATGGGCGTTCCGACGATGACGATGTCGCTCGCGAGCACGCGCTCCCGGATCGACGGCCACTCGTCGCCGCCGCCCATGTCGGTCTGCACGCCCGGGCGCACATCGAAGTCGACGACGCGCACGATGTCGCCCGTCACTCCGTGGCTCGCCAGCGCGGTCATCACCTGCGACAGCAGGAGTTCGGTGCTCGATGCGTCGGGGGAGGGCGTGAGGGTGCAGTTGAGGGCGAGGGCGGTGAGGTCGGCGACGGTCGGCTCGGTCATGACGCCGACGCTAAGGGCCGCCCCGCGTCATCCCGAGGGGGTTGACACTGCAAAGGCCGCGTGGCGGTCAGTGGGCGGCGTCGTATGCCTCGAGCACGGAGGCGGGAACGCGGCCCCGCTCGGAGAGCGTGTAACCGTTCTTTGCGGCCCACTCACGCACAGGGCCGTAGTCGCGCTGGCCGGCGCGGCGCTGGCGACGTCCGGTCGATCCGCCGGAGCCCGCGGCACGTCCGCCGCCCGAGGAGCGCGAGGCGGATGCCGTGCGCGTCGACACCGACCGTGCCGCCGCGATGTACGGCGCGAGCGCCGAGCGGAGCGCTGCGGCGTTCTCGTCGGTGAGGTCGATCTCGTATGCGGTGCCGTCGAGTGAGAACAGGACGGTCTCGCCGGATCCGATCTCCATCACGGTGCCGTCGAGGTCGTCGACGAGCTGATGCACGATTCTGCGGGCCATGGTGCGAGCCTATCCAGCGCCGAGGTGCGACGACAGAGCGAATCCACAGGGTGTGGAGGAGGCGACGCTCTGTGAGCGGATGCCGTGCAGGCGTCATGGGAGGAGGCCGGCGCGACGAGCGCGTGCGACTGCGGCGTGACGCGTCGAGGCGCCGAGCTTCGACATCGCCGCCTGCAGGTACGACTTGACGGTGCCCTCGCGCAACTGCAGCGTCGCCGCGATCTCGCCGTTGGTCGATCCGAGCGCAGCGCAGGCGAGCACGTCGATCTCGCGCGGCGACAGACGCACGTCGAGCGGCTCGAACGGGTCGGCGTCTTCGCGTGACAGCGTCGCCAGGCGGGTCTGCAGGGTGGCCAGCCGGTCACGGATGGCGTCGTCTTCGATATCGGCGGCGATCGAGCGCAGCTCGGCGTACGACTCACGCAGCTGCTCGCGGGTGGCGGGCGCCATCGACGGGCCGCGTTCGTCGGCCGTGGGGAGGAGCTGCGCGATTCGGCGCTGCACCTCTTCGCGGACGCGGAGCTCGGTGGAGAGCTCGTGCGCCACCGACATGGCGCTGCGTGCGACGTTGTCGCCGATCGGCGTCTGCATGGGCGTGCCGCAGTACAGAAGGCCGCGCGTACGCCCCCCGACGATGAGGGGAACAGAGAAGAGGGTGGAGATGCCTTCCCCGAGGATCGCGGCGTCGTAGTCGTGCGTGATCTGCCGAGATGAGCCGTAGTCGATCGTGAGCCGCGGTCGGCGCTCGATCATGGCGCGGCCGCCGAGCCCGCGGCCAGGTCGGATGACGAGGCCGGGGATGTTCGGCGTTCTATGGCCGACGACGCTGCTCACGTGAATCGACTCGTTGAGCTCATAGCCGCCGAAGGCGATCGGCATGTGAGTGCGCTGCGCGAGCGTCGCGACCGCCTGGGACAGGAGATCTGCGTCAGTAGCAGAAGCTGTCAGCGACATCGGTTGATACCTACTTCCGGGGGTGACGACCGTGTCATCCGTTCTTCTACCGTCGAGGCTACACCTCGCCAGTCACCGGCGACTGGCGAAGGGCCGTCAAGAACATGACGGTTCTTGAGGGAAAGGAAATCCATGTCCGCTTCTCCCGCATCACCCCCGACAGTCATTGATTATGTCGAGGTCGAGAACTCCGCTCCTTTCCGAGAGCTCAAACGAAGGCATCGCAGTTTCGTATGGCCTCTGACCATCGTCTTCGTCGTCTGGTACCTGGCGTACGTCCTGCTGTCGTCGTTCGCCGTCGACTTCATGTCGACGAGAGTCTCGGGCTCCATCACGATCGGCCTGGTGCTGGGCCTGGGCCAGTTCGTCACCACGTTCGCGATCACCATGTGGTACGTCTGGTACGCCAATCACCGGCTCGACCCGGCATCGGCGGAGATCCGCGCTGAACTCGAAGCGCAGGAGGCGGCTCGGTGAACGAATTCTTCGCGTCCATCGGTGCGGCGCTCGCCGCTGTCGAGTCCACGGCACAGAGCAACCCGGTGCTCAACATCTCGATCTTCGGCGCGTTCGTGGCGGTGACGATGTTCATCGTCATCCGCGCCTCGCGCAACAACAAGACCGCGGCCGACTACTACGCGGCCGGGCGCTCGTTCACGGGGCCGCAGAACGGGTTCGCGATCGCGGGCGACTACCTGTCGGCTGCGTCGTTCCTCGGCATCTGCGGCGCGATCGCGATCAACGGCTACGACGGCTTCCTCTATTCGATCGGGTTCCTCGTCGCGTGGCTCGTTGCGCTGCTGCTCGTTGCCGAGCTCATGCGCAACACCGGCAAGTTCACGATGGCTGACGTCCTCTCATTCCGGCTCAAGCAGGGACCGGTGCGGATGGCGGCGGCGATCACGACGCTCGCGGTCTGCTTCTTCTACCTGCTGGCCCAGATGGCCGGCGCCGGCGGACTGGTCTCGCTCCTCTTGGGCATTACGGAGCAGGTGGGCCAGTCGGTGGTGGTCGCGGTGGTCGGCCTGCTCATGATCGTCTACGTCCTCGTGGGCGGCATGAAGGGCACGACCTGGGTGCAGATCGTGAAGGCGTTCCTGCTGATCGGCGGCGCGATCGTCATGACGATCTGGGTGCTCGCGATCAACGGCTTCAGCCTCGACACGCTCCTGGAGAGCGCGGTCGCCGCGTCGGCGAGCGACCCGAAGGATGCCGTCCTCGGCCCTGGTCTGCAGTACGGCGCCAACCCGTGGGACTTCATCTCGCTGGCGATCGCCCTGGTGCTGGGCACGGCGGGTCTGCCGCACGTGCTGATGCGCTTCTACACGGTGCCGACGGCGAAGGAAGCGCGTCGTTCCGTCGTGTGGGCGATCTGGCTGATCGGGCTGTTCTATCTGCTCACGCTCGTGCTGGGCTACGGTGCGGGCGCCCTCGTCGGCCCCGAGAACATCAAGAACGCTCCCGGCGGGGTGAACTCGGCGGCGCCGCTTCTCGCGTTCCATCTGGGCGGGCCGCTGCTGCTGGGCTTCATCTCGGCGGTGGCGTTCGCGACGATCCTCGCGGTCGTGGCGGGTCTCACGATCACGGCGGCCGCCTCCTTCGCGCATGACATCTACGCGAACGTGGTCAAGAAGGGCGATGTGCCGCCGGACGGCGAAGTGAAGGTCGCTCGCCGCACCGTGGTGGTGATCGGCATCCTGGCGATCATCGGCGGCGTCGGCGTGCAGGGTCAGAACGTGGCGTTCCTGGTCGCCCTCGCCTTCGCGGTGGCGGCCTCGGCGAACCTCCCCACGATCCTGTACTCGCTGTTCTGGCGTGGGTTCACGACGCGGGGCGCGGTGTGGAGCATGTACGGCGGCCTGGCGGCGGCCATCATCCTCATCGTGCTGTCGCCCGTGTTCTGGGGCACCGAGACGAGCGTGTTCAAGAACGTCGGCACGGCGATCTGGCCGCTCAACAACCCCGGCATCATCTCCATCCCCGTCGGGTTCCTCCTCGGCTGGATCGGCTCGCTCACCTCTCGCAAGGACGAGGACCCGGTCAAGGCCGCCGAGATGGAAGTGCGGTCGCTCACGGGCCACGGCGCGGAGAAGGCGGTGACTCACTAGTTCGAACCGATGACGGCCCCGGATGCCTGGCCGAGCTCCCCTGCGGAGACGGTGGCATCCGGGGCCGTCCGGCGGCGCGGCCTACTCGCGCGCCGGCTCCTCCTCGACCTTTACCCTGCCCCGTGATTCGAGGTCGAGGAGGAAGCGCTTGCGGTCGGGATGACCGCCGTATTCACCGATCGAGCCGTCGGCACGCACGACGCGGTGGACCGGGACGACGATCGATATGGGCGTGCGGGCGCAGGCGGTGCCGGCGGCGCGGTTGGCGCCCGGGGATCCTGCGCTGATGGCGACCTCCGCGTATGACGCCGTCTCGCCATATGGGATTCGGCAGACCGCCTCGAGCGCCGCCCGCATGAACCCGCGAGTGAGTCGCCAATCGAGGGCCACATCGAAGTCGCGTCGCCTCCCCGCGAAGTACTCGTCCAGCTGCCTCGTGACGTGCGCCGTGGCGGCGGGATCCTGGGTGGGGACCGCGTGGAGCGCGTGGCTCACGTGCTCCAGCGCCGTTTCCTGCGGGGCGTCGAGCACATCGAGGCTCACGAGACCCTCGTCGGTGACGACGATGAGGGCGTCTCCGACGGGCGTCGGATGCACGGAGAAAGCGGCGGAGGTCATGAGAAGATCATGGCCGCCCGCCGCCGACACTCGACGGGTCCGCAGCCCCAGGTGGGGAATCGGCTTCCATGTCGGAAGGCTGGGGAGGAGCCCTCGCGGCATCCGTTCACCGCGCAGACCGCCCCGGACGGCCCCGACCGCCCTCTGATCACGCGAAACTCTGTGGCGGCTACGGGAATCGCCCCATACAGATGCCTAAGGTGACGTGTGTGTGGCGAGCAGATGGAGGCGCCGTGCGTGGTGTGAACGACACCCTGCACGAGGAGACGGAGACCCGGCCCTCCCGGGTGTCTCCCGTGACCCCGGCGACCGACGGCGCGAGACACGGCCCCTCCGACCTCCGGGTCGCGGAGCCCGAGACCACGGTCGTGCACGTCGCCGAGCCGCAGCGCAGCCGCCTCCGTGAGGAAGCGGCCCAGCTCGGCGGTCGCTCCACGCTCCTGCACTACGGCGATGAGGGCGACGCGGGCATCGACATCACCAAGGCCCACCCCGGCAGCCTCCCGCAGTTCATCACTGGCCGCTCCACGCTCCTGTCCAATCTCTTCCGCGACGAGGTCGCTCTGCGCACCGCTCGTCTGGCGGCCGAGCGCATCGCCGCCAAAGACGTCGAGCTTCGCACGGCGCGCGGGCTCGACACGGTGCACCTGGCGGTCGGCATCGCCACGTGGCGCATCGGCGGCGTCGTCTACACGGCGCCCGTGCTGCTGCGTCCGCTCCAGATCCGCCGCCACCACTCCGACTTCGACCTCAAGCTCCACGGCGACTTCGCCATCAATCCCGAGCTCGTCACCGCCGCCCGCACCCACTTCGGCATCGACGTCGACGGCCGTGCGCTCGCCGCCCTCGCCCACGAAGACGGCGTGTTCAAGCCGCAGCCGGTCATCGACCACCTCCGCGCGCGGACGGCCCACATCCCCACCTTCACCGTGCATCCGCGCCTCGTCGTGTCGACCTTCGCCGACGTGGCGTCTGCCGTCGAGCGCGACTGCGCCGTGCTCGACCACCCGGTGCTCAATGCCCTCGCCGGTCACGCCGCCGATCGTGACGCCCTGAGCCTCGTGCGTGCGGCGCCCGAGGTCGTCAGCCCTGACGACCGGTCGCCGGCTTCCGACCGTCTCCTCCTCGACGCGGACGCCGAGCAGGAGGCCGTGCTGGCGCGCATCGTCGGCGGCCAGTCGCTCGTCGTGCACACCCTTCCCGGCACGGGCGGCACGCAGACCGTCATCAACGCCGTAGGGGAGCTCGTGCGGTCCGGCAAGCGCGTGCTCGTCGTGAGCGCCCGCCGGTCGACGCTCGACGGCGTGCGCCACCGCCTCGCGGGGATCGGCCTTCCGGGACTCGCGGTGACGCCGCGTCGTCTGCACCGCGACCTCATCCGCGCGATCGCCCGCAACGAGAAGGCCGTGCCGCCGAAGGTCTCCGAGGTCGACGACGCGCTGCTGCGTCTGCGCACGGTGCTCCGCGACTACCGCAGCGCCCTCACGCAGCGGCACGCTCAGCTGGGCGTCTCGCCGCTCGAGGCGCTGCGCACCCTCGCGACGATCGCCGCGCGCTCGCCGCAGCCGTCGGCGACGACCCGGTTCGACATGCCGACGCTCCAGCGCCTCGCCACCCGCCGGGCTGAGGCGGCGACGGCCCTGGCGGACGCCGCCCGGCTCGGCGAGTTCCGCTTCGGTCCCGACGACTCGCCCTGGTACGGGGTCTCGTTCGCGACGACCGAGGCGGCCCGCTCGGCGCATGCGCTGGCCGGACGCCTGCACCGCACGGAGGTCCCCGGCATCCTGGAGCGCGGTTACGAGCTGATCGCGCAGACGCGCATGCGGCCGTTCACGACCGTGGCTGAGCTCGGCGCTTACGTGCGGCTGCTGCAGGGCATCCGCGCCTCGCTCGACCGCTTCAGCCCAACGGTGTTCGAGCGTCCGCTCGCCGAGCTGATCCTGGCGCACGGACACCGGCGTGACGCGCCGACGATGTCGAACGCCAACCGCCGCCGCCTGCGCCGCCTGTCGCGCGAGTATGTGCGCCCGGGCATGCACATCGGCGACATGCATGAGGCGCTCGTGCGCGTGCAGCAGCAGCGCACGCAGTGGCAGCGACTCGTGGAGCCGGGCGTGACGCCGGAGATCCCCGTCGGTCTCGACGACGTCGCCACGGCATGGCAGCGGGTCGACGCCGACCTGTCGGCTCTCGACAAGGCTCTCGGCCGCACGGAGCCGCTCGCATCGCTTCCCGTCTCTCAGCTGCTGCGGACGCTGTCGGGGCTCGCGGCGGAGTCCGATGTCTTCGACAACCTCGTCGAGCGAGCGACGCTGCGCGACCAGCTCGCCGAGCTCGGGCTCGAGGGACTGCTGACCGAGCTGTCGGTGCGGCACGTGCCCGAGGAGAACGTCGCCGCCGAGTTCGAGTTCACGTGGTGGCAGTCGGCCCTTGAGGCGATGCTGCGCACCGATCGCGCGCTCCTCGGCGCCAACACCGCCGTGGTCGATCGTCTCGAGCGCGACTTCCGCCTGGTCGACGAGGCGCACGCGTCATTCGCCGGCCCGTTGCTGGCCTCCGAGCTCGCCAAGCGCTGGAAGATCGCGATCGTCGACGAGGCGGGCGAGGCTGCGGCTCTCAAGGCGGCCCTGCGCAGCGGCACCGCAACGCCGGCGGAGCTCGTCGGAGCGGCCCCGACGCTCATGCGCACGCTCGCGCCGGTGTGGATCGCATCGCCCTATGACGTGCCCGAGATCCCCGACACCTTCCATTTCGACGTCGTGATCATCGCGGATGCCGCGGCCATCTGCCTCGCCGAGGCGGCGCCCGCGCTGCGCCGCGCACGTCAGGCGGTGCTGTTCGGCGACCCGGTGACGCAGAAGCCGACGCCGTTCCGCGTCGCGGCCGGCCGCAGCGAAGATCCGGATGCCGAGTACGAGCTGCCGTTCGACGACACGAGCGTGTTCGAGCGGCTGGCCGAGGTCGTGCCCGTCGAGACGCTCACCCGCAGCTACCGCGCCGGCGGCGAAGACCTCGCCGAGCTCGTCAACGACGCGTTCTACGGCGGTGAGCTGGTGTCGCTCCCGTGGGCAGGGTCGTATCTGGGGCGCGGTAGCCTCAGCGTCGACTACGTCGAAGGCGGCACCGGCACGCCCGACCCCGAGACGGGGGCGGTCGAGAGCCCGGATGCCGAGGTGGCGCGCGTCGTGACGCTCGTCGTCGAGCATGCGGTCAACCGCCCGACGGAGTCGCTCATGGTGGTCACGGCATCCGCCCGTCACGCGGAGCGCGTGCGCGCCGCGGTCGCCGCCGCCTTCGCAGGACGCAGCGACGTCGCCGACTTCGTGGGCCGCGAGACCGCCGAGCCGTTCGCCGTGCTGACGCTCGACGAGTCCGCCGCCGAGAGCCGCGACCGCGTCGTGTTCTCGCTGGGGTTCGGGCTCACCAAGCACGGCCGTGTGCTGAGCGACTTCGGCGCACTGTCGGGCCCTGACGGTGAGCGCCTGCTGACGGTCGGCATGACGCGTGCCCGTCGGTCGATGGTCATCGTGTCGTCGATTCGGCCGTCGTCGTTCGACGAGGGGCGCCTGGAGTCCGGGGCCGCGTCGCTCATGTCGATCCTCGGCAGCATCGCCGCCCGTGCCCGGGATGCCCGGCTCGAAGACCTCGCCGATCCGCTGACCCTCGTGCTGGCACAGCAGCTGCGCCGCCTGGGCATCGCGGTCGACGTCGACTACCGCGGGCTCCTGCCGCTCGTCGCGCAGCACCAGGGCAAGGCCGTCGTCGCCGAGACCGACCCCGAGACGACGGGTGAGTCGCTGCGCGAGGCGCTGCGCCTGCGTCCGCAGACGCTCCGCCGCCTCGGCTGGCACTACGTGCGGGTGCACTCGTTCGATCTGTACAGCGACCCGGCCGGTGTCGCCGCGCGCATCGCGTCGATCCTGGGCGTCGAGCCTCAGACGCCCACGGCCGACGAGCCGACCCAGCCGATCGATGTCTCCGAGTGAGCCGGAGCGCCAGCGTGTCGTGCGCGTTCCCGGGTCGCGCCGCGCGAAGCTGACGCCGGCGCCCGGCACGGACCCGTCGCCGGAGCTCCCGCCGGAAGACGAAGACGCCCCGACCGCGGGTGCGGCCGGGGCATCGGAAGATGCGGGTCCGAACGACGAGCGGATGCGGCGCGACGTGCCGCCGCACTACTGAGTCCCGTCGAGCCGACCCGGCGCGGTGATCAGGCGACGGGCGGCGTCTGCGCGCTGCGCGACGTGGGAGCCTGGCCCTGCTCGAGCAGGTCGCGGATCTGCACCAGCAGCTCCTGCTCGGTCGGCAGCGGCTCGGCTTTCTCGACGACGCCGGCCTTGGCCGCCGCGCGCTCCTTCCAGCGGTTCATCGGGTACACGAACACGAAGTACACGACGAGCGCGACCGCCAGGAAGGTGATGATCGCGTTGATGAGGTTGCCGATCGGGAAGATCACCTCGCCGTAGAGGCCATTGAGGGGGATGCCGATGTTGCCGTTGGCATCGGCCTTCCAGAACAGCGCGATCACGGGGTTGATGATCGCTTCGACGACCGCGTTCACAAGGGCCGTGAACGCACCGCCGATGACCACGGCGACGGCGAGGTCGATGACGTTCCCGCGCATGATGAAGTCTTTGAAGCCCTTGATCATGGTCTCTCCCATCCATCTCCGGCTTCCGCCGGTCACGACCCCGCAGGCGCGGGGGAGGACGTTGCCTCGGTCTTCGATGATGCCGAAGACGACGACGACCCGCCAGCCGAGGCGCGGGAGTCGGTGCGGTAGAAGCCGGAGCCGTTGAAGGTCACGCCGACGGTGCCGTACTGCTTGCGCAGCACACCCCCGCACTGGGGGCAGTCGGTCAGCGCCGGGTCGGAGAAGGACTGGACGGCGTCGAAGGCGTGGTCGCACTGCTTGCAGGCGTAGGCATAGGTGGGCATGGCATCCTCGCAGGTGTGGGCTCCGTCGCGCTCAGCGCCGGACGGGCGCGAACGTGACGGTTCGGGTGGGGGTGACGGCTCCGGAGACGGGCTGGTCGTGAAGGTCGCTGGGGACCTCCTCCAGCAGTTCGGAGTCGAAGACGATGGCGTAGACCGGCGGGCAGTTCTCCATCGAACCGATGGTCTTGTCGAAGTAGCCGCGACCCCAGCCCAGGCGCATGCCCGAGCGGTCGACGGCGGCGGCGGGGATCACGAGCAGATCGACGTCGTTGACGGCGAGGGGGCTGAGCATCTCGCCGACGGGCTCGGGGAGCCCGAAGAGGCCCTCGACGATGTCGCCGTCCTCCGTGGCGACGGCCCAGTCCATGAGTCCGTCCGACCGGGTGATGGGGAGCAGGACCCGGATGCCGCGCCGCACCGCGTCGACGATGAACTCGTGCGTGCCGGGCTCGGTGGGCGTCGAGAGGAAGCACGACATGGATCGGACGCCGAGGTCGGCGACGAGTCGGTCGAGCTGCTCCTTGACGCCGGCGGCATCCGCTTCGGCAGCGGCCTCGGAGCGACGCTGGCGGCGCTCCCGCAACTCGGCACGAAGCGCGCGCTTCGCATTGTCGATCGGGCCGGTCATGCTCCGATTCTAGGCGGCGACGAGGGATTCCCGGCGGCAGGGCGGGCGGATCGCCCTCACGGAAACGGGGTGGCCGGGGATTCGCTGACCGCGCGGTCACTAGGGTGGTTGCATGACGTCTCCCATCAAGGCAGTGATTCCCGCGGCCGGCCTCGGCACCCGATTCCTCCCTGCGACCAAGGCGATGCCCAAGGAGATGCTTCCCGTGGTCGACAAGCCGGCCATTCAGTACGTGGTCGAGGAGGCTGTCGCGGCGGACATCGCCGACATCCTGATCATCCTGGGGCGCAACAAGAACAACATCTCGAACCACTTCGACGCAGTTCCCGAGCTGGAGTCCAACCTCAGCCACAAGGGCGACCTGCAGCGGCTGCTGCGCGTCAAGGAATCGAGCGACCTCGCTGAGATCCACTACACGCGGCAGGGCGAGCCGAAGGGCCTCGGTCACGCGGTGCTGCGGGCGAAGGCGCATGTCGGCGACTCGACCTTCGCCGTGCTGCTGGGCGACGACCTGATCGACGACCGCGACCCGCTGCTCACGACCATGATCGATGCGAACGCGCGCACGGGCCTCACGGTCATCGCGCTCATGGAGGTCGACCCCGACCACATCCACATGTACGGCGCGGCGGCCATCGAGCCGACCGACGACCCCGACATCGTCAAGGTCACGGGCCTCGTCGAGAAGCCGGCCAAGGAGGACGCGCCGTCGAACTACGCGATCATCGGCCGCTACGTCCTCACGCCGAAGGTGTTCGAGATCCTGGAGCGCACGGAGCCCGGCAAGGGCGGCGAGATCCAGCTGACCGACGCTCTTCAGGAGCTGGCCGTGACCGACGGGGTGCTCGGCGTGGTCTTCCGGGGACGCCGCTACGACACCGGCGATAGGCTCGACTACATCAAGGCCATCGTGCAGCTCGCGACCGACCGCGAAGACCTCGGGCCGGAGCTGCGGCCGTGGCTGAAGGACTTCGCGGCCGGCCTCTGAGGGCGACGGTTCGGCGCAGGTGAGGGGATGTGATGGACCTGACGGTGCCCTACCGGCATGGGCCGATCTCGATCCGCCTCGTGCGCCAGCGTGACGCGCGCGTGCTCCAGGCGGAGCTGCTCTCCAACCGGTCGTGGCTGCGTCCGTGGGAGGCGACGAGCCCCGACGGACCGGTCTCGTTCGACATGCGGATGGGAGTGCGACGGCTGCTGCAGCAGTATCGCGACGGCGGCGGCATCCCCCTCGTCATGGAATACGAGGGCGAGGTCGCCGGCCAGCTCAACGTGTGGGGGCTGGCGCGCGGCTCACTCTCGTCGGCGACGATCGGCTACTGGGTGAGCGAGCGGTTCGCCGGGCGCAACATCACGCCGACGAGTGTCGCGCTGGCGACCGACCTGTGCTTCCGCGAGATGCGGCTGCACCGGATGGAGATCTGCATCCGCCCGGAGAACACCGCGAGCCTGCGCGTGGTCGAGAAGCTCGGCTTCCGCTACGAAGGGCTCCGCCGCAGGTACATCCACATCGACGGCGACTGGCGCGACCACTACGCCTTCGCGCTCGTCAAGGAGGACGTCCCGGAGGGAGTGCTCCAGCGCTGGCTGACCGGCCACGTGCCCCCGGATGCCGCCGCCATCCCGGCCGCTGACCGGATGCCGTACCGGCCTCCGGCCGAGGGACAACCTTCGACCTCTGGTCGAACCTGAGACACGCGGCGTGCTGCCGTCGATTCGCGGCATCCCACCCATAGCGTTGAGCGCATGGATGGGCAGGTCTTCGGCGGAGGCATCGTGGTGCTGGTCGCCGTGGTGCTCTGGCTCGTGTACCTGCTGCCGTCATGGCAGGGGCGACACCGCTACAACGCGGCCGAGCGGAACGCCGTCCGCCTCAGTCAGGCGCTGCGTGTGCTCGCCGAGACGAGCGAGACGCCCGAGGAGGTGCGGCTCGAGCTCAACGCCCGCACCGCGCTCGCCCAGCAGAAGATCGCCCGCCGCGCCCAGGCCGAACGCGAGCAGCGCGAACGCGAGCGTGCCCGTGCGGATCAGGAGGCCGCCGAAGCGCGCGCCCGCGCTGAGGCCGCCCTCGCCCGTCAGCGGGCGATCGTCGAACGGGAGCGTGCTCGTGCCCTCGCCGCCGCGGCTGCCGCCGACCCCGTCGCCCGCCTCGCTCGCGCTCGCCGTCGCGCGCGGCTCGTGACGACCGCCGTCGCCGTCGCCGCCCTGGGTCTCGCCGTGTGGGGCGTGTTCGAGATGCTCCGCGGCGGATCGGCCGTTCCGCTCGTCGGCGGAGTGGCCGGCGTCGTGCTCGCCGCAGGCATGCTCCAGCGCATGGCCGCCGTGCAGCGCCGCACCGCCCGCCGCATCATTCCCGCCGTCGCCGAGCGTCCTGCCGCAGTGGTGCAGGATGTCGCCCTCGGCTCTGAGCGCGTCGCGTGGACGCCGCGCGAGCTGCCCCGTCCGCTCACCGCATCAGCGGGATCTCGTGCCGCCGCTGTGCTCGACGGCGCCGCCGCCCGCGAAGCGCTGCGTCAGGCGGCGTTCGACGAGGCGATTCGCGAGCGCGCCGAACGGGATGCGCCGCCGTCGATCGACACCGCGCGTCGCACCCACGCGGCGTCCGTCGAGCCCGACTTCTCCCGCATGGGATACGTCGACGACGAGGCGATCGAAGAGCACGTCCGCGCGCTGCTGCAGCGTCGTGCCTCGGGCCAGTGAGCCCGGTCCTCGATGTGAATCCGACCCCCGGATCGTGATAGGCTCGCTGAGGTTCACGGGCCTGTGGCGCAGTTGGTAGCGCGCTTCGTTCGCAATGAAGAGGTCAGGGGTTCGAATCCCCTCAGGTCCACCATTCGGTTCGGCGCTCTGGAACGCCTGATCCCCACCGGCACAGGCGAGGCCCCCGCAGGAGCGGGGGCCTCGCCTGTGCCGGACGCGGCGTGGGCTTCCCCCGATGTCCCGCGCCGCGCCCGGTGCCCGGGTCAGCCGGCGGCGACCTCCGCCGGCGCGCCCGCCGACAGGCGTGTGGCGGCGAGCTGCTCGGCGGCGGCCAGCGGGGTGATGCCGTTCGCTTCTGCCTCGTCGAAGATGTGGCGCACGGTGTCGCCGATCGCCGCGACCCGCGCCATCGTCTGGTCGCGGTCGGCGATGTGCTTGGCGACGTAGTCGAGGTAGATGACCCCGCCGGCGTTGACGACGAAGTCGGGGGCGTAGAGGATGCCGCGCGCGGCGAGCCGGTCGGCGCCCGTGTGGTCGGCGAGCGGGTTGTTGGCGGGGCCGCAGACGGCGCGTGCGGCGAGCGTGTCGATGACGTCGTCGGTGAGCAGCCCGCCGATGCCGGCGGGGACGAACACGTCGGCGGGCACGAGGTGCTCGGTGCCGGGCTCCACCCAGGTGGCGCCGAGGTCGAGTGCGAGGTGCTGCTTGAGCGGGTTCACGTCGGTGACGGTGAGCAGGGCGCCCTCCGTCGACAGGCGCACGGCGAGACGGCTCCCCACCTGGCCGAGGCCGGAGATGGTGATGTGTCGCCCGGCCACGTCGGGGCTTCCCGTCACGCGCTCGAGGGTCGCGCGCAGCGACTCGTACACGCCGAGGCTCGTGGGGCCGGCGGGCTCGCCGGAGCCGCCGACGGCGTCGGGGAGTCCGACGACGTGGTCCGTGCGCTCGCTCACGACGAGCATGTCCTCCGTGGTCGAGCCGACGTCCTCCGCCGTGCGGTAGAGGCCGCCGAAGGATTCGACGGCGTCGCCGAGGTCGAGGAAGGCGGCCCGGCGCCGGTCGGCATCCAGCTGGGTGCCGGGAGGCAGGCACAGCACTGACTTGCCGCCGCCGGCATCGAGTCCTGCGGCGGCGTTCTTGAGCGTCATCGCCGCAGACAGGCGCAGCGCGTCATCCACGGCGTCGGCCCACGTGGGGTACGTCCAGAGGCGGGCGCCGCCGAGGGCGGAGCCGAGCACAGACGAATGCAGCGCGACGGTGATGACGAGGCCGCTCCTGCGGCCCGTGATCACCTCCACGCGCTCGTGGGTGAAATCGGGCAGGGGCAGGGTGTGCGTCATCGCGTCCTCTTTCGGCGGCCTTGTGGGCTCTGCGCTGCGAACGCCGCGGCGTTGCGGCATCCACCACTATTGTGCCTCAGCAGGCGTCGGTGGGCGAGGAGTCTCTGTGACGGAGTGAGGGGTCAGCGCCCGGCGGCCGTCAGGCGGGCGCGCCAGTCGAGGCGAACCCGGCCGCGCGGGCCGGGCGTCAGCTGATCCTCGGGATGGCTTGTCGGCGGGGCGAGCGGCGGTCCGTCCACGGCGGCGTCGGTCCCGTAGTCCCAGAACCAGTCCTCACCGGGCTCGAAGCTCTGGACGACGCGATGCCCGGTCTGCTCGAAGTGGCGTCGCGCGTGCTGTCCGAGTGAGGTGTCGCAGCACCCGATGTGGCCGCACGCGGCGCACCGTCGCAGGTGGACCCACCAGCCGCCGAGGCCTTCGCACTCTGCGCACCCGGTGCCCGACGGCGGCGCCGTGGCGTCGATCAGGTCGTCCGTGTCGCTCATGCGGCCTCCTTCCGGTCGCGTCGTGTCGCCGGCATCAGTCGGCCAGTGCCCGGTGCACGGATGCCACGGCGCTCGATCCTTCGCCGACGGCCGCTGCCACGCGCTTCATCGAGCCGCGCCGCACGTCTCCGGCCGCGAACACCCGCGGCGTCGACGTCTCGAAGGGGAGCGGCTCGCGGCCGAGGTGCTGCCAGCGGTCGAGCGACTGCAGGCCGATGTCGGTGCCGGTGCGGATGAAGCCCTCACTGTCACGATCCAGCGAGGGCACCCAGGATGTGGCGGGATCGGCGCCGATGAAGCAGAACAGGCCGCGAGCGTCGACCTCGCCGACGGTGTCGATGCTCACCGACTCGAGCGCGTCCTCGCCGCCGAGCCCGACGACGTTCGACTCACGATGGATGCGCACGCGCGGCTCCTCGGACAGGCGCTCGGCCAGGTACGACGACATGCGGGCGCCGAGGTCGCGACCGCGTACGACGAGATCGACCTGGCATCCGTTCGCCGCCAGGTACAGTGCGGCCTGCCCGGCGGAGTTCGCGCCGCCGACGACCACGACGGGGTCGCCGGTGACCTGACGCAGCTCGAGGGGCGTCGCGGCGTAGTAGATGCCCGCGCTCTCGAAGTCGCTCCAGCGATCGATGTCGAGCCGGCGATAGGCGGCGCCGGAGGTGATCACCGCCGATCGGGCGCGGATGATGCGGCCGTCGGCAAGGGTCACGTCGAGGTCGCGTCCGACGTTCTGCAGCCCGACGGCTTCGCACGGGGCGTACACGCGCACGCCGAACTTCAGCGCCTGGAGGGTCGCCTGCCCGATGAGGTCGCCGCCGCTGACGCCGAAGGGGAAGCCGAGGAAGTTCTCGATGCGCGACGTGGCGGCGGCCTGCCCGCCGGGGGCGACGGCGTCCAGCAGCACGGTGCTGAGTCCCTCGGAGGCGCCGTAGATGGCAGCGGCGAGCCCCGCAGGGCCGCCTCCCACCACGACCAGGTCCACCACTTCGTCGGCCTGCGCCTGGTAGCTCAGCCCCAGGATCTCTGCGACGGCTCCGGGGGTCGCCCGGGGGATCGGCTCGCCCTGCACGAACGCGATCGGCAGCTCCGCCTCGGCGATGTCATGAGCCGCGTGGGTGTCGGTGTCGGCCGGGTCGATCGCGACGGCCGCGTGGACGAGGTCGAGCCGCTCGGCGAAGCGCCGCAGCGCGAGGAAGTCGCTCGACGACTTGTAGCCGACGAACTTGAGGGTCATGGCGGCCGGCCCGTGCCGCAGCGACTCGCGCCGGGCCCAGAGCGTGTGCAGGATCAGGTCGCACAGCTCGTCGTCCTCATCCATGAGCCGTCGCAGCTCGGCGCGGGTGACGCGGCGGATGCGGCTCGGCTTCGTCGTGCGGGCGGACAGGAACGCCGACTGCCCGTTCAGCAGCCCGAGCTCGCCCGCGAACGTCTGGGGTCCCATCGCGGTGATGACGACCTCGCTCGTCCACCACAGGGCATCCCGCACGATCTCGATCTCGCCGCTCTCGACGACGATCAGGTCGTAGTCGGCGTCGCCGGATCGGAACAGGTAGGCGCCCGCCGGCTCGTCGGAGACGGTGCCGACCGACGTGAGGCGCGTCCACTGCGCCTCGGTGAGCGTGGGGGAGAGGGCGTTGTCGTCAGTCATCTGTCTCCGCGGTGGTGGTCAGGTCAGGTCAGGTCGAGGTCGCGTCCACGCGATCGGCGTCGGCCTGCAGCGCGCGGATGAGGGACTGGGCATCGTAGGGACCGGTGTGGCGGCGTCCGTTGACGAAGAACGTCGGCACCGAGGTGATGTTCATCGCCTCCGCGTCGAGCATGTCGTCGCGCACACGCGCGGCGACCTCGGCCGACTCCAGGTCGCGTTCGAAGCGCTCCACGTCGAGGCCGAGGGACTCGGCGAGCCGCACGATGTCCGACGGGCGCTGGTGCTCCTGATCGGCGAACAGGCCGCGCTCGAACTCGAAGAACTTCCCCTGCAGGCTCGCCGCCTCCGCCGCCTCGGCGCCCGCGAGCGCGTTCGGATGCTGCGAGGTGAGCGGAGCGTGCCGCCACACGTACCGCAGCCGGTCGCCGAGCTCGCGATGCACCTCCTGGATGGACCCCGACGCCTTGAGGCAGAACTCGCACTGGAAGTCGCCGTACTCGACGATCGTGTACGGCGCGTCGGCCGGACCCCAGATGTGATCGCGCTGGGGGTCGATGGGGCGCAGGAGCGTCTGCCCCGTCTCGGTGTCGGTGCGCACGGCATCCGAGATGCGGAAGATGACGGTCGCCAGCGCGAACGCGATGACGGATGCCGCGAGCACGCCGACGCGCGCTTCGTTCTGCGCCAGGTCGTCGTGGATGGCGAGGTCGATGATGAACAGCGAGATCGTGAAGCCGATGCCGCTGAGCGCCGCGCCGCCCGCGATGCGGTCGAGGGTGAGCCCCGGCCCGAACTCGCCCATGCCGGTGCCGCGCAGGATCGCCGTCGAGCCGAAGATGCCGAGGAGCTTGCCGAGCACGAGGCCCGCGACGATGCCCCACGTCAGGGAAGAGGCGAGCGCGGCCCCGAGGATCTCGGGAGTGACGACCACGCCTGCGTTGGCCAGTGCGAACAGCGGCAGGATGACGTAGGCGACGTAGGGCGCGTAGGCGCTCTGCAGGCGCTCGTTGATCGAGATCGACTCTCGCAGGCTGTTCGCCGCGGCGCGCGCGTACTCGGTGTTCGGCGACTGCCGGAAGGTGCGCGCGAGCTCCAGTGCGTGCTCCACGTCGCGTCGGTTGGGGCGGTACACCGGCACGAGGAGAGCGATCGCGACGCCGGCCAGAGTCGGGTGCACGCCCGAGGCGAGGAACGCGAGCCACACGATGATCGCGAGCGTCGCATACACGGGTCCGCGGCCGCCGCGCAGATACCGCGTGAAGTACACGCCCACCAGGCCGGCCGCGGCGATCAGCAGCGGCCATGGGGAGAACGTCTCGGTGTAGACGAGCGCGATGATGCTCAGCGCCCCGATGTCGTCGACCACCGCCAGCGCGAGCAGGAACACGCGCAGGCGGCCGGGCACCCGCGGGCCGACGAGCGCGAGCGCGCCGACGAGGAACGCCGTGTCGGTCGAGATCACGACACCCCACGCGCCCGCATGACCCGACGGAGCCGCGATCAGCACGAACAGCAGCGCGGGAAGCGCCAGCCCCGCGATCGAGGCGATCACCGGCACCATCGCGCGCGACCAGCTCGTGAGCTCGCCGATCGCGAACTCTCGCCGCACCTCGAGGCCGACGGTGAAGAAGAAGATCGCCATGAGGGCGTCGTTGACGAGCGCGTGCAGCGTGAAGTCGAGCGTCAGGTCGCCGACTCCCACGATCAGATGCGTCTCCCAGAAGCCCTCGTAGGAGCCGCTGGACAGGTTCGCCCACGCGATCGCGGCGGCCGTCGCCACGAGCAGGAGCAGTGCGCCGATGCGGTTCTGTCCCATGGCGCTGATGCGGGAGGCGATGGACTGGCGTGCGGGCATAAGGGGCGTCGGCCCTTCGATCGGAATGAGTGACAGTCTCCACCTGGAGCGTCCGACCGTCCAGAGGTATTCCCCGCCATGCCGAAGACGCCAGGGTGAGCCGTCGGCAGGCCCTAGGCTGACGTCATGACGCCTCCCGAGCTTCTCCCTGCCCGCAGCCGTCTCGTCCACGAGGCCCTCCGCGCCGCCGGCATCTCCGGCGAGATCGTCGTGCTTCCCGATGCGGCATCCACCGCCGCGCTCGCCGCCGCCGCTCTCGGCGTCGAGGTGGGCGCCATCGCCAACAGCCTCGTCTTCTGGTGCGACGACGAGCCGCTGCTCGTGATGACCAGCGGAGCCCACCGCGTCGACACCGGCGCGCTCGCCGAGCGGCTGGGTCGCGGCAGGATCACGCGCGCCTCGGTCGAACAGGTGCGCGAGGCGACGGGCCAGGTCATCGGCGGCGTCGCGCCCACGGGCCACCCGGCGCCGCTCACGACGATCGTCGACGAAGACCTCGCGGCCTACCCGGAGATCTGGGCCGCCGGCGGCACGCCTCACACCGTGTTCCCGCTGACGTTCGACGAGCTCGTCTCGCTCACGAACGGCCAGGTCGCCAAGGTCGACTGAGCCGAGCCCGACGGTCGGCCCAGCACGACGCCACCTCAGCCAGGTCGAGACCGGCGCGGGGCCGTTCGCGCTGCGGCTGAGGCGGAGTCAAGCGCTCACGAGCGCAGCACGTCCCACGCGGTGACGGCCGCCGCGGCCGACCACGCCTGAGGACGGCATGCTGCGGGGTAGGGCGCCGGCGCGACGACGTCGGCCGCCGCGTCACCGCCGTGAAGCTCGGGAAGACGGTAGTCGAAGGCCTCCGCCGCGGCGAGCAGGCCGTCCACGATCGCACGGGCGTCGTCGATGAGCCCGGCCTTCGCCATGCCGCGCGCGACGATCGCGCTGTCGTGGGTCCACACGCTGCCGCCGTGATAGCTGAGCGGCCAGTAGCCCGCGGCATCCGTCGACAGGGTGCGAAGGCCGAAGCCCGACGACATCGTCGCGCCGACGAGGAGCTTCGACACCGCCGCCTCCTCGTCGGGGGAGAGGATGCCGGTGCCCAGCAGATGTCCCGCGTTGCTCGTGAGGGTGTCGACGGCCTGGCCGTCACGGTCAAGGGCGATGGCCGGGTAATGACCCTCCGGCGTCGTGACCCAGAACCGGTCGGCGAACCGCCGCTTGAGGGCGGCGGCCCACTCGCGCAGGCGCTCGGCCCCCGGACGGCCGAAGCGGTCGAGCAGATCCGCCGCGCCGACGGCGGCCTCGTACGCATAGCCCTGGACTTCGCTCAGCGCGATGGGGCCCTCGGCCAGGCGGCCGTCGCGCCACTGGATCGAGTCGCCGGAGTCCTTCCAGCCCTGATTCGACAGGCCGTGGCCCGTCTCGTCGACGTAGTCGAGGAAGCCGTCGTCGCCCGCGCTCGTGATGATCCACTCCATCGCGCGCTCAAGATGGGGCAGCAGGTCGCGCACCTCGTCGTCGGGCATCCCGGCCTCAGCCGCCTCGACCAGCAGGGACACCCACAGGGGGGTCGCGTCGACCGTCCCGTAGTACAGCGGCGGGAGGACGATCCCCTCACCGGGCATCGCCAGGGTGCCGGCGCGCAGCTCGTGCATCACCTTGCCCGGCTGCTCCGCCGTGGCGGGGTCGGTCTGCGAGCCCTGCAGGCGTGCGAGCACCCGAAGGGTCGACGCCGCGATCGACGAGTCGAGCGGAAGCAGCAGACGCGCCGCCCACAGCGAGTCACGACCGAACAGCGTGAAGAACCAGGGGGCGCCCGCCGCGAAGAACACGTCGCCGGGGTGTTCCGGCAGTGCGAGGCGCAGGGCGGCGAGGTCGCTGAGGGCACGGTCAAGCCAGCGCAGCACCCGCGGATCCCGACGGGCGCCGTCGGAGTCGTCGGATGCCAGAGGCGCGCGCCACGGCGCGGGCGATGCGACGCCGCGCACGACGAGCGACGGGTCGTCCATCGATGCCGACCATGCGGCATCCGCCGCGCCGAAGGCGGGCACCTCGAGCGTCCAGTCGAGCAGCACGGCGTCGTCGACAGTCGCCTCGGCATCCGGCGCCTCGATCGTGAGGGTGGCGCCTGAACCCGTCACCGTGACTCGGTCGCCGTCGCGCGAGACGGTCGTCGGGCGGGTCCCGGGCTCACCGGCCTTGACCTCCTGCAGCGGCGCGAAGTCGTAGCGGATGCGGGTGCGCAGTCGCACGGCGGTCGGCTCGCCCAGGTGCGAGCGCACCCTGAGCGTCTCTGAGACGCGCCCGTCGCTCACCTCACGCACCCGCTCGAGGCGCACCTTCGGGTCGGGGAGCCGGTCGTCGACGCCGCGAAGCAGCGCATCGAACCGTGCCGTCTGCGCGTTCGGCACACTCCACCGCACCCACTCGGGGCGTGTGAACGCGCCGTCCTGGCCTCCGTAGGTGACGGTCACCTCCCGGATGAATCGCGTGTCGCCGTGGAAGACGCCGTCGATGGGCGCCGAGCCCATGTCGCCGTCTGCTCCCGACCATGCCTGGGTCGGCGCGCTGAGCGCCACGACCCGATCCGACAGGAACGGCTGGAGTCCGTCCGTCATCCCTTCACTGCTCCCTCACTCGTGTTCATGATCCGCTTCTGGAAGACGAAGAACAGGACGGCGACCGGGATCGTCATGATCGCGGCGGCCGCCAGCTTCAGCGGGTACTGGGTGCCCTGGCTCAGCTGGCCCGAGGCGAGCGACGCGACGCCCTTCGTCAGCGTCGTCAGCTCGGGCGACTGCGCCGAGATGATGAAGTGGCTGAGCTCGTTCCACGACCCCTGGAACGACAAGATGACGATCGTGATGAGCGCGGGCCGTGCCATGGGGAGCACGATCGACCAGAACACGCGGAAGGTGCCCGCGCCGTCGATGCGCGCCTGCTCTTCGACCGACGCGGGGATCGACTCGAAGAAGTTCTTCATGATGAACACGCCCGCCGCATCCACGAGGAGCGGCAGGATCATGCCCGCGTACGAGTCGTACATGCCCAGCTGGTTCAGCACGAGGAACTTGGGGATGAGCAGCACGACGGTCGGCACCGACATGACGCCCACGACCAGCGCGAAGATCACGCCGCGCCCCCGGAAGTTCAGCCGCGCGAGCGCGTAGCCGGCCAGCGACACGAAGAAGACGCGCCCGAGGGTGACGGCGATCGTCACGACGGTCGAGTTCGCGAACCACACGGGGAAGTCGCTGAACAGGAACAGCCGTTCGTACGCCGCGGTCGTGAACGTCTGCGGGATGAGGGAGATGGGGTCGGATGCCGCCTCGGGCTCGGTCTTGAACGACGTGGCGACCTGCACGAGGAACGGGTAGATGTACACGACCGCGATGAGCGCGAGGAGCCCGTAGAGCACCACCTGTCCGGTCGCGCTGCGCAGCGTGAAGCGGCGTCGACGGGACGGCGCGGGCTGCCGCGCGTGAGCCGTCTCGGCGGAGGCGGCGGGGGCGGTGGGGCCGGCGCTGGTCATGACGCGCCTCCCTTCGCGTAGGTGCTCGTCTGGTAGGCGCGGATGCGGCGGCGCGAGACCGGGCGGTCGCGCAGCACCCATCGCTGGAAGATGGTGAAGACGATGATGATGAGGAACAGGATGAAGGCGATCGCGGCGCCGATGCCCCAGTCCTGGTTCTGGAACGCCGCCTGGTACGACAGGTACGCGGGCGTCAGCGTCGTCTTCGACGGTCCGCCCTTCGTGCCGGTGTAGATCTGATCGAACACCTGCCAGCATCCGATGAGACCCAGCGTGATCACGGTGAACACGATCGGGCGCAGCTGGGGGAGCGTGATGTGCCAGAACCGCTGCCACCCGTTGGCGCCGTCCATGAGGCCCGCCTCGGTCAGCTCGTAGCCGATGTTCTGCAGGCCCGCGACGAACAGCAGCATGAAGGTGCCGCTGGTCGTGAACACCGCCATGAGGATGAGCGCCGACATCGCGACCGACGGTCCGGCGAGCCACTCCCACCACGAAAGGCCGAGGAAGTCGTTCTGGGTGAGCCAGTCGGGTCCGCTCGTGACGCCGATGCCGCTGAGGGCGAGATGAACGATGCCGCGAGGCTCGTCGAACCAGTTGGGTCCCTTGCCGCCGAACCACGCGATGATCGCGTTCACGGGGCCGGCGAAGCTGAACAGGAACAGCCAGAGCACGGTGATGGCCACGGAGCTCGTCACCGAAGGGAAGTAGAAGGCGGTGCGGAAGAAGCCGCGGGCCTTGAGGATGCGGCGGCTCACGAGCACCGCGAGGAAGAGCGACAGCGCGGTCTGCAGCGGGACGACCAGCAGCACGTACCACGTGTTGTTGCGCAGCGCCGTGCCGAAGTCCCGTGTGCGGAGGCCGCCGCCGGTCGTCAGCTCGACGTAGTTGTCGACGCCGACGAAGCTGACGTTCGACGAGAAGGGGCTTCCGCGGCCCGTCCAGTCGGAGAAGCTGACCCAGAGGGCCATGATCACGGGAGCGAACAGGAACGTCCCGAGGATGAGGATCACGGGCGAGACGAAAAGCCACCCCGCGCCGGCCTCCCCGCGACGCACCCCGCCGGAGCGGGGGCGTCGGGAGGAGGCCGGGCGGGCAGCCTCGGCCGGAGCGGCGGGAGCGGTCATGACGTCAGCCGACGATGGCCTCGAGGTTCGACTGCACCGAGTCGAGGATCGCCTTCGGGTCGCCCGACTCGAGCGACTGCAGCTGGGCGTTGAAGTCGGTGACGACCTCGCCCGCGCCCTTGTTGGTCGGGACGCCCTGCGCATACTGCGAGCCGTCGAGGAACGCGACGAGGTCCTCGTTGTCGCCCTTCCACTGCTCGGCGGCCGACTCGACCGACGGCATGGGGCCGAACGCCTCCGAGAAGGCGAGCTGCTGCTCGGCGCTGGTCAGGTATTCGACGAGCTCGAGCGCAGCCTGCTGGTTGGGGCTGTCGGCGGCCATGCCCCAGCAGTTCGAGAACTGCAGCGTGCCCTGGCCGGCGGGGCCGGCGGGGAGCTCGACGACCTTGGCCTGGACATCCGGGAAGTCGCCGAGCGCACCGGTGATCCAGTTGCCCTCGATGGTCATCGCGCCCAGCTCCTTGCCGAACGCCTCGCCGCCCCAGCCCGCGCCGACGTCGGCGGCGTAGGCGAAGGTGCCGTCCTTAAGGTGCTCCTGCACGTAGGAGAGGGCTTCGACGTTGGCGTCGCTGTCGGCCTCGGCCGTCGTGCCGTCTTCCGAGACGAGGCGGCCGCCCGCCTGCGCCATGAACACTCCGACGCGGGCGTACTCGCCGCTGAAGACGAGGCCGACGGTGTCGTCGTCGGTGAGCTTCTCGGCGACGGATGCCAGTTCTTCCCACGTCGTGGGAACGTCGGCGTCGGTGAGGCCGGCGTCTTCCCACAGGCCCTGGTTGATGATGAGCTGCAGCGTCGAGAAGTCCTTCGGCGCGCAGTAGAACGTGCCGTCCAGCGTGAAGTTCGACACGAGCGAGTCGTAGAAGTCGTCTTTGTTGGCGAGCATGTCGCCGTAGGGCTGGAGCGACCCGTTCTCGGCGTACCCGGCGAGCTGGTCGGTGCCGAGGTAGAAGAGGTCCGGTGGGGAGCCTGCGGCGAAGCCCTGTGAGAGCTGCTGCGCGAGGTCGGTCGCCGCGACGACCTCCGCGTCGACGCCGGAATCGGCCGACCAGGCGGCGACGGCATCCTTCACCGCGTTCGTCTCGGCGTCGCCGCTCGAGCCGATCATGATCGTGAGGCCTTCGTCCGACGAGGTCAGGTCGGTCGCTGCGCCGCTCTCCGACGGAGGGGTCTCGGTGAAACCCTGGCCGCAGCCGGTGAGGGCGAGGGCGGTGACGACCGCCAGCCCTCCGGTCGCGAGCAGCGTGCGTGCTGTGTGTCGCGTCATCGCATCTCCTTTGAAACGGTGTGGACCCTCTGAGGGTGCCGGTGTTCAGGTTGTTCCGCTCGTTGATCGTTCAAATTCATGCGCGGAGCGCTTCTTTGATCGTTCAAATTGTGGGATGCTTGCCAAGATAGAGCCCTGCCCACGGCGCGTCAAGGCCAGGAGACGATGAACAGACCCGCAACCATCGAAGACGTCGCTCGCGAGGCGGGTGTGTCCCGCCAGACGGTCAGCAATGTCATCAACTCTCCGGCGATCGTGCGGGACCAGACCCGCGAGCGCGTCGAGAGCGCCATCGCGCGCCTCGGCTACGCCCCGCACGCGTCGGCACGCCGGCTGCGCACGCGTCGCAGCTCGACGATCGGCATCCACCTCGACCCCTACGCGGGGGGAATCTCGGGCGTGGTGCTCGATCGCTTCGTCCATGCGCTGACCGAACGGGCGGGCGAACGCGGCCTGCGGGTCATGCTCTACGCCGCGCGCTCGCCCGAAGAGGAGATCCGGCGGATGACCGATCTCCGCGACGGCGGCGAGATAGACGGCGTCGTCATCACAGGCACCTTCCACGGCGACCCGCGCACCGGCTGGCTCACGGGCCGCGGCGTGCCTTTCGTCTCGTTCGGTCGACCGTGGGGCCTCGACGACGTCGAGGATCCGGCGCACCTGTGGGTCGACGTCGACGGGGCCGCCGGCACGGCCGAAGCCACGCGGCACGCGCTGCAGACGGCGGGTCCGCGCGTGGCTTTCCTCGGCTGGCCCGCGGGATCAGGCACGGGCGACGACCGCGAGCGCGGCTGGCGAGAGTCGCTGCCGGCAGATGCCCGGCCCCTGCGACTGGAGAGCGAGGAGAGCGTCGCGATGGCCCGCGACGTCGTGGCGCGCGCGCTCGAGACCCAGGACATCGACGCGCTCGTGTGCGCGAGCGACTCGCTCGCCGTCGGCGCGCATCTCGCGGCGGTCGGCGCCGGGCGGTCCCGGCTGCCGATCATCGGCTTCGACAACACGCCGGTGGCCGAGGCGCTGGGACTGTCGAGCGTCGAGCAGCTGCCCGAGCGCGTCGCGACCGGCGCCCTCGACCTCCTGATCGGCGCGACGGGCGCCATCGCGCTGCGGGCTCCGAGCCCCGGCACGGCGCACGTGCTGGTCGAGCCGCGTCTCGTCGTCCGCTGACCTGCCGTCGACCGCTCAGCGCCGGCCGATGCGGCGCGAGAGCTCCGCTGCGGCCTCACCGGCCAGCCGGGCGAGCTCGGCGGCATCCCTGTCGGCATCGTCCGGCCACGTGACGGCGATCGAGGCGGCGGGCCATCCCGCGTGGTCGGCGACGGCCACGCCCACCGAACGCAGCCCGATCGTCACTTCGCCGTCTTCGCTCGCATATCCCCGCGCGCGTGTGGCGGTGAGCACGTCGCGCAGGTCTGAGGGGCGACTCGGCCCGCGACCCGTGCGGTCGGCGAACGCCGCGGCATCCGGATACAGCGCCCGCACCTGCTCGCGCGGGAGCAGCGCGAGCATGGCGCGACCGGTCGCCGTGAGGTGCGAGGGGAGTCGCACGCCGACGTCGGTCACGAGCGCGGGCCGACGCGGGGCGCGCTCCTCGACGATGTAGAGCACGTCGCGGCCGGTCATGACGGCCAGGTGTGCGCTCTCGCCCGTGCGATCGGCGAGGGCCGCGACGAGCGGGCGCCCCAGACGGGCGAGCGGCTCCTGTCGCGCGTAGCCGCCGGCGAGCTCGAACGCGGCCGTGCCGAGGCCCCATCGGCGGTCGGACTCCAGGTGCACGACGAACCCGTGCGCCTCCATCTCGCCGAGCAGGTGATACACGGTCGAGCGGGGAATGGCGAGCTGCTGCGCGACGGTGCGGGCGGCGACAGGGCCGCGCTGGTGGGCCAGGAACGACAGGATGCGCAGCGTCTGGTCGGCGGCCGGCACCTGGGGCGCCCTGTCTGGGATCACAGACACAGGATGCCAGAACCCGCTGGCGAGCTGCATCCGGCCGGAGTGGAATCGCCTCATGAGCACCTCCCTCGACGTCGCCGCCGTCACGGTCGGCGCGCGCCCTCTCACCCCCGACGAGGTCACGGCCGTCGCCCGCGCCGACGCGCACGTCGAGGTCGCGGCCGACGCGCTCACCCGTGTCGCAGCCACACGGGAGCTGATCGAGCGCCTCGCCGACGACCCGCAGCCGCACTACGGCATCTCGACCGGCTTCGGCGCGCTCGCGACGACCTTCATCGCCCCCGACCGGCGGCGCCAGCTGCAGGCCAGCCTCATCCGCTCCCACGCGGCCGGAACCGGAGCCGAGGTGGAGCGAGAGGTCGTGCGTGCCCTCATGCTGCTGCGCCTGCAGGCGCTCGCGTCCGGTCACACGGGCGTGCGGCCCGTCGTGGTCGACACCTACGCCGCGATGCTGAACGCCGGCATCACGCCGATCGTGCGCGAATACGGCTCGCTCGGATGCTCGGGAGACCTCGCACCGCTCGCCCACATCGCGCTGGCCGCCATGGGAGAGGGAGACGTGCGAGTCGGCGCCGACGCGGTTGCGGCATCCGAGGCTCTCGCGGCGGCCGGGATCGCGCCGCTCAGGCTCGAGGAGAAGGAGGGGCTCGCCCTCATCAACGGCACCGACGGGATGCTCGGCATGCTGTCGCTCGCCCTCCACGACCTCGACGTGCTGCTGACCACCGCGGATGTCGCGGCGGCCCTGTCGGTCGAGTCGCAGCTGGGAACGGACGCGGCGTTCGCCGCCGACCTCATGGCCCTTCGTCCGCAGGTGGGGCAGGCGGCGTCGGCGGCGAACCTGCGTGCGTTTCTCGCCGGATCGCCCGTGGTCGCGAGCCACCGCGATCCCGCGGTGTGCACCCGCGTGCAGGACGCGTACTCGCTGCGCTGCTCGCCGCAGGTGCACGGGGCGGCGCGCGACACGGTCGAGCATGCGCGTGCCGTGGCGGTGCGCGAGCTGGCATCCGTCGTCGACAACCCCGTGGTCACCAGCGACGGCCGCGTCGAGTCCAACGGCAACTTCCATGGCGCGCCCGTGGCGTACGTGCTCGACTTCCTCGCGATCGCCGTCGCCGACGTCGCCTCTATCTCCGAGCGGCGCACCGACCGCGCGCTCGACCGGGCGCGCAGTAACGGGCTGCCCCCGTTCCTCGCCGACGAGGTCGGCGTCGATTCGGGACTCATGATCGCGCAGTACGCGGCGGCGGGCATCGTTTCGGAGCTCAAGCGGCTCGCCGTGCCGGCGTCGGTCGACTCGATCCCGTCGTCCGCGATGCAGGAGGACCACGTCTCGATGGGCTGGGCCGCCGCCCGCAAGCTGCGGCGCGCGATCGACGGCCTGGCCCGCGTGCTCGCGATCGAGATCGTCACGGGGTGCCGCGCCCTCGACATGCGGGCGCCGCTGCAGCCGGGAGCGGCCACGGGGGCCGTGCGCGACCTGGTGCGCCGCCACGTCGCCGGCCCCGGGCCCGACCGGTTCGTGTCGCCCGACCTCGAGGCCGTCACGGCGCTCGTACTCGCCGGGGATGTGGCCCGCGCGGCCGAGTCGCCGGTTCACAACTCCGGAGATTCCGGCACGACAGACGGGAATCAGCCATGACCACCACTTCAGAAGAGCAACGTTCCGGAGTTGTGAACGTCGCACCGCACGCACCCGCGGCCGAGTCGCCCGTTCACAACTCCGGAGGTT
>Ga0180219_1000267_pt1 | contig 49832 bp, 44 predicted proteins | sample eDN3rd30CBELigMG_FD_151338 | JGI IMG/M metagenome (GOLD analysis project Ga0180219, IMG submission 151338) | Enriched Miracle-Growth compost microbial communities from Emeryville, California, USA - eDNA 3rd pass 30_C BE-Lig MG (version 2)... ... | reverse complement strand
CCGGAATGTAGTAATCTAAACGGGTTGCTTCGAGAGCTTCGAAGTGATTCTGGGCCTGTGGCGCAGCTGGTAGCGCACCTGCATGGCATGCAGGGGGTCAGGGGTTCGAGTCCCCTCAGGTCCACCAGAGAAACCCCCGGGAGAACCGGGGGTTTCGTCGTTCCGGCGGCACGTCCTCGCCGATGGGGGTACGCACAGGGCATCCCTGAGCGGTGCGCGCCGTCGTACGGTATGGGCATGGACAACAGGAGCGAAGTCCGGGAGTTCCTCATGTCGCGGCGAGCGCGGCTCACCCCCGAGCAGGCGGGCATCACCGTGGCGGGGAACAGGCGCGTGGCAGGCCTGCGGCGCAGCGAGGTCGCGATGCTCGCCGATGTGAGCATCGAGTACTACACCAAGATCGAGCGGGGCAACGTCGCGGGCGTGTCCGACAGCGTGCTGGACGCGGTCGCACGCGCCCTGCAACTGGACGACGCCGAGCGCGAGCACCTCTTCGACCTCGCCCGCGTCGCGCACGGCGGCGCGGAGCCGGTGAAGCGGCGCAAGCCGTCCCGGTGGGCGCCACGCGGGACGCTGACCCGCGCCCTCGACGCCGTCACCGCCGGGCCGGCGTTCGTGCGCAACGGACGCATGGACGTCCTCGCCACCAATGCGCTCGGCGCCGCGTTCTACGACCACGTCCTCGAACCGCCGTCGCGTGGCAACCTGGCGCGGTTCGCGTTCCTCGACGAGCGCGCCCGCGATTTCTATTCGGACTGGGATGCCGCGGCCGACGTGACCGTCGCGATCCTGCGTACGGAAGCGGGGCGCGATCCGCGTGACAAGCGCCTGCACGATCTGATCGGTGAGCTCTCGACGTGCTCGGATGAGTTCCGCACCCGGTGGGGAGCCCACAACGTCCGACGGCACGGCTCGGGCACCAAGAGCTTCCACCACCATCTGGTCGGAGATCTCACCCTCGGCTATGAAGGACTCGAGCTCACCGCAGAGCCCGGCCTGTCATTCCTGATCTACACGGCCGAACCGGGCTCGCCGAGCCAAGAGCGGCTGAACCTGCTCGCAAGCTGGAGCGCGACGCCCGCACCGCAGGTATCGACCGACGTCGTCGCAGAGGGCTGAGATGCACACGAGAACGCTGGGCCAGGGACTCGAGGTCTCGGCGATCGGCCTCGGCTGCATGGGCATGTCGCAGAGCTACGGGGCGAACCCCGGCACGCGCGACGAGATGATCGGCGTGATCCGCTCCGCCGTCGACAGCGGAGTGACGTTCTTCGACACCGCGGAGGTGTACGGCCCCTACGAGAATGAGGAGCTCGTCGGCGAGGCGCTGCAGCCGATCCGCGGCGAGGTCGTCGTCGCCACGAAGTTCGGCTGGCGCATCGAAGACGGCAGGAGCGTCGGGCTGGACAGCCGTCCGGAGCGGATCGCCGAGGTCGCCGACGCCTCGCTGCGCAGGCTGCGCACCGACGTCATCGACCTCTTCTATCAGCACCGGGTGGATCCTGACGTGCCCATCGAAGACGTCGCGGGCGCGGTCGGTGATCTCGTGCGGGCGGGCAAGGTCCGCCACTTCGGGCTCTCGGAGGCATCCGCGGCGACGATCCGTCGTGCCCACGCCGTCTACCCGGTCACCGCCGTGCAGAGCGAGTACTCGCTGTGGACGCGCGATCCGGAGGCCGCGGTGCTGCCGGTGCTGGGGGAGCTGGGGATCGGATTCGTGCCGTTCAGCCCGTTGGGCAAGGGCTTCCTCACCGGCACGGTGTCGACCGATACCGCCTTCAGTGAGGGCGACGTGCGAGCGACGATCCCGCGCTTCACCGAAGAGAACCGTGCGGCGAACCAGGTCCTGGTCGACCAGGTGGCGGCGCTCGCCGCGGCGAACGGTGCCACGCCGGGGCAGGTCGCCCTCGCCTGGCTGCTCGCCCGACAGCCGTGGATCGTGCCGATCCCGGGCACCCGCCGCACCGCGCGCATCGAGGAGAACGCCGGCGCCACGCGGGTGGCGCTGTCTGCCGATGAGCGCGCGGACCTCGACGCGCTCGCGACGCGCGTGGGCGTGCACGGCGATCGCTACAACGCCTTTCACCTCGGACTCGTCGGTCGCTGATTCCGCCGGGGGATGCGCTCCGAGTGCTTCGAGCTGCACGGTCCGTTCGAGGTCGGGACCACGGTGACGGTCACACCTCAGGGGCAGGAGCCGATGACCTCGTCGATCGTCGAGCTCGTGCCGGAGCGCGTATACGCCGACCGGACCGTGTTCGGGCGGGTGGCGCTGACCTTCCGCCACACGCTCGCGCGCAGGGCTGACGGCGGAACCAGGGTCTCGCACACGCTGGAGATCGATGGCTCCGACGCGGATGCCGTCGGACCCGAGTTGGGCCCTCAGATCAGTGGCGACTTCCCCGTGGCGATGGGGGAGCTGCTCGCGGCGGCGGAGCGCGGCGTACCGCGGATGTCGGCGTGACCGGCCTTGAGACGGCGTATCCCGATGCGTCGCTCAGCCCGGGTCTGGCGCTGTGGCGGGTCACCAACGCCTGGCAGCGGGCGATCCGTGCGGCGCTCGCGCCACACGACCTGACGCACGTGCAGTTCGTCCTGCTCGCGTCGCTGACGTGGATGGACCGCAGCGAGCCCGTCACTCAGCAGGATCTGGCGGCGCATGCCGGCACCGACGTGATGATGACCTCGCAGGTCCTCCGCACGCTTGAGACGAAGGGATGCGTGTCGCGCTCGCGGCATCCCACCGATCGACGTGCGTACGCCCTCGCGCCGACGCCCGCCGGAGTGCGCCTCGCGAATGCCGCGAACGCCGACGTCGAAGCGGCCGACCGGGAGTACTTCGGTGCGCTCGACGACGACGCGCGGGCCGTCTTCCTGCGCTGCCTGCAGACGCTGGAGGAGCCCTATCGAAGCCGCGGTCGCGCCCGTTAGATTGGCAGCACATGCTGGTGATCGACGGTCGGGGGAGACGACATGTACTACAGCAGTGGCAACTACGAGGCCTTCGCGCGGCCCCGCAAGCCGGAGGGCGTGGAGAAGAAGACGGCCTGGTTCGTCGGGGCGGGACTGACCTCGATGGCATCAGCGGTCTTCATGATCCGCGACGGGCAGCTGCCGGGGGAACGGATCACGATCCTCGAACGCCTCGAGCTTCCCGGTGGGGCGCTCGACGGCATCAAGAAGCCGGAGAAGGGCTTCGTCATCCGCGGCGGGCGCGAGATGGAAGACCACATGGAGTGCCTGTGGGACCTCTTCCGCAGCATCCCGTCCCTCGAAGTCGAGGGCTCGGTCCTCGACGAGTTCTACTGGCTCAACAAGGACGACCCCAATTACTCGCTCTGCCGCGTGACGTACGGGCAGGGGAAGGATGCCGAGACCCACAACCGCTTCGGGCTCAGCGATGCCGCGCAGAAGGACATCGTGAAGATCTTCCTCGCCTCGCGTGAGGAGATGGAGGACAAGCGCATCGACGAGGTGTTCGGCGAGGACTTCCTCGCCAGCAACTTCTGGCTGTACTGGCGCACGATGTTCGCGTTCGAGGAATGGCACTCGGCGCTGGAGATGAAGCTCTATCTGCACCGCTTCGTGCACCACATCGGGGGACTGCCCGACCTCTCCGCGCTGAAGTTCACGAAGTACAACCAGTACGAGTCGCTGGTTCTGCCGATGTACCGCTGGCTGCTCGACCAGGGGGTGACCTTCCGCTTCGAGACCGAGGTCACCGACATCGACTTCGCCTTCGACGGAGATCGGAAGCAGGCGACGCGGATCCACTGGCTCGCGGGCGGCGAGGAGAGCGGGGTCGACCTGGGGCCGGATGACCTGGTGCTCACGACGATCGGGTCGCTGACCGAGAACTCCGACGACGGCAACCACCACCGTGCAGCGTCGCTGAACGAGGGCCCCGCGCCGGCGTGGGACCTGTGGCGGCGGATCGCCGCCAAGCATCCGTCGTTCGGACGTCCGGACGTGTTCGGGGGCGACATCGCCAAGACGAAGTGGGAGTCGGCGACGGTCACGACGGTCGGGCCGGAGATCCCCGCGTACATCGAGCGCATCGCTCGACGCGACCCGTTCGCGGGCAAGGTCGTGACCGGCGGCATCGTCACGGCCAAGGACTCGTCGTGGCTGATGAGCTGGACGGTGAACCGCCAGCCGCATTTCACAGCGCAGGCACCCGATGAGATCGTCGTGTGGGTCTACGGCCTGTTCGTGGACGTCCCCGGTGACTACGTGAAGAAGCCCCTGCAGGACTGCACGGGCGAGGAGATCACCCAGGAGTGGCTCTACCACCTCGGCGTGCCGGTCGAGGACATCCCGCGGCTGGCGGCCGAGGGGGCGAAGACGGTCCCGGTGATGATGCCGTACGTCACGGCGTTCTTCATGCCGCGGCGGGCTGGTGACCGTCCCGACGTCGTTCCCGAGGGCGCCGTGAACTTCGCGTTCATCGGCCAGTTCGCCGAGACGACGCGTGACACCATCTTCACGACCGAGTACTCGGTGCGCACGGGGATGGAGGCGGCCTATCAGCTGCTGGGCATCGATCGCGGCATCCCCGAGGTCTTCAACTCGACCTACGATCTGCGCTTCCTCCTGAAGGCGACGACGCGCTTGCGGGACGGCGCGGAGGTGGAGCTGCCCGGGCCGAGGTTCATCGGCAACAGCGTCATCCGCAAGCTCGATCACACGCAGATCGGCCAGCTGCTCACCGACTTCGGGCTCGTGCCGGCGGTGGGCGACACGATCCAGCGCGATCGCAGCGACGACGCCGGCGCATGACCGCCGCGGGGGAGGAACCGATGCCCGAGCAGGCGGCACAGACGGGCCTGGAATGGTGGGATGAGCGCGGCCCGGTGTTCTCGACGATGGAGCACGGTGCCCGCGTGACCCGGATTCCGCCGGGCTTCGTCTTCCGTGAGCGGGCGACCGCCGACATCGCGGGGGCCGTCGCCTGCGCGGTGTTCGCCGCACTCGCGGTCTGGGGCGTGTCGCTCCTCTTCGTCGGCCCGAGCACGGACGGCGTGGTACCCGGCGGGCTCTGGTGGCTTGCGCTGGTGATCCCCGCTGCGCTGCTCTCGGGCGGGATCGCGCTGGGCATGACGCTGACGGCGCCCGACCGCTACGGGCGGGCGGGGGTCGGAGGTGCGCTCGCGGCGACCGGCATGGCCGGTGGCATCGCCGTCGGATTCGCGGTCACGGTGCTCCGCGTCGACGGAGCGATGCGGACGGTGCTCGCGGTCCTGGCGGCCGCGTTCCTGGTCACCGCCCTCGTCTGCGTGCTGTGTACACCGCCGGCGCTGCGACGCGCGAAGATCGAGGCGTCGCGCATCATGCGATTGCGCGAGAGCGGCGACCGGTTCACCGGGCGGGTGCTGGCGCCGCCGGACAGCGACACGTGGAAGGGCCGTGGCCCGGTCTCGATCCGGTACGACGACGGTGCGGGGGAGCGCACTCTGCAGGCGACGGTGCATGCGACGCCGTCGCGGGTGCCGACCGGGGGGACCCAGGTTCTGGTGTTCACCCGTTCGCCCGCCGGGGTCGCGCCGACGGCGGAGGGAGTGCACATCGAGCTCGACACCTCCATCGCCCCGCGGTTCTTCCCCCGGCCGCGCGAGTACGAGAGCGCGGGTGCCGACGGCGGGACCATGTGAGCACGGGTGCTCAGCTCGCGTAGCTCTCCAGCACCGGGCCGGGGTGCAGAACGCCGTTGACGATCGAACGGATCGCGAACTCGCTCGCGTGGGCGAGGTCGACCGCCGACGGGTCGAGAAGCCACTGCAGCTGCAGGCCGTCCATGACCGCCAGGATGGCCGCGGATGCGGCATCCACCGTCTCCGTCGACGTGACGCCCTCCTGCGCGCACAATTCGCGGAACGCGGTGGCGACGTCGCCGCGCAGCACCCGATAGCGCTCTTCGAAGTAGGGCCGGCCGGGGTGGTCATCGGTCACCGACTCGGCTGACAGCACCGTGTACACCTGGACGATGCCGGGGCGCTGCGCATTCGCGAGCGCAGTGCGCACGAGGTGCAGGAAAAGCTCAGGTCCGCCCGGGATATGCTGGTCGGCGAGTTCGGCGACATCCGTCTGATCCCGGTACGACAGCACCGCGAGCAGCAGATTCTGCTTCGACCCGAAGTGGTGGAGGACGCCGGCGTGCGTCATGCCGGCCTGTTCGGCGATGTCTGCCAGGGTGCCGTTCGTCGACCCCTTGCTCCCGAAGACATCCATGGCGGCCTGAAGAATCTCCGCATGCTTGCGCTGTGTGGCGGGTCGCATGCGCGCGCCGAGACCTTCAGCACCATCGGCCACGTTGGCTCCTTCGTCGAACATCACAAATCGGCAACTGTCACTTGTCAGCTTACCGATGAGTAGGTAATCTCACATCAACTTACTTTCTCGACAGTAAGTTTACCCACGGGGCACTGCCCCATCCATTGCACAAGGACCCGTGTCAAGGAGACGCAATGAAGCTCGGAAAGTCACTGATCGCGTGGACGGCGATCACCGTCCTCAGCGCCACAGCGCTGGCAGGATGCTCGTCAGGCGGCAGCAACGGCGACAAGGGGTCGGCGAGTTCCGGCTCGCTCACCGTCGCCAAGCCGGACGGATCCGGCGTCCTGTCGACGCAGATCAACAACCCGTTCATCGGCACGGGGTCGGGCATGTCGCTCGGCTACGACCGGATGATCTACGAACCGCTGGCTATGGTCAACCCGGTCGGCAAGAACGAGACGACCCCGTGGCTCGCCTCGAAGGTCGAGTGGAACAGCGACTACACGCAGCTGACCGTCACCCCGCGTGAGGGCGTGAAGTGGAACGACGGCGAGCCGTTCACCGCCGACGACATCATCTTCACGTTCAACCTGATCAAGAACACTCCGGCACTCGACCTGGGCGGCCTGAAGCTCGCAGACATCAAGAAGGACGGCGACAACGTCGTCATGACCTTCAGCGAGTCGAAGTTCGTCAAGCAGGGTGACGTGCTGCAGATCAGCATCGTCCCCGAGCACCAGTGGAAGGACATCGCGGACCCGACGAAGGATCCCGTGAAGGATGCCGTCGGCACCGGTCCCTACACGATCAAGACGTTCTCGTCGCAGGGCGTCGTCCTCGACGCGCGCAGCGACTACTGGGGTGGCGACGTTCCGGTGGGGCAGCTCAAGTACCTCGAGTACAACGACAACACCGGTCTGCTGCGTGCACTGCAGAACGGCGAGACCGACTGGGCGCAGATCTTCATCACCGACTACCAGACCAACTACGTCGACAAGGACCCCGATCACAACGTGTTCTGGGGCGCGAACGTGCTCAGCCCCGACATGATCCTGGTCAACACGACGAAGGCGCCGTTCGATGACGTCGCGTTCCGCAAGGCCGTGAACATGGTCGTCGACCGCAAGACCCACGCCGAGAAGGCGCGCAGCAATGCGGGCCCGGAGCTGACCAGCGTCACCGGCATCCCGCAGCCGACGGGCGACCAGTACATCGCGCCCGAGTACAAGGATCAGAGCTTCAGCGTCGACGTCGACGGTGCGAAGAAGGTGCTCTCCGACGCCGGCTACACCTGGAAGGACGGCGCGCTGATCGACCCGAAGGGCAACCCGGTGTCGTTCACGCTGCAGGACCCGCAGGGCTGGAACGACTACGTGACCGGCATCCAGCTCGTCGCCACCCAGGTCAAGAAGACCCTCGGCGCGGACGCCAAGGTCGCCACTCCCGACGCCGACACCTGGACCACCAACATGGCGACCGGCAACTTCGACGCCGCGCTGCACTGGTCGGGTTCGGGCTCGAACCCCTGGCACATCTACGACGACGTCATGAACGGTGCCTACCTCGAGCAGGCTGCCGATGGAAAGGTCTCAGACAACTTCGGGCGCTACAACAACCCTGAGGCGACCGCCCTGCTGAAGGAGTACGCGCAGGCGTCCGACGACGCGACCCGCACGGCGGCACTCAACAAGATCCAGAAGATCTTCGTCGAGGATGTCCCGGCGATCCCGATCGGCACGCACCCGCAGCTGGCGCAGTACAACACCCGTTCGTTCACCGGCTGGCCCAGCGAAGACGACCAGTACGCCACGGCCGACCCGACCCAGCCGTCGGCCGTGCAGGTGCTGATGAACCTGAAGCCCGCCAAGTAACGGTGCCTTCCCGGTCGTTGAGCGGAGCCCACGGGCCCCGCTCAACGACCGGGGTGCGAGAACGAAGGAACCCCCATGCCCGATTCCCTCCTGTCTGTGCGCGACTTCTCCGTCGTGTACGACGTGGACCCGCCGGTCAAGGCCGTGGCGAACGTGAACCTCGAGATCCAGCGCGGCGAGATCGTCGGCCTCGCCGGTGAGAGCGGCAGCGGCAAGACGACTCTCGCGTACGGCGTGCAGCGGCTGCTCAAGCCGCCGGCGGTGATCACCAGCGGCAGCGTCGTCTTCCACGACGAGAGCGGCGAGGACATCGACCTGCACTCTCTCGATGTCGAGCAGATGCGGCGGTTCCGCTGGGACCGCATCTCGATGGTCTTCCAGGGCGCGATGAATGCACTGAATCCGGTGGCGACGATCGGTTCGCAGCTCGACGACGTGTTCGTCGTCCATCGTCCCGGCATGTCCCGCAGAGACCGCCGCGCGGCGGTGGCCGAACTGCTCGACATCGTCAAGGTGGGTGCGCAGCGTGCGCGGTCGTATCCGCACGAGCTGTCGGGGGGCATGCGGCAGCGCGTCATGATCGCCATGGCACTCGCCCTCCGGCCACAGCTCATGGTGATGGATGAACCGACGACGGCGCTCGATGTGCTGGTGCAGCGCGAGATCCTCAAGCAGATCTCGCAGCTGCGTCGCGAGTTCGGGTTCTCGGTGGTGTTCATCACCCACGATCTGCCGCTGCTGCTCGAGATCAGCGACCGCATCGCGATCATGCGCGATGGGGCGATCGTCGAACTGGCCGACGCGCGGGAGATCTGGAGCAACCCGCAGCATGAGTACACGCGCAGCCTGCTCAGCTCGTTCCCCCGGCTGACCGGCGAGAGGGGGGTGGTGGTGCGATGACCGTTCTCGAGTTCAGGAACGTCACCAAGATCTACAACGTCCGCGGGTCGGGACAGATCAAGGCCCTCGACGACGTGAGCTTCACGCTGCACTCCCGGCAGACGATCGGTCTGGTGGGCCAGTCGGGCAGCGGCAAATCGACGATCGCGAAGATCCTCACGCAGCTGGAGACACCGACGCGCGGTGAGGTCCTCCTCGACGGAGCGCCCATTCCCCGCAGCGGCAAGGGGCTTCGCCGGTATCGGCAGCAGCTGCGGATGGTCTTCCAGGATCCGTTCGCGTCGCTCAACCCGTACCATTCCATCCGCCACCACATCGAGAGGCCGCTGCGGCTGGACAAGGTGGTTCCCCGCGACGAGGTCGACGACGAGGTCCGCCGTCTGCTCGAACGCGTGCGGCTCGATGCCGACGCCGTCATGGAGCGGCGACCGCACGAGCTGTCCGGCGGCCAGCGTCAGCGCGTCGCGATCGCCCGAGCGCTGGCCTCCCGTCCGGCGCTCCTGGTCGCGGATGAGCCCGTGTCGATGCTCGACGTGTCGATCCGGCTCGGCGTGCTGAACCTCCTCGCCGACCTTCAGCGCGAAGAGGGGCTCGGCGTGCTGTACATCACGCATGACCTGGCCACCGCCCGGCACTTCAGCGACGAGATCATGGTGCTCAACCAGGGCCGGGTCGTCGAGCAGGGCCCTGCCGACGACGTCATCCTCCACCCGCAGGACCCGTACACCCGCGAGCTGCGGGCGGCCTCGCCCGATCCCGAGGAGTTCTTCCGCACGGCCGGTGCACAGATTCAGGGAGGTGCGCGATGAGCGCCGAGATCACGACACCGGTCGACCCGACACCGGTCGACCCGACACCGGTCGACCCGACGCTCGTCGGCACGACGGCGACCGTCGCCGAGCGCGGCGGTGTCCGCGTGCCGTGGCGGTTCATCGGCGGACGAGCGGCCTTCTACCTGTTCACGGCCTGGGCGGCCATCACCATCAACTTCTTCCTGCCGCGCATGATGAAGGGCGACGCGGTCGACGCCTACATGGCGCGCAGTCAGGGGCAGCTGCCGCCCGAGGCGGAGAAGGCGCTGCGTGCGCTTTTCGGTCTCGACAAGTCCGTTCCGCTCTGGCAGCAGTACTTCGACTACTGGGGCCGGCTGCTGCACGGTGACCTCGGCCTCTCGATCTCGACGGGTATGGCACCCGTCGGCCAGGCGATCGCTTCGGCGCTGCCGTGGACGCTCGGGCTCGTCGGCGTCGCGACCGTCATCTCGTTCGTCGTCGGCACGGTGCTCGGCGCGGTGATCGGATGGCGCCGCGGGGGACGTCTGGACGCCCTTGTGCCCATCACCACTTTCATGGGAACCGTGCCGTACTTCTGGCTTGGACTCATCTTCATCGCGATCTTCTCGACACTGCTGGGCTGGTTCCCTGCCGGCCATGCGTACGAAGTGGGGGTGGATCCGGGCTGGAACACCGCGTTCGTCTCGGAGGTGGTCTCCCACGCGGCCCTGCCCGTGATCACGATCGTGATCGCGTCGATCGGCGGCTGGGTGCTCGGGATGCGCAACATGATGCTCACCGTGCTCGACGAGGACTACATCACCGTCGCGCAGGCCAAGGGCATGCCGAACCGGCGCGTTCTCTGGCGGTACGCGGCCCGCAATGCGGTGCTGCCGCAGATCCAGAGCTTCGCTCTCGCGCTCGGCTTCATCGTCGGGGGCACGATCGTGATGGAGATGGTGTTCTCGTATCCGGGGATCGGCCTGCTGCTGCTCAGCGCCACCAACGCGAAGGACTACGCGCTGATGCAGGGGATCTTCCTCGTGCTCGTGCTGGCCGTGCTGATCGCGAACATCCTGGCCGACATCGCCTATGCGATCCTCGACCCCCGTACCCGTCAGACGGAGGCCTGACCATGACCGCTCCTGTGATGACCGCCCCGGCCTCGGAGTCCGAGGCGGCGAAGAGCAAGAAGACGTTCTGGACGCAGCTGTCGGCGTCGATGGCGATGTTCAGCAACCGGAAGTCGGCCGCGGGGCTGATCATCCTGGGCGTCTTCATCCTCGTGGCGATCTTCGCTCCGCTGATCGCCCCGTACGATCCGACCGAGCAGAACCTCGATGCGACCCTGCAGGCGCCCTCGTTCCAGCACCTTCTGGGCACCACGCACATCGGAGAGGACGTGTTCAGCCAGATCGTCTACGGCACCCGCGGCGTGCTCGTGGTCGGGTTCCTGGCGACGATCATGGCGACGGTGGTCGCCGTCGTGGTCGGTGTGACCGCCGGGTATCTGCGCGGATGGAAGAGCGAGTCGCTGTCGGCGCTGTCGAACGTGTTCCTCGTCATCCCCGGGCTGCCGCTGATGATCATCATCGCCTCGCAGTTCGCCGACCCGCCACTGTGGATCATCGCCGCCGTGCTGGGACTGACCGGCTGGGCGTGGGGGGCACGCGTGCTGCGCGCGCAGACGATGTCGCTGCGCAACCGCGACTTCATCCAGGCCGCGCGCGCCAACGGCGAGCCGCTGCACCGCATCATCCTCGTCGAGATGCTGCCGAACCTCATGGCGCTCATCGCCTCGAGCTTCGTCGGCACGATGACCGCGGCGGTGCTGGGCCTGACCACTCTGGCCTTCATCGGCGTCATCCCGGTGTCGAACCTCAACTGGGGGACCATCCTGTTCTGGGCGCAGCAGAACAGTGCCTTCCCCGACTACTGGTGGTGGTACGTGCCCGCGGGCCTGTGCATCGCCTTCGTGGGTGTCGCGCTCGCGCTGATCAACTTCGGCATCGACGAGTACGTCAACCCGCGCCTGCGCTCGGCAGGAGAACGCGCCCGGGCCATGAAGAAGAAGGGCCTCAACGTGAACGACGCCGTGACGGCCGTGCGGACCGCAGACGACGAAGAAAGCCAGGCATGACCATCCTCAGCACCTCCACGCTCCCGTACCGCGATACAACCCTCACCACAGCCGAGCGCGTCGCCGATCTCCTGGGGCGGATGACGCTCGAGGAGAAGATCGGGCAGATGCTGCAGCTCGACGCCCGAGGCGACCTGGACGACATCGTGCTTCAGCGGCACGCCGGCTCGATCCTGCACACCTCGCCGGAGCGGATCCTTCAGGCGAACGCGCTCACCGCGCGCACGCGCCTGGGCATTCCGCTCCTGGTCGCCGAGGACTGCATCCACGGTCATTCCTTCTGGCCGGGGGCGACGATCTTCCCGACCCAGCTGGGGCTCGCCGCCAGCTGGGACGCCGAGCTTCTCGAGCGGGTCGCGCGCGTCACCGCCGTGGAGGTGGCGGCCACCGGCATCCACTGGACCTTCTCCCCGGTGCTGTGCATCGCCCGCGACCTGCGCTGGGGCCGCGTCGATGAGACGTTCGGCGAGGACCCCTTCCTCATCGGAGAGCTGGCCTCGGCGATGGTCCGCGGCTATCAGGGCGCCGGGCTCGACGACCCGACGGCGATCCTGGCGACGGCGAAGCACTTCGCCGGCTATTCGGAGACCCAGGGCGGACGGGACGCCAGCGAGGCGGACATCTCCCGCCGCAAGCTGCGCAGCTGGTTCCTCCCGCCGTTCGAGCGCGTCGCACGAGAGGGCTGCCGCACCTTCATGCTCGGCTATCAGAGCACCGACGGCGTGCCGATCACCGTGAACGACTGGCTGCTCAGCGACGTGCTCAAGGGGGAGTGGGGCTATACCGGCACCCTCATCACCGACTGGGACAACGTCGGCCGCATGGTCTGGGAGCAGCACGTGCAGCCCGACTACGCGCACGCGGCGGCGGCGGCGACCCGCGCCGGCAACGACATGATCATGACGACGCCCGGATTCTTCGAGGGCGCACGGCAGGCGGTGGACGACGGGATGCTGCTGCCCGACGCGTTCGATGACGCGGTGGCGCGCATCCTCACTCTGAAGTTCGATCTGGGACTGTTCGAAGACCCACGCCTGCCACAGGCCGGTCTCGACCGGATCGTCGGCTCGGACGAGCACGCCGCCCTCAACCTCGAGGCCGCGCGGCGCTCGATCGTGCTCCTCGAGAACGACGGCACCCTGCCGCTGACCGACCGTGCGGCATCCATCGCCGTCGTCGGCCCGCTCGCCGACGACGCCCAGTACCAGCTCGGCGACTGGGCCGGCGGTTCCGGGCAGGCGGGCTGGCTCGACGGCCAGCCGCGTGCGATGATCACCACCGTGCTCGACGGCGTGCGCGCCCTCGCGCCGCAGGGCTCGACGGTCACGCATGCGCGGGGCGCCGACATCCTGACGATGCAGCCCGACCCGGCCGGGGCCACGTTCCCCGACGGGCAGCCGCGACCCCCGGTGGTGCACGCGTGCCCGCCCGACGACGCGAAGATCGCCGAGGCGGTCGCCGCGGCCGAAGCAGCCGACGTCGTGGTCGCGGTCGTCGGCGACCACATCGAGCTCGTCGGGGAGGGGCGCTCCACAGCCACGCTCGAGCTCATCGGCGGGCAGAACGCGCTCTTGGATGCGGTGATCGCGACCGGCACACCCGTGGTCGTCGTGCTCCTGGCGTCCAAGCCCCTCGTGCTGCCGGCTTCCGTGCAGCGCGCCGCGGCCGTGCTCTGGATCGCGAACCCCGGCATGCAGGGTGGCCGGGCGCTCGCCGAGGTGCTCACCGGTCGCGTCGAGCCCTCGGGGCGACTGCCGATCTCGTTCGCGCGTCACGCCGGGCAGCTGCCGATCTACTACAACCGCATCCGCGGGCAGCACGGCGACCGCTACGCCGATCTGACGCAGGCGCCGGCGTGGGCCTTCGGCGAGGGGCTGTCGTACACGACCGTCGAGTACACCGACCTCGCGCTCGCCGAGGCCCGGTTGGGCGAGTCCGACACGCTCGTCGCCGAGGTGACCGTGCGCAACACCGGGCAGCGCCCCGCACGTGAGACCGTGCAGCTGTACGTGTGCGACGATGTGACCTCGGTGAGCTGGGCGGAGAAGGAGCTCAAGGCGTACCGGCAGGTCGACATCGCTCCCGGCGCGTCCGAGCTGGTGCGCATCGAGCTGCCCGTCGCCGAGTGCACGATCGTGGATGCCGCGGGCCGGCGCCTGGTCGAGGCCGGCCGCTTCCACGCCCTGGTGGGCTCGTCGTCGCGCGACGCGGATCTGCTGTCGGCCGAGTTCAGCGTGCGGTGAGCACGGCCGCCGTGTCGGTGACGGCGATCTGCGGCGGGTAGAGACCGAGCACGTGCAGGGCGGCGGCCTGGTTCTCGGCTGTGGACCCTGCGCACGCATCGGAGACGATCTCGACGCGCGCGCCGGCGTCAGCCGCCGGCAGCGCCGTGGAGATCACGCAGCAGTCGGTCGACACGCCGCACAGCACGAGGTGCGGTGCGGGGCCGGTGATCCGCTCGAGCGCCGGCCCCCACTTGCCGAAGGTGGGGAGGTCGACGGTCGCACGTGGTGACAGGCCCGCGGCATCCGGCACCAGCGCATAGAGGGGATCGTCGGCCGGTACGTCCGCGAACGGCCACGCGGCGAAGTAGTCGCCCCATGCCGTCGACCGGTCGGCGGTGGGCAGCCACCGCGTCACGATGACGCGGTCGCCGAACGCGTCGGCGAGGCGCCGGATGTTCGCGAACGCCTCGGGGAAGAACGGCGAGCCCCAGTCCGAGTCGGGCGCCGCGAAGATCGCCTGCGGATCGATGACGACGAGCCAGCGGTCGGTCACACGGACTCCTGCCGACGGATCCGGCGCTCGCGTGCGAGCAGGGTCACCACGAAGCCGATCACCAGGGCGAAGAACACGCCGAGATTGGCGTAGGCCCAGTCGCCGTCCTTGCCCCCGATGAGGAACAGCAAGTAGCCCTGCCAGTTGTTCCAGCTGGCGTCCTCGGCGAAGTTGTTGATGACGAAGCCCCAGCCGATGACCGAGGCGACGACCATCGTGATGATGGAGGTCCAGTCCCACGACCCGTAACGGCCCTTCGGGTCGAACAGGGCGGCCTCGTCGTAGTCCTTGCGGCGGCGCAGGATGTCGGCGATGAGGATGCCGGCCCACGCCGCCAGCGGGACGCCGAGCGTGATCAGGAAGCTCTGGAACGGTCCGAGGAAGCTCTGGGCGAAGAACACGACCCAGATCGTGCCGAGGGTCAGGATGACGCCGTCGATCGCCGCGGCGGAGGGCCGCGGGATGCGGATGCCGAGGCTGAGCAGCGTCAGCCCCGACGAGTAGATGCCCAGGACCGCGCCGGAGACGAGGGCGAGGATCGCCGTGATGAGGAACGGCACGAGCACCCACACCGGGAGGATCTTCGCGAGGGCGCCGATCGGGTCGTTCTGCACGCCCTGGAACAGCTCGTCGTTCGAGCCCGCCAGCAGCAGACCGAAGATCACGAGGATCACCGGGGCGACGGCGCCGCCGAAGGTGTTCCACCAGATGATGGCGCCGTCCGAGGCCGTGCGCTTCTGGTAGCGCGACCAGTCGGCGGCGATGTTGATCCAGCCCAGGCCGAAGCCGGTCATGACCATGACGAGCGCGCCGATGACGTGGCCGATGTTGCCTGACGGCAGCGCCATGACGGCGCCCAGATCGATCTGCGGGATCGCGAGGATGATGTACAGGATCGTGACGATGCCGGTGATCCAGGTGAGCACCGACTGCAGCCGCATGATCGTGTGGTAGCCGAGCACCGACGCGGCGACGATGAGCGCCGCGACGATGAGGATCGCCACGATCTTCAGCCATACGCTGTCGCCGTCGCCGCCCAGCTGCGAGATGATCGTCGCCGTGGCGAGCACCGCGGTGATGGCCAGGAACGTCTCCCACCCGATCGAGGTGAGCCATGAGACGATGCCGGGCACCTTCTGACCGTGGACGCCGAAGGCGGCGCGCGAGAGCACCATCGTCGGCGCGGAGCCGCGCTTGCCGGCGATGGCGATCAGCCCGCACAGGAAGAACGAGACCACGATGCCGATCACCGAGACGACGGTGGCCTGCCAGAAGGAGATGCCGAAGCCGAGCACGAACGAGCCGTACGACATGCCGAACACCGACACGTTCGCGGCGAACCACGGCCAGAACAGGTCGCGGGGCTTCGCGGTGCGGTCGGACTCGGGGATGATCTCGATGCCGGTGCGCTCGATGAGCGTCGACGCCGGCAGGGTCTCGTCGGGTGCGGACACGTGTGCCTCCCAGGGGCAGAGTGGTGCGGGCATCCCCATCCTGGCACTTTCCTGTGAGTCGTGGGCGGTCTTGTGTCCGGAGAGACGGCGCGGGACGCTGGAGCATGGGCGCCCGTCGGGGAGGACTGCTGGTCACCGTGCTGCTGGTGGCTCTGGTCGGTTGCGCGCCGGTCTCCGAGAACCTGCCGGCCACCGGCGTCCCGTCGTCGTCGAACGGGGACGATGGGACGATCGTCCGCGGACTCGACGCCCCGTGGTCCTTGGCGATGCTGCCCGACGGGGGAGCCCTGGTCTCACAACGGGACGACGGCAGGATCCTGGAGATCTCCGCCGGCGACCACGAGGTGCGCGAGGTGGGCACCGTGCCCGGCGTCGTCGCGCAGGGGGAGGGCGGGCTGAACGGCATCGCCCTCTGGGACGGGGACGGCGGCACCTGGCTGTACGCGTACCACGCGGCGGCCGACGACAATCGGGTGGTGCGGATGCCGCTGCTGGGCCAGCCGGACGCGTATCGCCTCGGCGATGCCGAGGTCGTGCTGCGGGGCATCCGCAAGGCGTCGTTCCACAACGGCGGGCGTCTCGCGTTCGGACCCGACGGAATGCTCTATGTGACGACGGGGGATGCGGGGGACTCCGCGCAGTCGCAGGACACGTCGAGCCTGGGCGGCAAGATCCTGCGCATCACGCCGGAGGGGGAACCGGCCCCCGGCAACCCGTTCGGCAACGCGGTCTACAGCTACGGCCACCGCAATGTGCAGGGCATCGCCTGGACGAGCGACGGCGTGATGTGGGCGGATGAGTTCGGGCAGGACACCTGGGACGAGCTGAACGTCATCGTGCCCGGCGGCGACTACGGCTGGCCGGTTGTCGAGGGCATCGCGCACGACGGGCGCTTCCGCGACCCGCTGCTGCAGTGGCACACGGATCAGGCCAGCCCCAGCGGCCTCGCGGCGGTCGGCGACGTGCTGTACCTGGCCTGCTTGCGCGGCGAGCGGCTGTGGCGCGTGACGACCGACGGCGACACCGTCGTGGGCGATCCTGAGGCTCTGCTGCAGGGGAGCGGACGGCTGCGGGATGCCGCGACCGCCGACGACGGGACGCTGTGGGTGCTCACGAACAACACGGACGGGCGGGGGAGCCCGCGCCCCGGCGACGATCGCGTGCTGCGGTTCGCAGTAACGTGACGGCATGACCACAATCGGCCGCGGCCTGCAACCGGGTGGCACCCACCTGGTCGAGAACCAACCCGAGTGGCGGGTCGGCACCGACGAATACGCAGCGAACCTCCCGCTCACACAGGCCGTCGACGACTTCGGAGCCGGCTGGGCCCAGGGCGAGCTGCACGAGATCGGCGCGCTGGTCGGCGGCGAGGACTTCCAGCGCGACGCCTTCCTGGCCCACGCGCACCCGCCGATCGCGCACACCTTCGACCGCTGGGGCTTCCGCCTCGACGAGGTCGAGTACGACGAGTCGTACCACCGCATCATCGCCGCCGCTGTCGCCCACGGCGCCCACACCTCGGCGTGGGCCGATCCCCGACCCGGGGCCGCCGTCGCGCGTGCCGCGGCGTTCATGCTCTTCGCGCAGATCGAGCCGGGCCATGCCTGCCCGATCTCGATGACGCACTCGGCCGTGGCATCCCTCAAGGAATCGCCCTGGATCGGCGACACCTGGCTGCCCCGGCTCTACTCGCGCGAGTACGATCGCCACCTCCTGTCGTCCAGCCAGAAGCCGAGCGCCCTGGTGGGCATGGCCATGACCGAGAAGCAGGGCGGCTCGGACGTGCGCGCGAACACGACCGTCGGCGTGCATGTCAGCGGGCACAGCTACCAGATCACCGGGCACAAGTGGTTCTGCTCGGCCCCGATGTCGGACGCCTTCCTCGTGCTCGCCCAGACGCGCCGCGGCGGCAGGGACGAGGGGCTGTCATGCCTGTTCGTGCCGCGGGTGCTGCCGCACGGTCAGCGCAACGTGTTCCGCATCCAGCGCCTCAAGGACAAGGTCGGCAACCGGTCCAATGCATCGGCGGAGGTCGAGTTCGACGGCACCGTCGGGAGGCTGCTCGGGGAGCCGGGACGCGGTGTGCGCACGATCATCGAGATGGTGCAGCGCACACGGCTCGACTGCGTGCTGGGGACGGCGGCGGGCATGCGGCAGAGCGTCGCCGAGGCGGTGTGGCACGCGCGGGGACGGCGGGCGTTCGGGCGTGATCTCGTGGACCAGCCGGCGATGACGGCGGTGCTGGCCGATCTCGCGCTCGAGGCGGAGGCGGCCATGCTCACCGGGCTGCGGCTCGCGCAGGCGTTCGAGGCGGATGCCTCATCGGCCGACGTCGCGTTCCGCCGGCTCGCGACGCCGGTGTCGAAGTACTGGGTGTGCAAGCGAGGCCCGCAGCACGCCTACGAGGCCATGGAGTGCCTCGGCGGCAACGGCTACACCGAGACGTTCCCCCTCGGCCGGCGGTTCCGCGAGCAGCCGGTCATGGCGATCTGGGAGGGGTCGGGCAACGTGATCGCGCTCGACGTGCTGCGTGCCCTCGCCCGCGATCCCGAGTCGGCCGCCGTCGTGCAGGACGAGCTGGTCTCCACGCAGGGAGCGCATCCGCTGCTGGACGCGCACGTCGCCCGCACGCTCGCGCTGCTGCACGAGATCGCGACGGATGACATGGATGCCGCGGCCGCCCACGCGCGTCGTCTCACCGAATTCCTCGCGCTGGCGCTTCAGGCGAGCGTCATGGTGCGCCACGCGCCGCAGATCGACGCCGAGGCGTTCATCGCAGCGCGCCTCGGCGACGATCGCGGGTGGCAGTACGGGGTGCTGCCGCGGGGAACGGATGCCGCGGCCATCGTGGTGCGGCACTGACGATCAGCGCTCGGGGAACTTGCTGGGCAGGCAGGTCATGACGAGCACGGCGATGGTGCCGAACGGGACGAGGCTGAGGAACACGAAGCCCCACGCGAAGCCCGCGTCGCGCAACCGTCGGACGAGCACGGCGAGGGTCGGGATGATGAGGGCCAGCTCCCAGAGACCGGCGAGCATGAAGAGCACACTGCCGAGGATCGAGATGCCCGCACCCGCGGTGTGGCCCGCGTTGATGCTCGCCGCCGCCGCGAGGACGATCACGAGTCCGACGACGTACAGCACCAGGAAGACGGCGTAGTTCGCCAGAATCCACCACCAGTACTCGGCGCGGCCGGCGCGCCCCGTGAACGTGGCGAACTTCGAGAACACGACGCGGATGGCGTCGACCAGGTTCCGCACGACCGGACGGTCGTCCTCGGGCGAGCGCCACATGCCGACCGGCGCGACGGCCGGGGCCGCATAGCCGGCATAGCCGGGCTGAGGCTGCGGTGCGCCGGGGTAGCCCTGCTGCGCACCGGGGTAGGCCTGCTGGGCGCCGGGGTAGCCCGGCTGTGCGCCCGGGTAGCCCGGCTGTGCGCCCGGGTAGCCCTGCTGGGCGCCCGGGTAGCCCTGCTGCACCGCCGGGTAGGGATCGGCTGCCGGGGCCACAGGCTCGGCCGGAGCCACAGGCTCAGCCGGAGCAGCCGGAGCGACCGGCGCCTCGGGCTGGGCGGCACGGGTCTCGGACGACCAAGCCACGCCGTTCCACCACCGCTGCCCATCCCCTCCCTGGGGGTCGGGGTACCAGCCGGCCGGGGGCAGGGATGAGGGCGTGCTCACGTGCGATCGTCTCCTTGGGGTGGGAAAAGCAGTACACCTACCGTAGCGGGTGCGCTTAGCCTGGTCGCGTGGGAATCCGAATGCCGGCGACGGCCGGAGCCGTCGTGATCTCGGTGCTCGCCGTCGCGAGCCCGGGCACGACGTCGCCGCCGCCTGCGGCGGCGCCGGCCGCGGCATCCATCACCGTCATCGCCGGCACCGATGATGATCTGACCGTGCAGGCGCAGGCGCGCGTCGCCGCGCTCAGCCTGCACGAGAAGGCGGCATCGGTGGTCATGGGGCACATCCCGACCACCGACACGGCGGCGCTGCGCTCGTACATGCAGAGCAGCGACGCCGGCGGATTCATCCTGATGGGTGCGAACATCCCCGGGAACGAAGCGGCGCTGCGCACGCTGACGGCCGCATTGACGCTCGACCCGCCGCTGCCGCCGCTGATCGCCGTCGACGAGGAAGGGGGAGATGTCACCCGCCTGCCGTGGGATCGCTTCCCCGCCGCATGGCAGGTGCGCGACGACACGCCCGAGGCCGCAGGGCAGGCGTATGCGGCCCGCGCCGCCCTCGTGCAGCGCGCCGGGATCGGCGTGAACTTCGGCGTCATCGCCGACGTCACCGATGACTCCGCCTCGTTCATCTACGACCGGGTGCTGGGAACGACCCCGGAGGCCGCGGCCGAGCGCGTCACCGCCGCCGTCGACGGCGAGTCGGGGCAGGTGCTGACCACGCTCAAGCACTTCCCCGGTCACGGTGCGGTCGAGGGCAACTCGCACGTGATGATCCCGTCCACGCCGCTGTCGAAGGCAGAGTGGAAGAAGACGGATGCCGTGCCGTTCGCCGCGGGCATCGACGCGGGCGCTCCCCTTCTGATGTTCGGGCACCTCGCCTATACCTCCGTCGACAGGGCGCCGGCATCGCTGTCGGCGACCTGGCACGAGATCGCGCGGGATGAGCTCGGGTTCACCGGCGTCGCGATCACCGACGATCTGGGCATGCTGCAGGCGTCGGGCGTCGCGGCCTACGCGGATCCCGTGGCGAACGCGGTGCAGGCGCTCGTGGCCGGAAACGACATGGTGCTCGCGGTCATGTACACGACGCCCGATTCGGTGCGCGCGATCAGTGACGGCATCGTGGCGGCGGTCAAGGACGGCACACTCAGTGAGGCGCGGCTCGACGAGGCCGCCGTCCGGGTGATGCGGCTGCGGCTGCAGACCGCGGCGGACGGGCGCGGGCTGCTGCCGTGCGACTCCTGCGGCGGCTGATCAGCCCAGGCTGTCGAGCAGCCGGTGCCGCAGCGCGTTCGCGCGGTCGGCGAACCCGCGCTGGCGGCGGACGTACTCGGCCTTGCCCTCGGGTGTCTCGATGCGCACCGGCGCGCCGGCCCAGGCCCGCATGTCATAGGGCGAGGCCTGCATGTCGAGGTAGCGGATGTCGCGGGCCAGCTCGAAGGCGTCGAGCAGCAGTTCGCCGGGCACGAGCGGGCCGAGCTTGACTGCCCACTTGTAGACGTCCATGTTCGCGTGGAGGCAGCCGGGCTGCTCGGTGTCGGCCTGCGTTGCGCGGCTCAGCCGCTGCCCGTTGCGCGGAACGGCGTCGGGCGTGAAGAACCGGAAGGCGTCGAAGTGCGTGCAGCGCAGCTCGTGCGCCTCGACGACGGCGTCGGTCTCGGACCGCCCGAGGCGCAGCGGCACCGGGTGTCGGTGCTCGCGCTGCCGATAGACCATCGCCCACTCGTGCAGGCCGAAGCAGCCGAACCGGGCAGGACGATCGACGGTCGCGCGGAGGATGCGGGTGATGCCGTCGACGAGCGCACCCTTCTCGGCGCGGAAGGCGGTGTCGTCGACGCGGGCGCTGCCCGGCGTCGTGCCGGGTGCGTACCAGCGCTTCGCCGCGCGCTCGGCGGCATCGTCGAGCTCGACACCCGTGCCCGGATGCCAGGCACGCAGCACCGCAGGCTTATAGGAGTAGTACGTGAACAGGAAGTCCTCGACGGGGTGCTTCTCGCCCCGTGCCGCCCGGGCGCGGTGCCCGGCGGTCAGCGCATCGGCGCGTTCGCGGTGCGCCGCCTCGCGGGCGCGCCACTCGGCACCGGGGAGCACGTCGGGAGCGGCGAGGACGGTCACCCTTCCAGGGTAGGCGGCTCTGCCGGCTCGATCAGTTCGGGCCCGTTGTTGCGCACGTTGCCGACGGCCTTTGAGACGGTGAAGTCGGCGAGGGTCTCGGCGACGTCGGGAGCCGCGTCGACCGCCGCATCGAGGATGTCGCCGACATTCTCTGTGGTGGGGTCGAGCCAGGCGTCGGCGAAGTCGGGGTCGAGGAACAGCGGCATGCGGTCGTGGATGGATCCGAGGTGGCCGATCGCGTCGCGGGTGAGGATCGTGAAGCTCAGCACCCATCGTGCAGGATCGTCGTCTTTCAGCGCCGGGTCCTTCCACCACTCGTAGAGGCCGGCGAAGAACATCGGAGAGCCGTCGGCCGGGTGGATGTAGTGCGGCGTCTTCAGACCCTCGGCGGTCTTCCATTCGTAGTAGCCGGATGCCGGGACCACCGCGCGGTGCTTGATGAGCGCATTGCGGAACAGGGGCTTGTCTTCGACCTCTTCGGCGCGGGCGTTGAACGCGCGCGAGCCGATCGAGACGTCTTTCGCCCACGAGGGGACCAGCCCCCATCGGGCCGATGCGAGCCGACGCGTGGGCGGCTCGGTCTTCACCGAATCGAGGACGATGGCCGCCTGATCGGTCGGCGCGATGTTGTAGGACGGCGCCGGCAGGTCATCGCCCTCCACATCGACGCGCAGCACGCCCACGAGCTCGGAACCGGCCTCGGCGACCACGAATCTTCCGCACATGGCTTCAGCCTAGGGCGGGCCACCGACATGCGTGCGGAGTCAGTCCTGGGCGATGCCGGCCTCTTCGAGGCGCTCGAGCAGCGCCGCGCCGTCGTCGCCGGTGACCCACGGCACTTCGGAGGCCGAATGGTCGTTCACGGTCGTGCGGCCGCCGGCCAGCACCGCCTGCGTCGACGAGAGGCGGCGGATCGCCACGGCGGAGACGCTCTCGGGGTGACTGCCGGCGAAGGCGGTGTAGATCGCGTCGTCGTGCTGCCCGTCGTCGCCGACCAGGAGCCAGCTCACCTGCGGGAATTCCTCGGCGAGCCGCTCCAGGTTGGCGCTCTTGTGCTCGGTGCCGCTGCGGAAGAGGCGGTCATGGGTCGGTCCCCAGTCCGTCAGCAGGAGCGCGCCCGTCGGGAACAGATGGCGGCTCAGGAACCGCAGCAGGGTCGGGCCGACGTTCCACGCTCCGGTGGAGAGGTAGACGACCGGTGCACCGGGGTTCTCGCGGACGAGACGTTCGAGGAGCACGGACATGCCGGGTACGGGCTGGCGTGCATGCTCGTCGACGACGAAGGAGTTCCACGCCGCGACCAGCGGGCGCGGCAGCGCGGTCACCATGACGGTGTCGTCGACGTCGCACACGATGCCGAAGCGGATGTCGTCTCCGACGACGAAGACCCGCGTATCGACCGGTGTGCCGTCTTCGACCGACATGGCCACGGTGTGCCACCCCGGGGAGAGGTCGACCGGCAGCACCGTGTCGACGACGCCACCACGGTCGGCGACCACGTCGTGCGTCGCGTCGCCGATGCGGACGGTCACCTGGGCGAAGCCGATCGGGACGGCCAGGAAGCTGCGCCATCCCCGCACGGATGCATATTCGCCGGTCGGGTCGCGGCGTGCCGGCGGGGTGATGAGCACGCGGCCGACGACCCGCACCCAGCCGTTGCCGCCGTAGCCGGGGAACGCCGCGACCGTGGGGGTCAGTCCGCGCCTGCGGGCGCGACGCTCGCGCCACGCGTGGAACCGATATTCCAGGCGCGCGAGCCACAGCACTTTGGCGCGCTGGGTCGCCGCGGGGTTCTCGGGCATCCGTCTCAGTCTCGCACGGTCGTGCCGTCGCTCCCAACGGACGACTCGGGCTCGGCGGCCAGATGCCGCTGTTCAAGACGCTCGAGCAGCTTCTTGCCGCCCACGATCAAGAGCAGGAACACGACGATGACGCCGATGAAGATGTACCCGGCGAGGTGCACGGTGTCGGCGGCGTCGCGGTACGTGTGCGCGGCGATCGACACCACGGTGACGTACATGCTCGCCCACAGCACGCACGCCGGCGCCGTCCAAGCCAGGAAGCGCCGGTAGCGGTAGCCGCTCATCCCGACGGTCAGCGGCACGACGGAGTGCAGCACGGGCAGGAAGCGGGAGATGAGGATGGCGATGCCGCCGCGCCGTGTGACGTACCGCTCGGCGCGCTGCCAGTGGCTCTCGCCGATCCATCGTCCGATGCGGGAATGGCGGATGCGCGGGCCGAGCACGCGCCCCAGCCAGAATCCGATGCTCTCGCCGATGAGCGAGCCCACGATGATCGTGGCGACGAGGGCCGCGCCCTCCCAGAAGGAGCCCACCGCCGTGCCCGCGACCATGACGATCGTGTCGCCGGGGACGAACAGCCCGACGAGCACGCTCGTCTCGAGCATCATCGCGACGCCGGCGATGAGCACGCGCCAGACCGGGGCGACGCTCTGCACGGCGTCGAGCAGGCCGGTGAGCAGGTCGTTCACCCCGCCGAGCTTACGGGCGCCGGCGCCCTCTAGCCTGGGAGCATGCCCCAGGTACTGCAGCCCGGCCGAGCGGTGCCGTGGCGCGATCCGTCCGCCGCCTTCGACGTGGTCGCCGCGGACCACGACGGTGTCTTCTGGCTGGACGCCGGACCCGACGCCTCCGACGGGCGCAGCATCGTCGGCTGGGGTGTGCCCGACGAGGTCGCACGTGTACGCAGCACCGTTGTGGTCGGCGGCGACGGCGCCTTCCGCGGCGGGTGGGTCGGCTGGTTCGGCTACGAGGCCGGCGCTGAGGCAGCAGGTGCGCCGGTGGCGGCATCCGATCCCGACGTCCCCGGCGACCTTCTGCTCGCCGTGCGCGGGTTCGCGGTGTTCGACCACGCCGCGCGCACGGTGGCCTGCCACGGCGACATCGACCTCGAGGGGCCGACACCGAGGCCTCCGCAGGCGCCGCGGACCGCGGCATCCACCGCCCGCAGCCGTCACACGCCGGTCGAGTACGCCGCGCTGATCGGCCGGTGCCGCGACGCCATCCGCGCGGGGGACGCCTACCAGCTGTGCCTGACCACGCGGTTCGAGGTCGACGGCGATGTCGATCCGATCGCCGCGCATCGCGCGCTGCGCGCGGCGACGCCCGCGCATCATGGTGGCCTCATCCGCTCCGGGGGCGTCGCACTGGTGAGTGCGAGCCCCGAGCGCTTCCTCGAGATCGGCGGGCGCACCGTGCGCACGCACCCGATCAAGGGCACACGGCCGCGTGGAGTGGATGCCGCGGCCGACGCGAGGCTTGCGGCAGAGCTCGTCGCGAGCCCGAAGGAGCGCGCCGAGAACGTCATGATCGTCGACCTCATGCGCAACGATCTCGCGCGGATGTGCGAGCCGGGCACCGTGCGCGTCGAGCAGCTGCTCGCGGTGGAGAGCTACCCTGCCGTGCACCAGCTCGTGAGCACGGTCGCGGGCACGCTGCGCGACGGCACGACGGTCGGGCAGGTGCTCGACGCCGCGTTCCCGGCCGGCAGCATGACCGGCGCACCGAAGCTGTCGGCGATGACGATCCTGCACGAGCTCGAGCGGGGACCCCGCGGTGTCTTCGCCGGCTGCTTCGGCTGGATCGGCGCCGACGGCGGGCTCGATCTCGCGATGGTCATCCGCTCGATCGTCACCCGTCCGGGCGGCGCGTATGTCGGTGCCGGGGGCGGCATCACGTGGCTCTCGGACGCCGCCGAAGAGGTTGCCGAGGTGGGGCTGAAGGCGCGGGCGCCGCTGCGGGCGATCGGCGCCGTGCCGCCCAGGGGGTGGTGAGACGCCGCTGGTATCCTGAAGGATGCGCGTTTCGCGCGGCATCCCGACATGATCCGATTGGCTCCATCCGTGTCTCAGACCACTGCTACCGACGTCCCGACCGAGGGCGGCTACGACCCGCACGTCATCCAGGCGAAGTGGCAGCGACTCTGGGCCGAGCAGGTGCCCTTCCGTGCCGGCGGCGACGACGACACGCGGCCGCGCAAGTACGTGCTGGCGATGTTCCCGTACCCGTCGGGCGACCTGCACATGGGACACGCCGAGAACTACCTCTACTCCGACATCGTCGCGCGCTACTGGCGGCATCGCGGTCACAACGTGCTCAACCCGATCGGCTGGGACTCGTTCGGGCTGCCCGCCGAGAACGCGGCGATCAAGCGCGGTGCCGACCCGCGCGAGTGGACCTACGCGAACATCGACCAGCAGAAGGCCGGGTTCCGTCAGTACGGCGTCTCGTTCGACTGGAGCCGTGAGCTGCACACGAGCGACCCCGAGTACTACCGCTGGAACCAGTGGCTGTTCCAGCGCCTGTACGAGCGGGGCCTGGCGTACCGGAAGCAAAGCCCGGTGAACTGGTGCCCGAACGACCAGACCGTGCTGGCCAACGAGCAGGTCGTCGACGGCCACTGCGAGCGCTGCGGCGCCGAGGTCGTGAAGAAGAAGCTCACGCAGTGGTACTTCCGCATCACGGACTACGCCGACCGGCTGCTGGACGACCTCGACACGCTCGAGGGGCACTGGCCGAACAAGGTGCTGCAGATGCAGCGCAACTGGATCGGCCGCTCCACCGGCGCCGACATCGACTTCGAGATCGAGGGCCGTGCCGAGAAGGTCACGGTCTTCTCGACCCGCCCCGATACGCTGTACGGTGCGACGTTCTTCGTGGTCGCGCCCGACTCCGATCTGGCGGCCGAGCTGGTCGCCGAGACCTCGGCCGACGTGCGTATGCAGTTCCAGGCATATCTCGAGAGGGTGCAGAAGCAGACCGACATCGAGCGGCAGAGCACCGAGCGCGAGAAGACCGGTGTGTTCCTGGGCCGCTACGCGATCAACCCGGTCAACGGCGAGCGGCTGCCGATCTGGGCGGCCGACTACGTGCTGGCCGACTACGGCCACGGCGCGGTCATGGCCGTGCCCGCACACGACCAGCGCGACCTCGACTTCGCGCGCGCGTTCGACCTGCCCGTGCGGGTCGTCGTCGACACGACCGTCGAGGGCGGTCCGACCCTGGACGAGCTGGATCCCGTCGCGACCGGCACGGCGATGGCCGGGGAGGGGCGCATGATCAACTCCGGCGCGCTCGACGGCCTGGGCAAGAAGGACGCCATCGCCGCGATGATCGCCGAGCTCGAGAAGCGCGAGGCGGGCCACGCCGCCACGACGTTCCGGCTGCGCGACTGGCTGATCTCGCGGCAGCGGTTCTGGGGCACGCCGATCCCGATGATCCACACCGAGGACGGCCAGATCGTCCCGGTGCCCGAAGACCAGCTGCCGGTGCTGCTGCCGCAGGCGAAGGACCTCGACCTCAAGCCCAAGGGCCAGTCGCCGTTGGGCGCGGCGACCGAGTGGGTCACCACGACCGACCCGGCCACCGGCGCGCCGGCGCGCCGCGACCCCGACACCATGGACACTTTCGTCGACAGCTCGTGGTACTTCCTGCGGTTCCTGTCGCCGAACTCCGCCACGCAGGCGTTCCCGCCGGCCGAGGCTGCGCGCTGGGCGCCCGTCGACTTCTACATCGGCGGCGTCGAGCACGCCATCCTGCACCTGCTGTACGCGCGGTTCATCACCAAGGTGCTGCACGACATGGGGCTGATCGACTTCGACGAGCCGTTCTCGAGCCTCATCAACCAGGGCATGGTCATCCTCAACGGCGCGAAGATGTCGAAGTCGAAGGGCAACCTCGTGCTCTTCAACGAAGAGCTCGACGCGCACGGCGCCGACGCGCTGCGCACGGCCCTCGCCTTCGCCGGTCCGGTGGAGGACGACAAGGACTGGGCCGACGTCTCGGCGACCGGTGCCACGAAGTTCCTCGCCCGCGCACTGCGCGTGGCGCACGACGTCGCGAGCCCGGTCGGCGCCGATGCGTCGACGGGCGACGTCGCGCTGCGCCGCGTCACGCACCGCGTGCTGGCGGACGCGTCGGGCCTCGTCGAGCAGACGAAGTTCAACGTGATCGTCGCGCGCCTCATGGAGCTGGTCAACGCCACCCGCAAGACCATCGACTCGGGGGCCGGTGCGGCCGACCCCGCCGTGCGCGAGGCCGCCGAGGTCACCGCGCAGGTTCTCGACCTCGTTGCGCCGCACACTGCCGAGGAGATGTGGTCGGTGCTCGGCCACGAGCCGTTTATCGGCCTTGTCGAGTGGCCTTCGGCCGACCCGGCGCTGCTGGTCGACGACAGCGTGACCGCGGTGGTGCAGATCGACGGCAAGGTGCGCGCGAAGATCGACGTGCCCGCCGACATCGCGCCCGACGTGCTCGAGCAGCTCGCTCGCGATGACGAGCACGTGCAGCGCTCGCTCGGCGACCGTGCGATCACGCGCGCGATCGTGCGCGCGCCGAAGATCGTCAGCTTCAGCACGAAGTAGCGGTTCCTCCCCAGGCAGGGCCGGGCGGGGAGTTGTCCACCGATCGGGGGAGACCGCCTCGGCGGTGCCCGGCGCGTGCCTAGCGTGGTCGGGTGTCATCCGCTGAGCCCGAACCCCGTGCACCGGCCCGCCACCGGCTCGGGCTCGGGGCCGCTGTGGTGCTCGTCCTGGTGGCGCTGGCCGTCACGGTGGGCATCGGCATCTTCCGCGGCCAGTCGGCGCCCACGCAGGCCGTCACGATCGATCAGACGCCGGCGGCCACGTCGGGTGCGGGGGCCGAGATCTACGTGCATGTGTCGGGCGCGGTGCGCGAGCCCGGGCTGTATGTGCTGCCGGACAGATCGAGGGTGGTGGATGCCGTGGCCGCCGCCGGCGGCTTCGCCAAGAGCGCCGCGCGCGACGGGGTGAATCTCGCCCGTGAGCTCAGCGACGGCGAGCAGCTCGTCGTCCCGAAGAAGGGGGAGGAAGCGACCGTCGCCCCCGGTGGCGGGGTCACCGCGGGTGGAAAGCTGAATCTGAATACGGCCGACCAGTCCGCGCTCGAAGAGCTGCCGGGCATCGGCCCGGCGCTCGGCCAGCGGATCATCGCGTGGCGTGACGAGAACGGCCGGTTCACGAGCGTCGACGATCTGCTGGCGGTGTCGGGCATCGGCGAGAAGGTCCTGGCCGGGCTGCGCGACCTGGTGACGGTGTGACGTGCGCGTACGGGATCTGCGGCTCGTCCCGATCGCCGCCGCCGCGTGGGGCGGGGCGGCAGCGGGCGTCATGCTTCCCGGGCTCGCACGGTGGATCGCCCTCGGGCTCTGGGCGGGCTCGCTGGCGGCGATCGGCATCACGACGCGACGGCGCACGACGGCGTGGGCACTGGTCGCCGTGAGCCTCGCGATGGCGGCGGCCGCGGCATCCCACGTCGCACTCGTGCAGCCCGCGCGCGCCGCGGCCGCGGAGCTGGCGATCGGCGGCGGTCGGGCGATCGTCGTGCACGCGACGGTCACCGGCAAGGCCGAGCGGACGGCATCGGGGCAGGTGGCCTTCGACGCCCGGGCCGACGAGATCGACATCGGCGAGAGGAGCGCGCGGGTCGCCGTGCCCGTGGTCATCCGCGGAGACGAGGGTGCGGATGTCGGTGCGCGCGTCGTCGCCTCGGGGACGGCGTTCGCCGCCGACGCGGGAGAGCGCGCGGTGCTGATCGTGAGCGCCGGGCGAGGCATCGACGTCGTGTCCGCGCCGACCGGGGTCGCCGCCGTGGCGGCGAGCATGCGCCATGCGCTGGCCGATGCGACCGAGGGACTACCCCAACCGGCCGCGGGTCTCATCCCGGGGCTCGCGGTGGGCGACACCGGGGGTGTGACGGCGACGCTGGACACCGCGATGAAGGCCGCGTCGCTCTCGCATCTGACGGCGGTCTCCGGAGCCAACTGCGCGATCGTCGTCGGGCTCGCCTTCGGCGCCGCGGCGCTGTGCGGTGCGCGGCGCGGCGTGCGCGTGGGCGCAGGAGTTGCCGCACTGGCGGGCTTCGTCGTGCTGGTCACCCCCGAACCGAGCGTCGTCCGCGCGGCGGCGATGGCCGGGATCGCCATGCTCGGCGTGCTGCTGGGGCGCGTGGGCGCGGGCGTCTCCCTTCTCGCGCTCGCGGTGGTCGTGGTGCTCGTCGCCGATCCGTGGCTGGCCGTGTCGATGGGGTTCGCGCTGTCGGCAGCGGCCACGGGCGCGCTGCTCGTGCTGGCGGCGCCGCTGGCTCGCGGGATGGCACGGTGGCTCCCGCAGGCCATCGCACTGGGGCTCGCCGTCCCGCTGGCCGCGCAGCTGGTGTGCGGGCCGCTGCTGATCCTCATCAACCCGACGGTGCCGCTGTACGGCGTCGCGGCGAATCTGCTGGCGGCTCCCGCGGCGCCGATCGCCACGGTGCTGGGGCTCGCCGCGTGCGTGGCGGCGCCCGTCGTCCCGATGCTCGCATCCGGGCTCGTCGCGCTCACCTGGCTGCCGGCTGCCTGGATCAGCGAGACCGCACTGGTGAGTGTCACCCTGCCGCAGGCCGCGCTGCCGTGGCCCTCGGGGTGGGTGGGTGCGCTCGCGTTGACGGCGGTGGGCGCGGCCGCTGTCATCCTCCTGCTGCCACGGACAGAACGCCGCGGGTGGCGCCTCGCGCGCCGGATCGCGGCGGCGTCGCTCGCCCTGATCGTCGGGGTGCAGACCGGCACGGCGGCCCTGCGTACGACGGTGGGGAGTCTGACACTGCCCGGTGACTGGACCATCGCCCTGTGCGACGTCGGCCAGGGAGATGCGATCCTCGTCCGTTCTGAAGGGGCTGTGGCACTCATCGACACCGGTCCCGATCCGGCGCCGCTGCGCGCCTGCCTCGACAGGTTCGGCATCCATCGCCTCGATCTCCTGGTGCTCACGCACTACGACCAGGACCACATCGGCGGGCTGGCGGCCGCCGAAGGCCGGGCTACGATCGTGCTGCACGGTCCGCCGGGCGACGCGGGCGATCGGCGGACGCTCGCCGACCTCGCATCCACGGGTGCGCAGGTGGTGGACGCCGCGGCCGGCCTGTCGGGCCGCCTCGGCGCCGCCACGTGGACCGTCCTGTGGCCGCGAGCGGATGACCCGGCGTTCCCGACCGGCAACGAGGCGAGTGTGGTGCTCGATGTGCGGGGCGGGGGAGTGCCCGCATCCCTCTTCCTCGGGGACATGGATGCCGTGTCCCAGCGCGCCCTGCGTGCGTCCGGTGCGCTGCATCCGCCGTATGCCGTCGTGAAGGTCGCGCACCACGGCAGTGCCGATCAGGATCCGGAGCTCTACCGTTCGCTCGGCGCCGCGGTCGCGTTGATCTCGGTGGGCGCCGGGAACGACTACGGGCACCCGCGGGCCGGGACCCTCGCCTTCCTGCGGGCCGACGGGATGACGATCGGGCGCACCGACCAGTCGGGGGTCGTCGCGGTGTCGGTCGACGGTGACGGGCTCGCCGTGTGGCGCGAGCGCGCGCCGCCGATGTCGGCACCGCCCCGTAGGCTGGAAGCATGCCGGCCCGCCGTACTCCCGCTCGCGCGAAGAGCGCGATCCCGCAGCTCGACTGGCGCACGCCGCAGCCGGCGCCGATCGTGCTGGTGTCGGGCCCCGAAGAGGTGTGCGCCGAGCGTGCCATCGCCGCCGTCCGCGACTATCTCCGTGCCGAAGACGCCAGCCTTGAGGTGAGTGATCTCCGCGCCGACGACTACGAGTCCGGCACTCTCATGGCGCTGACCTCCCCCTCGCTGTTCGGCGAGCCGCGCCTGGTGCGCATCACCGGGGGAGAGAAGTCGTCCGACGCGTTCCTCACCGAGGCGCTCGCGTATCTCGAGCATCCGCAGGACGGCGCGACCGTCATCCTGCGCCACACCGGCGCCACCGTGCGGGGCAAGAAGCTCCTCGACGCGATCCGCGCGGCGGCCGGCATCGCGGTGGAGGTGCCGTGCGCGGCCGTGAAGCGCGACGGCGACCGATTCGACTTCGCTGCCGGCGAGTTCAAGGCCGCGAAGAAGAAGATCGCGCCCGCCGCACTCCGCGCCCTCACCCAGGCGTTTGCGGACGACCTCACCGAGCTCGCGGCCGCGTGCCAGCAGCTGATCGCCGACGTCCCCGGCGAGGTGACGGCCGAGGTCGTGCAGCGGTACTACGGCGGCCGCGTCGAGACCACGGCGTTCACCGTGGCCGACACCGCGATCGCGGGTCGCTACGGCGACGCGCTGATCGCGCTGCGCCACGCGCTCGACTCGGGCGCCGACCCGGTGCCGCTGGTCGCCGCCGTCGCGATGAAGCTGCGGACGATGGCGCGCGTCGCGGGTCGCCGCGGCTCGTCGGCCGCGCTTGCGGCCGAGATCGGCATGAAGGACTGGCAGGTCGACCGTGCCCGGCGTGACCTGTCGGGCTGGAACGAAGAGAGCCTTGGCCGTGCCATCCAGGCGACCGCGCGGGCCGACGCCGAGGTCAAGGGCGCCTCGCGCGACGCCGTGTTCGCGTTGGAACGGATGATCACCGTCATCGCGACCCGCGCACCGTTCGGCGGCTGAGACGACGAAGCCCGCCCCTTGCGGGACGGGCTTCGGCAGAACTGCTCGCGTCAGAGCGCGTTGACCTGCTTCGCGATCGCCGACTTGCGGTTCGCGGCCTGGTTGCTGTGGATGACGCCCTTGCTGACGGCCTTGTCGAGCTTCTTGCTCGCGGTCCCCAGCGCCTTCTCGGCGGCGGCCTTGTCGCCGGCTGCGACGGCCTCGCGGGTGCGACGCACCGCGGTCTTCAGCTCGCTCTTGACGGCCTTGTTGCGCTCGCGCGCCTTCTCGTTGGTCTTGTTGCGCTTGATCTGCGACTTGATGTTTGCCACGTGTGGACGTTCTTTCGTTCAGGTGATCGGTTGAGTGCCGTCCGGCAGAGAGGGCGCCGTCGGGCGTGTGCGGGAAAAACCCACACGCAAGCCAAGAGAAGAGTCTACCAGGAAACGCCCGAGTCCCCGATTCGCGCAACCGGCGCGCGTGCACCATGATTACAGCACCCGAACACTCTCGCACGACGACGAGCGAGGAGACTTCCATGTCAGAGCCGACACCCGACCCGCGACTGCTGGCGGCGCGCTTCCCCGCGCGCATGCGCTGGGCGGCCGCGACGTCGTCCTTCCAGATCGAGGGCGCTCGGACCGGTGACGGCCGTGGCCGCAGCATCTGGGACACCCAGGTCGACGTACCCGGCTGGGTGAAGGACGGCTCCACGGCCGAGCCGGGTCCCGACAGCTACCACCGCTACGGCGACGACATCGCCCTGCTGCGCGAGCTCGGCGTCGATCGCTACCGGTTCTCCCTCTCGTGGGTGCGCATCCAGCCCGACGGAACGGGCCCCGCCGAGCCCCGTGGTCTCGACTACTACGACCGGCTCATCGACGGGCTGCTGGATGCCGGGATCACGCCCTTCCCCACGCTCTATCACTGGGACCACCCGCAGCAGCTCGAAGACGCCGGCGGCTGGCTCACGCGCGACATGGCCGACCGCTTCGCCGACTACACGAGCATCGTCGCCGACCGGTTCGCGGACCGCGTGCGGCACTGGTACACGATCAACGAGCCCGTCTCGATGTCCTTGCAGGGATACGGACTCGGCACGCTGGCGCCGGCCCGGCAGCTGCTGTTCGAGGCGCTGGCGACCGTGCACCATCAGCTGCTGGCCCATGGCCGGGCTGTGCAGGCGCTGCGTGCCGCGGGCGCGACAGAGATCGGCATCCCGAACAACCACACCCTCGTCCGACCCCTGCACCCGGATGACGGGGCGGCCGTGGCCACCTACGATCTGCTGCACAACAGGGTCTTCGCCGACCCGCTGCTGACGGGGGAGTATCCCGACCTCGAGTCGTTCGGGCTGCCGCCGATGCCTGTCCGCGGCGATGATCTGGCTGTCATCGCGGAGCCGCTCGACGTCTACGGCATCAACTTCTACAATCCGACCACGGTCACCCGTGCCACCGCTCCCGGCCCCCTGCCCTTTGACATCGTCCCCACGCCGGGTGTGCCGGTGACCGGTTTCGGTCCGGAATGGCCCATCGATCCGCCCGCGCTCCGCGACCTGCTGATCGATTTCGGCTCCCGGTACGGCGAGCGGCTGCCGCCCATCGTCATCGGCGAGAACGGCGCCTCGTTCCCCGAGCCCGAGCGGGCTGCGCGCGTGCAGGACGACGACCGCATCGCCTATCTCGCCGAGCACATCGGAGCGGTCGCCGACGCGATGGACGCCGGTGTCGACGTCCGCGAGTACACGGTGTGGTCGCTCCTCGACAACTTCGAGTGGGCGGACGGCTTCACCCAGCGCTTCGGACTCGTGCATGTCGATCAGCGCACCTCCGAACGCACGCCCAAGGCGTCCTTCGACTGGTATCGCACGCTCATCCGAGAGGCCCACGCATGACACCTCCCCGCACGACCAAGGTCGGTCGCCTCTGGTTCCTGCTCTTCACACTCGCGTGGCTGGCGATCTGGACCGTCCAGCTCACCCCCGTGCAGCTGCTGCTGCCCGATCAGCTCGACACGCCGGGGGATGCCGGCACCTGGGTGTACGGCGTCGTCTCGTCGGGCATCGTGCTCGGCATCGGGGGACTGGCCGGCATCGTCGCCGCACCCCTGTCCGGTGCCCTCTCCGACCGCACGCGGTCGCGCTGGGGCCGGCGCCGCCCGTGGGCGGTGGGCGCGAGCTGGTTGACGGCGGTCTGTCTCGTTCTCACCGGGTTCGCACACGGCGCGTGGCCGATCGGTCTGGCCTGGACGGGTGTCTCGATCGGCGTCGCCGTCGCGTCGGCCGCCTTCACCGCGCTCATCGCCGACCAGCTGCCCGAGTCGCAGCGTGGGGCGGCGGCCGCGTCTGCGAGCTCATCGCAGGCGGTCGGGATCGTCGTGGGTGTGGGCGCTGTCGTCCTGCTGGGGCTCAGCGTGCTCGCCGGGTATCTCGTTCTCGCCGTCTTCATCGCGGTGATCGGCACGCTGGCGGCCGTGTTCCTGCCGGATCCGAAGCCGGATGCCGCGCAGCAGCCGGTCCGCGAGCGCCGGGGTCTTCCCTGGGAGTCGCTCCGCGACCGCGACTTCGCCTGGGTCGTGTGGGGTCGCTTCGTCACCAACGTCGGCAATGCGCTGCCGACGACGCTGTTCCTCTTCTTCCTCATGTACGGGCTCGGGCAGCCCAAGGCAGACGCGGAAGACAACCTGCTGCTGATCATCGTCGTGTACACGATCTTCGTCGTCATCGCCTCGGTGCTCGCCGGCGGCTGGTCTGACCGGACGGGCGCGCGCCGCGGCCTGACGGTGATCTCCGCGCTCGTGCAGGCGGCAGCCGCCGTCGTCATCCTCGTCTCGCCGTCACTGACCACCACGATGATCGCCGCGGCACTGCTTGGCGTCGGCTACGGCGCGTTCTCGACGGTCGGGCTGGCCTTCGCGACCGATCTCCTGCCGCATCCCGACGACCATGCCCGCGACCTCGGACTCGTCAACACCGCGGCCGCCCTCGGTCAGCTGGTGGGCCCGCTGGTGGGCGCGCTGCTCGTGGCGCTCGTCGGCGGCTTCTGGCTGCTGCTGGTCTTCAGCGTCGTGCTCTCGGCGGTCGGCGGCATCATGTCGGGCTTTGCGCGTGAGCGTCGGAGCACACGGTCGCCACAGCCAGATCAAGCACTGCGTTGAAGACGCGCGGCCGCATGGCCGTGACCAGATGCGTCGTGCGCGGCACGACGATCAGCTCGGCATGCGGCACGAGCGCGCAGAAGGTGCGCTCGTTGATCCGCAGCTGGTCGAACTGCCCGTTCACGAACCAGGTCGGCACGGTGATGCGCCGCAGAGCGGCCGCGAGGTCGAGCTGCGCGAGAGAGCGCAGCGCGGCATCCTGCGCGAGGAACGCGTAGCCCCCGGCGCCGAAGTCGGCACGGGTGTCGTCCGGCAGCGTCGCGTCGAGCACCCGCTCGGCGAGCCAGAGCCCGTGATCGGGCAGCGCCGTCATGGCCTGCGTCGCGAACCGGTAGGCGGCCAGGCCCGCACCGCGCGGGAACGCGGTGCACGACCCCGCAACGAACCCGGCGAGCGGCGGCGGGTTTTCGCGCCCCGCGTACGCGGTGGACACGAGCCCGCCCATCGAATGGCCCACCAGCAGCACGGGGCCGTCGGCCGCGGCATCCCGCACCGCACGATCCACGGTCGCGAAGGCCTCATCCAGGGTGAACGGCTCGGCCATCCGGGTGCCGTGCGCGGGCAGATCCACCGCGGTGGAGGGGATACCGTGCTCGGTCAGATGCGCGACCTGCGTCCGCCACATCGTCGCGGAGGTGCGGATCCCGTGCACGAAGACGACGTGGACCACCATTCCTTCAGGGTAGGACAGGCCGTCCCCGTAGAATCGAAGCGACATGTCACCACGCGCCACACAGCCCCTCGAGCCGTCGCAGACGCCCCCGGAGCTCATCCGCAACTTCTGCATCATCGCCCACATCGACCACGGCAAGTCGACCCTCGCCGACCGCATGCTGCAGATCACCGGTGTGGTCTCCGACCGCGACATGCGTGCGCAGTACCTCGACCGCATGGACATCGAGCGCGAGCGCGGCATCACGATCAAGAGCCAGGCCGTGCGCATGCCGTGGGCCACGGCCGACGGCACGTTCGCGCTGAACATGATCGACACGCCCGGCCACGTCGACTTCACGTACGAGGTCTCGCGGTCGCTCGCGGCCTGCGAGGGGGCGATCCTGCTGGTGGATGCCGCGCAGGGCATCGAGGCGCAGACCCTGGCGAACCTCTACCTGGCGCTCGAGAACGATCTGCAGATCATCCCCGTGCTGAACAAGATCGACCTGCCCGCCGCCGATCCCGACAAGTTCGCGGCGGAGCTGGCGAACCTCATCGGCGGCAGCCCCGACGACGTGCTCCGTGTGTCGGGCAAGACCGGTGAGGGCGTCGAAGAGCTGCTCGACCTGATCGTGGAGCGCATCCCCGCCCCGCAGGGAGATGCCGACGCGCCGGCCCGCGCCATGATCTTCGACTCGGTGTACGACGCCTATCGAGGGGTCGTCACCTATGTGCGCATGATCGACGGGCGCCTGCAGCCGCGGCAGCGCATCCAGATGATGTCGACGCGCGCGACCCACGACCTGCTCGAGCTGGGCGTGTCCAGCCCCGAGCCGACGCCCGCGCAGGGACTCGGAGTCGGTGAGGTGGGATATCTCATCACCGGCGTGAAGGACGTGCGCCAGTCCAAGGTCGGCGACACCGTCACCGACGCGCGCAAGCCCGCCGGGCACGCGCTGCCCGGCTACACCGACCCGAAGCCGATGGTGTTCTCGGGGCTGTACCCGATCGACGCCAGCGACTACGCCGAGCTGCGCGAGGCCCTCGACAAGCTCAAGCTGTCGGACGCGGCGCTGGTCTACGAGCCCGAGACGTCGGTGGCACTGGGCTTCGGCTTCCGTTGCGGTTTCCTGGGGCTCCTGCACCTCGAGATCGTCACCGAGCGTCTCGCGCGCGAGTTCGACCTCGACCTCATCACGACCGCGCCCAGCGTCGTCTACGAGGTCACCACCGACACCGGCGAGCACGTCACCGTCACGAACCCGAGCGAGTACCCCGACGGGCGGGTCGACAGCGTGTCCGAGCCCATGGTGAAGGCCGCGATCCTCACGCCGAAGGACTTCGTGGGCACCGTCATGGAGCTGTGCCAGTCGCGCCGCGGCAGCCTGCTGGGCATGGACTACCTCAGCGAGGACCGCGTCGAGCTGCGCTACAACATGCCGCTCGGCGAGATCGTCTTCGACTTCTTCGATCAGCTGAAGTCGCGCACCCAGGGCTACGCGTCGCTGGACTACGAGCCCAACGGCGAGCAGGAGGCCGACCTGGTGAAGGTCGACATCCTGCTGCAGGGCGAGCGCGTCGACGCATTCAGCTCGATCGTGCACCGCGACAAGGCCTACTCCTACGGCACGATGATGACCGAACGCCTGCGCAAGCTCATCCCTCGCCAGCAGTTCGAGGTGCCCATCCAGGCCGCCATCGGCGCCCGCATCATCGCCCGCGAGAACATCCGCGCCATCCGCAAGGACGTGCTGGCCAAGTGCTACGGCGGTGACATCTCCCGCAAGCGCAAGCTGCTCGAGAAGCAGAAAGAGGGCAAGAAGCGCATGAAGATGGTCGGCCGCGTCGAGGTGCCTCAGGAGGCCTTCATCGCCGCGCTCTCGGGCGACGTCGAGGGCAAGGACAAGAAGTAGACGCGTGCACTCCGCTCACAGGCTGGTCTCGGTAGGCTGAAGCCCATGCGTCGAGGGACCTTCCGTGACGAGACGGTGGATTATGCAGCGGTCGGGGCGACCCAGGCGCCCGATCTCATGCAGTATCCGCCCGAGCGCAGCCGGCCCGCGCAGGAGTCGTGGCGCCTCGGCAGCGGTGAGGATCGCTTCCGCACCGCTTCGGAGGCCGTGCTCTCGTGGCGCGCGCAGCGGGACGGCGGGTTGATCGTCACCGACGTGCGCCCTGCCTCAGGACCGATGTACTCCGGCGTCAGCTTCGACGCCGAGGGCACTCCGATCGCGCCGAGCAAGCTCGAGGCCGACCAGCGTTTCGACGCGGACGGCACACCCTGGGTCAGCTCGGGTGCGACCGTGCACCTCCGCGGCCGCGTCAAGGGCTTGAAGGCGGGCGGCGAGCTGCGGGTCATCCAGGCCATCGAAGAGCCGCGTCGCGTCGGTTTCCTGCTCGGCACGGTCAGCGACACCGTCGTCAGCGGCGAGGAGTCGTTCATGATCGACTGGTACGAGAACGACGAGGTGTGGTTCACCGTGCGCGCGTTCGACGCCCCGCGGTCGTTCTTCTACAAGGCCATGCCCTGGCTGATCTCGCGCCGGCGCAAGGCGCTCTTCCAGCGGTACCTGCGGGCGATCTCGCCGCTGTACGCGACCCGGTGAGGCTCTGATGGGCTCGGCTCTGCCGCTGGGCGATCCGGCGCCGGCCGACGGGATGCTGCCGGCCGATCTGCCGGTCGACCCCGAGGTGCCGTTCAGCGTCTACCTGCACGTCCCGTTCTGCCGCGTGCGCTGCGGATACTGCGACTTCAACACGTACACCGCGACCGAGCTGCGGGGTGCCCGGCAGGATCAGTACGCCGACACGCTGCTGACCGAGATCGCGCTGGCACGGAGGGTGATGGATGCCGCAGCCGCCGGCCGCGCGGCATCCACCGTCTTCTTCGGCGGCGGCACGCCGACGCTGCTGCCGCCCGGCGATCTGGCACGGATGCTCGACGGCGTCCGCGACGCGTTCGGCCTGGAGCCGGGCGCGGAGGTCACGGTCGAGGCGAACCCCGACACCGTGACCGACGCGGTGGTCGGCGACCTCGCGGCGGCGGGTGTGACCCGGCTCTCGATCGGCATGCAGTCGGCGGTGCCGCACGTGCTGGCGGCGCTCGACCGCACGCACGACCCCGCGAACGTCGACATGGCGGTCGCGGCGGCGCGCACCGCCGGGCTCGATGTGAGCGTCGACCTGATCTACGGCGCACCGGGGGAGTCGCTGGACGACTGGCGGCGTTCGGTGGACACGGCCGTCGCGCTCGAGCCCGACCACATCTCGGCGTACGCGCTGATCATCGAGCAGGGCACGAAGCTCGCCCGGCAGATCCGCCGCGGCGAGGTGCCGGCCCCCGACGATGATCTGCAGGCCGACATGTACGAGCTCGCCGACGCCGCACTGGCCGACTCCGGCTTCGGCTGGTACGAGGTGTCGAACTGGGCGCGGGGCGACGCGCACCGCTCGCGCCACAACCTCGCGTACTGGCGCGGTCACGACTGGTGGGGGTTCGGCCCCGGCGCGCACAGCCATGTCGCGGGCCTGCGCTGGTGGAACGTGAAGCACCCCGCGGCGTACGCGCAGCGCCTCGCGCTCGGGGAGTCGCCCGCCGCCGGACGCGAGCGCCCCGATGAGACGGCGCGTCAGCTCGAGGCCGTGCTGCTGCGCACCCGCATCCGGGAGGGGATGCCGGTGGCCGAGCTCGCGGGCGATCGACGCGGTGCCGTCGCCGGCCTGATCGCCGACGGTCTGGTCTCGGGTGCCGACGCCGTTCACGGCCGGATCGTGCTGACCCTGAAGGGCCGACTTCTCGCCGATGCGGTGGTGCGGGCGCTCACCGACTGACGGCGAAGCGCGCCACGCCCATCCACCCGAGCGGTTCCCCAGCCGGACTCGCTAGAATTGGCACTCGACCCAGACGAGTGCCAGCAGACGGAGGGAGCGCACATGGTCACGGAACGCGGACTGCAGGTGCTCCAGGCGATCGTGCAGGACTACGTCGAGACCCGCGAACCGGTCGGCAGCAAGCGCATCGTCGACCGCCATGCCTTCGGCGTGTCGGCGGCGACGATCCGCAACGACATGGCGCTGCTCGAAGACGAAGAGCTCATCGCCGCCCCGCACACCTCGTCGGGGCGCGTGCCCACCGACAAGGGCTACCGGGTGTTCGTCGACCACCTGGCCGAGCTGCGACCGCTCAGCCCGGCGCAACGCTCGGCGATCACGATGTTCCTCGACGGCTCGACCGACCTCGACGACGTGCTGGCACGCACGGTGCGGGCGCTCACCCGGCTCACCGGCCAGGTCGCCATCGTGCAGTACCCCTCGTTCGCCCAGGCGAACGTCACCCACGTCGAGCTCGTCGACCTCGGCGATGCGCGACTGCTCGTGATCCTGGTGACCGACACCGGTCGGGTCTCGCAGCGCATCGTGCCCGTTCCCCTCGCCCTCGACGAGGCGGATGCCGCGCAGTTGCGCGCCCGGCTGTCGGTGCTCCTCACCGGGCACAGCGTCGGCGACGGCGCGAAGGCGGTCACGGCGCTCCTGGCGGCCATCGCCGACCAGAGCAGGCCTGCGCGACTCGACCCCGCACTGCAGTCGCTGCTGGGTGTGGTCGCGGAAGAGCTGGAGGAGTTCCGGCAGGACAAGCTGCTGATGGCCGGGGCGGCGAACCTCGCGCGCAGCGAAGCAGACTTCCGCGGCTCGATCTATCCGCTGCTGGAGGCCATCGAAGAGCAGGTGACGCTGCTCCGGTTGATGAGCGAGATGGTGGCCGACCAGGAGGGGCTGGCCGCGTCGATCGGACGCGAGAACGCGCCGTTCGGGCTGGCCGAGGCCTCGCTCGTCGTCGGCGACTACGACGTCGCGCGCACGCGCGGGCGGGTCGGCGTGCTCGGCCCGACGCGCATGGACTATCCCACCAACCTCGCGGCGGTGCGAGCCGTCGCGCACTACTTGAGCAGGTTGCTCGAAGAGGACGAGTCGGGGCGCTGACCCGACCCAGACACGACGAACCCGCGCTGCGGCGCGGGCAGGAAGGCGATTGTGGCTGATCAGGACCACTACGAAGTGCTCGGCGTGTCGCGCGATGCGACGCCGGACGAGATCAAGAAGGCGTACCGGCGGCTGGCGCGCGAGCTGCACCCCGATGTGAATCCGGGCGCGGACGCCGAGGAGAAGTTCAAGCACGTCACGCACGCCTACGACGTGCTGAGCGACCCGGAGCAGCGTCGCCGCTACGACATGGGCGGCGATTCGGCCTTCGGCGGTGCGGGCGGCTTCGGCGGCTTCGGTGACATCTTCGAGACGTTCTTCGGTGCCGCCGGGGGCGGCCAGCGCGGGGCCCGTCCGCGGTCGCGGCGGGAGCGGGGGCAGGATGCCCTGGTGCGCGTCTCGCTCGAGCTCGGTGACGTCGTGTTCGGCGTGCACCGTGACATCGAGGTCGACACCGCCGTGCTGTGCGAGACCTGCGACGGCTCGTGCTGCCAGCCCGGCACCTCCCCGGTGACCTGCGAGATCTGCCACGGGAGCGGGCACGTGCAGCGCACGGTGCGCAGCCTGCTGGGCAACGTGGTCACCAGCGCGCCCTGCAACGTCTGCCAGGGCTACGGCACGACCATCCCGTACCCCTGTGCGACGTGCCAGGGGCAGGGCCGTGTGCGCGCCCGCCGCACGGTGTCGGTCGACATCCCCGCCGGCGTCGAGTCGGGGCTGCGGCTGCAGATGCCGGGATCCGGCGAGGTCGGCCCCGCCGGCGGCCCCAACGGCGACCTGTATCTGGAGATCACGGTCGCCCACCACGATGTGTTCAGCCGTGAGGGCGACGACCTGCTCGCGACGCTCGAGGTCTCGATGCCCGACGCGATCCTCGGCACCACCACGACCATCGAGTCGCTCGACGGCACCGTCGAGCTCGAGGTGCGGCCCGGCGTGCAGAGCGGCGACGTTCTGACCATCAAGAACCGCGGCATCACGGCGCTGCGCGGTGCGGGACGCGGTGACCTGCGTGTCGGCGTGCACGTCATCACGCCGACGCGCCTCGACGCCAAGGAGCGCTCGCTCATCACCGACTTCAAGAAGAAGACGAAGGCGCCGGCGCCCAAGCTCGCCGAGTTCCAGCAGGGGCTGTTCGCGCGGCTGCGCGACCGCTTCCGCAACTGACCCATGGCCCTGCACTTCGTGGTGGATGCCGCGACCGACGCCCGCATCGGCGACCGCGTCGTGCTCACCGGTGCCGAGGCGCACCATGCCGCGACCGTGCGGCGTGTGCGCGCGGGCGAGCAGATCACGCTCGGCGACGGTCGTGGCGCCTGGCTGACCGCCGAGTGCGAGGACGTCGCACCTCAGCAGGTCGCCGTGCGCGTGACCGCCCGCGACGACGTGCCGGCTCCGGCTCCGCGCATCGTGCTGGTCCAGGCGCTGGCCAAGGGTGACCGCGACGAGCTCGCCGTGCAGGCGTCGACCGAGCTGGGGGTCGACGAGATCGTCCCGTGGCAGGCGGCACGCAGCGTGTCGCGCTGGGAGGGCGCGAAGAAGGCGAAGGGTCGTGGTCGCTGGCAGACCATCGCCCGCGAGGCGGCCAAGCAGGCGCACCGCGCCTGGATCCCGGAGGTGGCCGAGGTCGCCACGACGCGTGAGCTGATCGGCCGGGCTGCGGCATCCCGCCTCATCGTCCTCGAGCCGACCGGAGCCGAACGACTGAGCGCGCTCGACCTCCCGGTCGACCGCGACGTCGTGCTGATCGTCGGGCCCGAGGGCGGCGTGGCGCCCGAAGAGCTCACGGCGTTCGCCGATGCGGGGGCCGTCATCGCCGTCCTCGGCGACACGGTGCTGCGCACCTCGACCGCGGGGCCGGCCGCGATGGCCGTCGTCAGCACGCGCCTCGGGCGCTGGTGAGACCCGCTCAGTAGACTGGACGCATGAGCGAACCCTCGATCTTCACGCGCATCCTGAACGGCGAGATCCCGTCGGAGATCGTCGCGCAGACCGACACGCTGTTCGCGATCCGCGACATCGCGCCGAAGGCGCCGACCCACCTGCTGGTGATCCCGAAGACGCAGGAGTACCGCGACGTGACCGAGCTGGCCGTGGGCGACCCCGGGCTGCTCGTCGAGATGATCGAGCTCGCGAAGGGGCTTGCCGCCGCGGAGGGCGACGGCGACTTCCGCCTCATCTTCAACACCGGTGCGAATGCCGGTCAGACCGTGTTCCACGTGCACGCGCACGTGCTGTCGGGCGGCCTCGACGAATCGAGCATGAATGCCGGATGACGCAGCCGCCGTCGAGCGGATCTACGCGGACGGCGTCGCGATGGTGCAGCTTCTCGGTCCGCAGGACCGCCTGCTGCGCGTGGTGGAGCGCGAGCATCCCGATGTCGATGTGCACGTGCGCGGCAACGAGATCACGCTCTCCGGTGACGCGCCGGCCGTGAGTGCGGCACGGTCGCTGGTCGAAGAGCTCATCGCGATGGCGCGGGCGGGCCACGGCCTCGATCCCGTCGACGTCGTGTCGTCGAACCGCATGCTGCGGGCCGAGACGGGCATGCGCCCGTCCGAGGTGCTCGGCGAGGCGATCCTGTCGTCGCGCGGCAAGGTGATCCGCCCGAAGACCGCCGGCCAGAAGGCCTACGTCGACGCGATCGACGAGAACACCATCGTGTTCGGCATCGGTCCGGCCGGTACCGGCAAGACCTATCTCGCCATGGCCAAGGCCGTGCAGGCGCTGCAGCGCAAAGAGGTCAGCCGCATCATCCTGTCCCGTCCGGCCATCGAGGCGGGGGAGCGACTGGGGTTCCTGCCCGGCACGCTCAACGACAAGATCGACCCGTATCTGCGGCCGCTGTACGACGCGCTCAACGAGATGATGGACCCGGAGCTTGTCCCCAAGCTGATAGCGAGCGGCACGATCGAGGTCGCGCCGCTGGCGTACATGCGCGGAAGGACGCTCAACGACTCCTTCGTCGTGCTCGACGAGGCGCAGAACACCACGCCCGAGCAGATGAAGATGTTCCTCACACGCCTCGGCTTCGGCACGCGCATGGTCGTCACCGGCGACATCACGCAGATCGACCTGCCGCAGTCGGCGTCGGGCCTGCGGCTCGTGACACGCGTGCTGAAGGAGATCGACGACATCCACTTCTCGTACCTCACCAGCGACGACGTGGTGCGCCACACCCTCGTGGGCCGCATCGTCGATGCGTACACCGAGTACGACGAGAAGCGCCTGGCCGCGCGTCGCGAGCGCGATGAGGCCGAGGAGTTCGCCAACCGCGCCGAGCGGCGCGGCGCACAGCTGCGCCCACGCGGACCACGAGACCACCAGCAGAGGCGAGGACGGCCATGACGATCGAGATCACCAACGAGTCGGGCGTCACGGTCGACGAGCGGAAGCTGCTCCGGCTGACCGAGCACAACCTGGCCCAGCTGCACGTGAGCCCCGACGCCGAGGTGGCGATCCTGCTCGTCGACGAGGGCGCCATGGAGTCCCTGCACGTGCAGTGGATGGACGAGCCGGGCCCCACCGACGTCCTCAGCTTCCCGATGGACGAGCTGCGCCCCGGCACCGCCGACCTGCCCACGCCCGCGGGGCTGCTCGGCGACATCGTGCTGTGCCCGCAGGTCGCCGAGGTGCAGGCCGAGCAGGCCGGCCATTCGACGCTCGACGAGCTGCTGCTGCTGACCACGCACGGACTGCTCCACCTGCTCGGCTTCGACCACGCCGAGCCCAACGAGGAGCGCGAGATGTTCGGACTGCAGCGCGACCTGCTGCTCAGCTTCCACACCGCGGAGCGCCGCCACCGCTCATGACGGCACTCCTCCTTCTCATCGCCGCCGTCCTCCTGGTGGCGTTCGGCGGGCTCATGGCCGCCATCGACGCCGCGATGGAGGTCACCAGTCGTCAGGACCTCGTCGACATGGCCGAGGACGGCGGCCGCGGGGCACCGCAGCTGCGCCGCATCGCCGACGACGCCGACGCGCACCTGCAGGCGGTCACGTTCATCCGCGTGCTCGTCGAGACCGGTGCCGCCGTGCTGGTCACGGTCGCGTTCACGATCCTGTTCCACAGCATCTGGTGGGCGATGCTGGCCGCGGTCATCCTCATGACCGCGATCTCGTTCGTCCTGGTGGGCGCGAGCCCCCGCTCGGTGGGCCGGCGGCACGCGCAGGGCCTGCTGCGCGGCAGCGCGCGCATCGTGCGCGGCATCCGGATCATCCTCGGCCCGATCGTGCACGGCCTCATCGCCTTCGGCGACAAGGTCACCCCCGGCGGCGCGCGGGGTGCGTCGTTCTCCAGCGAAGAGCAGCTGCTCAGCATGGTCGACGAGGCCGCGTCGCAGGACCTCATCGAGCAGGACGACCGCGACCTCATCCACTCCGTGTTCGACTTCACCGACACGTTCGTGCGCGAGGTGATGGTCCCGCGCCCCGACATGGTTTCGGTGGATGCCACGACCAACGCCCGTGAGGCGATGAGCGTGTTCCTCGACAAGGGCGTGTCGCGCATCCCCGTGGTCGACGACGACGCCGACGACGTCGTGGGCGTGCTGTATCTGAAGGACCTCGTGCTGATCGGGTTCCGCGATGGCGGGACCGACACCGGGTGGCAGGATGCCCCGGTGACGGGCATCGCGCGTCCGCCGGTGTTCGTCCCCGAGTCGATGCGGGTCGAGACGCTTCTGCAGCAGATGAAGCGTGACGCCGTGCACGTGTGCATGGTGGTCGACGAGTACGGGTCCGTGGCGGGCCTGGTCACGCTCGAGGACATCATCGAGGAGCTCGTGGGCGAGATCGCCGACGAGTACGACCCTCGCGCGAGCGAGGTGGTCGAGCTGGGCCCCGAGCGGTTCCGGGTCAGCTCGCGGCTGCCGGTGTCGGACGTGGGGGAGCTCTTCGACCTCGAGCTCGACGATGAAGAAGTGGACTCGATCGGCGGACTCCTCGGCAAGGTGCTGGGCCGGGTGCCGCAGCCGGGGGCGACGGCCGTCTACGACGGGCTGAGACTGACCGGGGGCGCCTCGCGCGGGCGCGGGCGCGGCATCGCGACCGTGTTCGTCGAGCGCGTCGCCGCAGAGAAGGAGCAGGGACGATGACCGACATCCGATGCGGATTCGTGACGTTCGTGGGGCGCCCGAACGTGGGCAAATCGACGTTGACCAACGCGCTCGTCGGCGAGAAGGTCGCCATCACCAGCGAGAAGCCGCAGACCACGCGGCGGGCGATCCGCGGCATCCTGAACCGCCCCGACGGCCAGCTGATCATCGTCGACACCCCCGGCATCCACCGCCCGCGCACCCTGCTCGGGCAGCGGCTGAACGATCTCGTCGAGCAGGTGCTCGGCGACGTCGACGTCATCGCCTTCTGCGCTCCCGCGACCGAGAAGGTGGGGCCGGGCGACCGGCGCATCGCGGCGTCGCTCGACGGATATCCGCGTGCGAAGAAGGTCGCGATCGTGACGAAGACGGATGCCGCGACCCGCGACGAGATCACCGAGCGGCTGGTGGAGGTCGATCAGCTGCGCGAGGACTGGGCGGCGGTCATCCCGCTCTCGGCGCTCACACGCGACCAGCTCGACGTGCTCAGCGACGAGCTGCTCTCCCTCATGCCGACCGGGCCGGCGCTGTACCCCGACGACGTCGTGACCGATGAGAGCCTCGAAGACCGCATCGCCGAGATCATCCGCGAGGCGTCGTTGGAGGGCGTGCGCGACGAGCTGCCGCACTCGATAGCAGTGACCATCCAGGACATCTCGCGACGCGACGACAAGGAGCTCACCGACGTCTACGCCGACATCGTCGTGGAGCGCGACAGCCAGAAGGCGATCATCATCGGGCGCAAGGGTGCACGGCTGAAGGATGTCGGGGCCCGCGCTCGCGCGGGGATCGAGCCGCTCGTGGGCACCAAGGTGTTCCTGTCGCTGCACGTGCGCGTGGCCAAGGAGTGGCAGCGCGACCCCAAGCAGCTCGGGCGCCTGGGATTCTGAACCGTGTCCTGCACGCCCTCGCGACGGGTGTACTCTGTCTTCATGCGTGCAGGCTTCGTGCTTCTCCTTAGCTGCCGCGGCGAGTCCTCGTTCTAGGGCCTTCCTCGTCGCGGAGCTTCGCGTTGGCCCGCTTTCCAGACGAGAGATGCAGAGCCCCGAGATGAAGAACAACCAGAAGCCCTCGACGATGCCGATCCACAAGTATCGGCCGTTCCACGAGCAGATCCGCGTCGACCTGCCCGACCGCACCTGGCCCACGAAGCACATCAGCGTCGCGCCCCGGTGGTGCGCGGTCGATCTGCGCGACGGCAACCAGGCGCTCATCGACCCGATGAGCCCCGAGCGCAAGCGCATCATGTTCGACCTGCTGGTGCGCATGGGCTACAAGGAGATCGAGGTCGGATTCCCCTCGGCGAGCCAGACCGACTTCGACTTCGTGCGCCAGCTGATCGAAGAGCACCTCATCCCCGACGACGTCACGATCCAGGTGCTGACGCAGTCGCGCGAGCACCTGATCGAGCGCACGTACGAGGCGATCGCCGGGGCCAAGCAGGCCATCGTGCACCTGTACAACTCGACGAGCATCCTGCAGCGCGAGGTCGTGTTCCGCACCGACAAGCAGGGCATCATCGACATCGCCCTGAACGGTGCCCGCCTGTGCCGCGAGTACGAGAAGCGGGTGCCCGAGACGGCCGTGTACTACGAGTACTCGCCCGAGAGCTACACGGGCACCGAACTGGAGTTCGCCGCCGACATCTGCAACCAGGTGCTGGACATCTTCGAGCCTGAGCCCTCCCGCAAGGTCATCATCAATCTGCCCGCCACCGTCGAGATGGCCACGCCCAACGTGTACGCGGACTCGATCGAGTGGATGAACCGGCACCTGAACCACCGCGAGAACGTCATCCTCTCGCTGCACCCGCACAACGACCGCGGCACCGCGGTCGCGGCGGCCGAGCTGGGCTACATGGCCGGCGCGGACCGGATCGAGGGCTGCCTGTTCGGCAACGGTGAGCGCACCGGCAACGTCGACCTGGTGACGCTGGGCGTCAACCTGTTCACGCAGGGCATCGACCCGCAGATCGACTTCAGCGACATCGATCAGATCAAGCGCACCGTCGAGCACTGCAACCAGCTGCCCGTGCCCGAACGCACGCCGTGGGGCGGCGACCTGGTCTTCACCGCGTTCAGCGGCTCGCACCAGGACGCCATCAAGAAGGGCTTCGAGTCGATGGAGGCCCGCGCCGCCGCGGCGGGCGTCACGGTCGACGAGATCGAGTGGGGCGTGCCTTATCTGCCCGTCGACCCGAAGGACCTGGGCCGCTCCTACGAGGCGGTCATCCGTGTCAACTCGCAGTCGGGCAAGGGCGGCGTCGCCTACCTGTTGAAGACCGACCACGCGCTCGACCTGCCGCGCCGTCTGCAGATCGAGTTCTCTGGTGTCGTGCAGGCCAAGACCGACGAAGAGGGCGGCGAGGTCACCAGCTCCCAGATCTGGGACATCTTCACCGACGAGTACCTGCCCACCGATGTGGACGAGGCGCGCTGGGGCCGGTTCGAGCTGCTGAGCACGCGCACCTCGAGCGACATGACCGGTGACGTGGTGCTCGACGTGAAGCTGCGCGACGGCGAGATCGAGGTGCAGACGCAGGCGACCGGCAACGGCCCGGTCGCGGCGTTCGTCGAGGTGCTGCGCGCCGAGGGCATCGACGTCACGGTGTACGACTACGTCGAGCACGCGCTCTCCACCGGCGGCGACGCGCAGGCGGCCTCGTACGTCGAGCTGCAGGTCGACGACCAGCGCCTGTGGGGCGTCGGCATCGACGGCGACATCTCGACGGCATCGCTCAAGGCCATCGTGTCGGGAGTCAACCGGGCGATCCGTACGCGGCAGGAGTCGCAGACCCTCGCCGCGGTCTAGTCCTCGGGCTTGACGATCGGGATCGCGGTGGTCTCCACCGCGACCTTGCGCCGATGCAGCATGCGCTGCTCGGGCAGCGACACGTCGAAGACCACCGCGAGCACGCGGATCACGGCGGTCACCACGATCCCGATCACGGCCGAGGCCACCATCGGCGTGCCGAGCAGGTGGGCCACGGCCAGTACGAGGCATCCCGCGCCGGCGGCGACGGCGTAGAGCGACCCGACGTGCATGATCGCGACGGGCAGTCCCACGAGGACATCGCGCAGAACGCCGCCGCCGACCGCGGCGCACGCTCCGATGAAGACGGCCGGCACGAGCGGCAGCCCCAACGTCAGGGCCTTGCTCGTTCCGAACGCGCCGAACAGGGCGATCACGAGGGCGTCGAGCCCCACGATCACACCGTTGGCCCTGCTCAACGGCCCCGCGAGGAGCATCCCCACGAGGGATGCCGCCGTCGCCGTCAGGAGGTACCAGTTGCTGTGCAGCGTCACCGGCGTGACGTTCAGCAGCAGGTCGCGGATGAGCCCGCCGCCCATCCCGACCATGATCCCGATGATCGCTACGCCCAGGAAGTCCAGGCGGCGCTGCCCGCGGAACCCGGCGGCGAACAGCGCGCCCTGGATGCCGCCGAGGGCCACCGCGGTCAGGTCCGCCCACAGCGGAATGATGAGGATCGGCTCGTTCACGCCCTCTATTGTCCCCGGTGCCCGGGATAATGGAGGAGTGC
>Ga0180219_1000266_pt1 | contig 49896 bp, 48 predicted proteins | sample eDN3rd30CBELigMG_FD_151338 | JGI IMG/M metagenome (GOLD analysis project Ga0180219, IMG submission 151338) | Enriched Miracle-Growth compost microbial communities from Emeryville, California, USA - eDNA 3rd pass 30_C BE-Lig MG (version 2)... ... | reverse complement strand
CGTCCTTCGCAATAATTCGTTCAAGTCCGCCGCACCGGCCGAGGGCGACCTACTTTTCCATGCGCACGCCGATATGGCGCTGGCGGCGCTGGCGCGCCAGCTCCACCTGCTTCTGGCGCTCGCGGAATCGCTGAGCCTGCTCGGGCGTGTGCGTGCCATGGCAATGCGGGCAGCTTACGCCTTCGACAAAATGTTCCGAGGCCTTGTCGGCGGCGCCAAGCGGCTGGCGACAGGCCCGGCAGAGCTCGTAGTGCCCTTCCTCCAGGCCGTGCACCACCGAAACCCGTTCATCGAAAACAAAGCACTCGCCTTCCCAGCGGCTTTGCTCGGGCGGCACGGTTTCCAGGTACTTGAGAATGCCGCCTTCAAGATGATAAACCTCTTCAAACCCCTGCGAGCGCAGGTAGGCGGTGGATTTCTCGCAGCGAATGCCACCGGTGCAGAACATGGCCACGCGGGACTTCTTGTTCAACACGCCGTTTTCGGTCTGGGTTTGCACCCATTGGGGAAACTCGGTGAAACTTGCGGTATGCGGGTTGACCGCCGACGCGAACGAGCCGATGGAGACTTCGTAATCGTTGCGCACGTCGACCACCACGACATCCGGGTCGTCGATGAGGGTATTCCATTGATCCGGCTTGACGTAGGTGCCGGCCATGGTGCCGGCCTGCACATTGGGCACGCCCATGGTGACGATTTCACGCTTGAGCTTGACCTTCAGCCGATAGAACGGCATTTTGCCCGCCCACGATTCTTTGTGCGTCAGCGAAGCCATGCGCGGGTCGCGGCGCAAATAAGCCAGCACGGCCCGGATGCCGGCTTCGGGGCCGGCTATGGTGCCATTGATGCCCTCTTCGGCCAGCAGCAGGGTGCCCTTGACCTCGTTGCTTTCGCAAAACTCGAACAACGGCGCCTGCCGCGCCTTGTAATCGGGTAGATGGACGAACTTGTACAGCGCGGCAACCAGGAAATCAGCCATGACAAAATCAATAGCCCGACGACCAGCCGCGTCGATACGGCGAAACAGCCGTAAACAAGGGGGTCGGGGGCAGGTTGGATAAAACAGCTATTTTACCCCCGCGCCTGGAAAGCCGCCCCGGCGGCCCGGCCTATTTGGCGCGCCTGCGGTCGTAGCGCTCGTTGCCGACGCCACCCATGCTGATGATCCGCTTTGAAGAGGCCTGCTTGGCTCTTTCGTTATTGATAAGCTGCCGCACGGAGCTTGTAAGGGGGCGGAATGCAGTCGGGGTACGCGGTTTGACCAACATCAAAAACCTCACTGAATCATTAGTATTCGTAAAGTAATAACGAGCCGGCCCGCAGGCCGGGCTCGACCTGTTGTAACGCTGTAACACTAGCCGTAAGATAACACTGGATTGCGGTCGATTTAATGAAACTGGGGAAATTACCAATATGTCCGCCCCAACGCTTGCGGCGTGACCCCTCCTTGCAACGCATCGAGCGTTGCCACGGGAGAGCCCCTGCACTCAACCGGTCCCAGCCCTAACGCGATCTCCTTGATATGTATTAACAGGCCCTATGAACATCACCATCGCCGATGACTACCAGGATTGTGTTCGCCATTTGCGCTGCTTCAACACGCTGGCCGGACACAGCGTGCAGGTCTTCAACGACAGCGCGAAAGACCTGACCGAACTGGCCGCGCGCTTCGGCACCGCCGAGGCCCTGGTGCTTACCCGGGAACGCACCGTCGTCTCGGCCGACCTCATCAAACGCCTGCCCAGGCTGCGCCTGATCTGCCAGACCGGCAAGATCGACGGGCATGTCGATGTGGAAGCCTGTACCGAGCACGGCATCGCCGTCGCCGACGGCCAAGGCAGCGGCGCGGCGGCAGCCGAACTGACCTGGGCGCTGATGCTGGCCAGCCGCCGCCACCTGGTCGCCGAAGTCAACCGGCTGCGCGACGGCCTGTGGCAAGGGCATCTGGGCCAGCAGTTGCGGGGCCAGCGCCTGGGGGTCTGGGGCTACGGACGCATAGGGCGGCAGGTCGCCACTTACGGCAGGGCCTTCGGCATGGACGTCTGGATATGGGGCCGCGAAGGCTCCGCCAGCCGCGCCCGAGCGGACGGGTTCGCCGTTGCCCCTTCGCGGGAAGAGTTTTTGGCCGGCAGCGACATCGTGACCCTGCATGTCCGCCTTACGCCCGAAACCCGGGGGCTCGTCGCCCTGGCCGACCTGATCCGTATGCAGCCCACCGCCCTGCTGGTCAACACCAGCCGCGCCGAGCTCATCCAGCCCGATGCCCTGGAACGCGCCCTGTGCCAGGGGCGACCCGGTTTCGCGGCGGTGGATGTCTATGAATCCGAGCCTGTGCTGGGCGCCCGCCACCCTCTGCTCAAGCTGGCCAACGCCTTGTGCACGCCCCACATCGGCTTCGTCGAAAAAGACAACTACGAGGCCTACTACGGCGCCGCCTTCGACACCATCGCCCGCTACGCGGCGGGCCACCCCCTCGACCTGGTCAATCCTCAAGTCAGAAACCGGGAAAAGCCGCTGCGCGTGTAGAACGACGCCTGGCTGGACGTCAAGGTGTACGGAAGCCGGCCCGGCGGCCATGCTTGCCGCTACGCGGTGAACCCCTGCGCAAAGGCTTCGCGCAAATACGCCACGAAAACCTGGACGGCGCGGGGGGCATGTGTGGAATAGGGCCGGATGGCATACAGGGTATCGCCGAACACGTTCACCACATTCCAGCCAGGCAGAACAGGCACCAATGTTCCATCGAGCAGGGCTCGCTGCGCCGTGAAATCCGGCAACAGGGTAATGCCCAGGCCGGCCTGGGCAGCCTCGCGCAAGCCCTCGCTGTTGTTGACGGCAAACGGCCCCTTGACCGGCACCACCCATCTCTTGGCCGCCTGGCCCTTCCTGCCCGCCGACTCGAACGTCCACATGACCGTGTTCTGGCGGCGCGGATAATGCAGGCACGCATGCTCGGCCAGGGCTTCGGGCGTATCCGGCGCGCCGTGGCGCGCGATGTAATCCGGGCTGGCCACCAGCACCGAGCGCGTCGCGCACAAGGCCCACGCCACGTATGTATCGGGCGGCGACGACGTATGGCGGATCGCCAGATCGAAACCATCCACCGCCAGCGAACTCAACTGATCGGACAGATCCAGCTCGATACGGATCCGGGGATAGCTGCGCAAAAACACGGGCAGGCGCGGCACCAGCTGCTGGCGGGCGAACGCCACCGGGGCGCTCAGGCGCAAAGTGCCCTGAGGCGAAGCCGCCAGTTCGCGGACGCTCTCGAAGCTGTCGGCAATATGCTCGAAAGCGCCCCGCGTCGCCTCGACCAACTGCTGCCCCGCTTCGGTCAGGCGCACACTGCGCGTCGTGCGCTGGACCAGGGATACGCCAGCCGCCCGCTCGAGTTCGGCAATGCGCTGGCTCATGGCGGCCTTGCTGGCATCCAGATGCCGGGCGGCGGCGGTAAAACTGCCTTGCTGAGCCAGCACCGTAAGCCAGTGAACATGTGTCCACAGCGCGGAGATTTTTTCGTTATCCATGCATGGATTATTCATTATATTGAACAATGAATCCAGCTTTTATGGCTATTCAAACAACGCCTACATCCTTAAACTAAAAAAATCGAATGCGATAGGCATCGTTAAACCAGCAGTCTCACCGAATACCGACAGGAACGCCGCCATGCACAACTTCACCGACCGCAGCGATGCAGGACATTTCATCAACGGACAACGCACTCCGGGCAAATCCGTGCGGCGCCAGGATGTCTACAACCCCGCGTTGGGCAGCGTAGCCAGGCAGGTTCTGCTGGCCGAACCCGGCGACGTCGATGCGGCCGTGGCAGGCGCCAGGCAGGCTTTTGCCGCCTGGGCCAACACCCCGCCCATCCGGCGCGCGCGCGTTCTGTTCAAGTTCCTCGAGCTCATGAACCAGCACCGCGACACACTGGCGGCCATCATCACCGCCGAGCACGGCAAAGTGTTCAGCGATGCCCAGGGCGAGGTGTCGCGCGGCATCGACGTCATCGAATTCGCCTGCGGCATTCCGCAACTGCTCAAGGGCGACTACACCGACCAGGTTTCCACCGGCATCGACAACTGGAGCCTGCGCCAACCCTTGGGCGTCGTGGCGGGCATCACGCCGTTCAATTTCCCCAGCATGGTGCCTTGCTGGATGTTTCCCGTCGCCATCGCCGCGGGCAACTGCTTTGTGCTCAAGCCCAGCGAGCGCGACCCGTCGGCGGCGCTCTACATGGCGGACCTGCTCAAGCAGGCCGGCCTGCCGGACGGTGTATTCAACGTCGTGCAGGGCGACAAGGTCGCCGTCGACGCCCTGCTGGCCCATCCGGACGTCAAGGCCGTCAGCTTCGTGGGCTCGACGCCCATCGCCCACTATATCTACGAGCAGGCCGCCCACTACGGCAAGCGGGTGCAGGCCCTGGGCGGCGCCAAGAACCATCTGGTCGTCATGCCCGACGCCGACCTGGAACAAGCCGTCGACGCCCTCACAGGCGCCGCCTACGGTTCGGCGGGGGAACGCTGCATGGCTATTTCAGTGGCTGTCCTGGTGGGCGACGTCGCCGACAAGATCGTGCCCTTGCTTGCCCAGCGGGCAAAAAACCTGGTCGTCAAGAACGGCATGGAAAGCGACGCCGAAATGGGCCCGCTCGTAAGCCGCCAATCGCTGGAACGCGTCGAAAGCTATATTGCCCTGGGCCAGGAAGAAGGCGCCGAGCTGGTCGTCGACGGTCGCGGCCTGAAAGTACCCGGCCACGAAAACGGCTTTTTCACCGGAGGCACGCTGTTCGACCACGTCACGCCGCAAATGCGCATCTATAAAGAGGAAATCTTCGGGCCGGTGCTGGCCTGCGTGCGGGTCAACGATTTCGCCACCGCCGTCGACCTCATCAATGCGCACGAATTCGGCAACGGCGTCTCGTGCTACACCCGCGACGGCCACATCGCGCGCGAGTTCGGCCGGCGCATCCAGGTCGGCATGGTCGGCATCAACGTGCCCATTCCCGTGCCCATGGCCTGGCACGGCTTCGGCGGCTGGCAAAAGTCGCTGTTCGGCGACATGCACGCCTACGGCGAGGAAGGCGTGCGCTTCTACACCAAGCAAAAAAGCATCATGCAGCGCTGGCCCGAAAGCACCTCCAAAGGCGCCGAGTTCGCCATGCCCACGGCAAAATAGGCGTTACTTCAACACCGAGGCGAATGCCTGGGCGGTGCGCTCGACATTGCGGGTGTTGAGCCCCGCCACGCAAATGCGCCCCGACTCGATGATGTAGACGCCGTACTTTTCAATGAGCTCCTGCATATGGGGCGCCAGCGCGGGCGCATAGCTGAACATCCCGCGCTGGGCCAGCAGGAAATCCCAGTCGTAGGCCGGGTGCACCCGCACCAGCCCGCGATGCAGCTCGAGCCGCATCTCGTGGATGCGTTCGCGCATGACCTCGACCTCGGACTCCCACAGCGCGCGCAGCTCGGGATCGAGCAGCACCGTTTCCACCACATGCCCGCCATAGGCCGGAGGGCTGGAATAATTGCGCCGCACCGCTTGCTGCAACTGCCCCAGCGCGCGCGAGGCTTCGTCCGCGTTCGCGCAGAACATGCTCAGGCCGCCGCAGCGTTCGCCATAAATCGAGAAAATCTTGGAATACGAATTGGCTACCAGGAATGGCAGGTCGGCCTTGACCAGCGCCCGCACCAGATACGCATCGTGCTCCAGGCCTTCGCCCAGCCCCTGATAGGCCATATCGAGGAAAGGCAGCAGCTTGCCCCGGGCGACGATGCGCACGACTTCGTCCCACTGCGCGCTATTGAGATCGGCGCCGGTGGGGTTGTGGCAGCATGGGTGCAGCACAATAATGGTCTGCTCGGCCTGCGTTTCCAGATAAGCAGCCATGGCTTCGAAATCCAGCCTTTGGGTGACTGGATCGAAATATGGATACGCTTCTACGGCAAAGCCCGCGCCCTCCAGGATGGCCCGGTGGTTATCCCAGGTTGGGTTGCTGATGCGCGCCACCGAGTTCGGAAAGAATTTTTTCAGCACGTCGCTGCCCACCTTGAGCGCGCCCGAGCCGCCCAAAGTCTGGATGGTGGCGACGCGGCCGTCGCGCAACGCCTCGGAATCCTTGCCAAAGACCAGTTCCTGCGTGGCCTTGCAATACGCGGGGCTGCCGCTCATGGGCAGGTAGACGCTGGGCGCGGTCGAGGCGTTGACGATTTTCTGTGCGCGCTGCACGGATTCCAGTCGAGGAATATTGCCTTCGTCGTCGTAATACAAGCCAATGCTGAGGTTGATTTTTTCAGGCCGGGGATCGTCGCGATACGCCAATTGCAAAGACAATATGGGGTCGCCTGCATAGGCCGAGAGCGTGCTGAACAAGGTTTTTCCTGTATGCCGGCAAACCAGCGAAAAAGGGGTGGGAAATTCGCTATTTTATACCGGCTCGCCGTGTCAGCATCGACAAACATACTCCCGGCCCAGGCGGCACGAAAAAGGCCATCGCCCTTTCGAGCCGCATTCGTTCACGTATCGCGCCGTAGCCGCCACCGATGCAACAAAGCCGCTGGCGCCTTACCAGACCCCGATTTTCATGAAGCCCAGATTTTTCCAGCCTTCGGTCGTCCGTTCGACGGTGGCGTTATCGATGGTGGTGCGGCGTTTGCGCTCCATCAGCCAGTCGGCAAGCCGGTCCTTCATGCGCCGGCGCACCTCCTCGTGCTGAGGGTCTTCGCCCAGGTCGCGGATTTCCTGGGGGTCGTCGCGCATGTCGAAAAGCTGCGGGCGAAAGCCCTGGTAGTGAATGTATTTCCAGCGCGAGTCGCGCACCATCCAGGCATAGCATTCGTCGGGCTTGCGGTTCAGCAAGATGCGCGCGTCGCGAAAGGCGTAGTCCAGTTCGCTGAACACGCAATCGCGCCAATCGTCGACTTGCTCGCCCTGCAATAGCGGCCGCAGCGAACGCCCCTCCAGCAAGTGGTCGGGAAGGGGCAGGCCCAGGGCATCGAGCATGGTGGGCAGCACGTCGACGCTTTCGACGAAACGGCTTTCCGCCGTGCCCCGAGTAGCGTCCGCCGATTTTCTCGGGTCGACCACGATCAAGGGCACGCGAACCGCCTGTTCGTAGAACAGCTCTTTCTCGCCCAGGCCGTGATCGCCCAACTGATCGCCGTGATCGGAACAAAAAACAATCAGCGTATCGTCCAGGCGTCCCAAGGCCTCCAGCTCGTTCATCAGCCGGCCGATATGATCGTCGACCTCCTTGATCAGCCCCATGTAGGTCGGGCGCACGTGCCGCACGACTTCTTCCTTGCCGTAGCTGATGCAGTCCTCGTGAGCCTCGCGGTACGCCCGCAGCACGGGATGCGGCGACGCGGTTTCCGCCGCGGGGGAAATGATGGGGCCGGTATCGGTGTCCCGATACATGTCGTGATAGGGCTTGGGCGCCATCAAAGGCCAGTGCGGCTTGATGTACGACAGGTGCAGCACCCAGGGCTGCTCGCCTTTCGCGCGAATGTACTCCAGCGCGCGATCCGTCATGTAGGCCGTCTCGGAATGCCGGCGATCGATGCGCGCCGGGAAATGGGCATTGCGCAGCAGCCATCCGCTGACGGCCTGCCCGTTGTCATCCAAGGCCCCTATGGCGTAATCCGTCCAGGGGTCCGTGCTGTCGTAGCCCTGCCCACGCAGGTAATCCGCATAGCCGCTTTCGCTGCCCGGACTGCTGTGGCCGTCGTAGCGATCCATTTCGGCAAAACCGCCCTGCAGGTAATGGCGGCCCAGCGAGCTATCGGCATCCAGGCCAAACCGCTGCAGGCCGAGCTTATCCGGAATGACATGCGTCTTGCCCGCCAGCATCGCCTCCAGGCCGGCGTCCTTCAGGAAGTCGCCCAGCGTGTTCTGCACCACCGACAAGGGCACGTAGTTCCAGGTGGCCCCATGACTGCTTACGTAGCGCCCCGTGTAATACGACATGCGCGAGGGCACGCAACATGCGGACTGCACATAGGCCGCATCGAAGCGCACTCCCCGTTTCGCCAGGCCGTCGATGTTCGGAGTGTCAAGCACGCGATGCCCGTAGCAGGACAGATAATCCCACCGCAATTGGTCGCACATGATGAACAGCACATTGCGAACCCTCTCCTGGCCAACCATAGTCATCGCTACTGCCTTTTCCAAAGTTTCCATTTTCCGACAGCGGAAAATCACCTGCTGCTACTATGTCAGACACGGAAAAAGCGGGCCAATGAAAATTGCCGCGCTCCCGATAACCGTCACGTAATACAGCCCACACCCTCTCTGGAAAATGCCATGGCACGATTAGACTGGTACATACGCGCCAACCTGCGGCCGCGTCACTTCCAACTGCTGGTGGCCCTGGACGAGCTGCGCCATGTCGGCCGGGTCGCGGATTATCTGAACATCACCCAGCCGGCCGTCTCCAAATCGCTGAGCGAGCTCGAGCGCGGCCTGGAAGTACGGCTGTTCGAGCGCGACCCCAAAGGCCTTATCCCCACCGCCTTCGGCGAATGCCTGATCCGGTTTTCACGTTCGGTGCTGCGCGAGCTCAATACGACACGAGACGAATTGCGGCACCTGAAAGCCGGCACCACCGGAAGCATACGCATCGGCATGCTGCCCGTGGCGGCGCCCGCGCTGGTGCCGCGCAGCGTCATCCTCCTCAAGGAAGAGGCGCCCGCCACGACGGTCGTTCTGGTGGAAGGAAATTCAGACAGCCTCCTGCCCATGCTGCAGGAGGGCAAGATCGACATCATCGTGGGCACCCTGCCAAGCGCGCCGCGGCACACGGGCCTTGAGTTCCAGCCGCTGCATCCGGGCGAGGCCATCGTCGCGGTATGCGGAACCCGAAACCCCCTGGCCGCCAAGAAGAAAGTCGCCGTGCAGGATCTGGCCGCCTACCCGCTGATCATCCCGCCGCCCGACGCCATCTTTCGCGAGCACGTCGACGCCATCATGGATTATTTTGAAATGCCGCTGCCGGCTGGCGCCATAGAATCGGGCTCGATGACCGCGTCCAACACCTTCATCCGCGATGCCAATGCCATCAGCTTTTATTCGCAGCACCTGGCCCAGCACTACTCGCGCGTCAGCGGCATCAGAATCCTGCCGCTGAAAATGCCCGCCGCCATCCTCACGGCGCCCATTGGCGTCATCTGGCCCAAGCACGTCGAAATGCTGGCCTCGACCAGGCTGTTGATAGAAAAGCTGGCCGAGGTGATCGATTCGGTATTCGATGCCGAGGTCGAAAGCTAGCTAACCGCCATGCAAAATGCCGTGCGCTGGCGGCCGGCCCGCCATCCTTAAAGAGGATCCTCGGGACGGGCCATGCGTCCGGCGGGAACCTTATCCGCAGCCAGGTATGGCTGCAAGGCGCCCTGCAGGGTTTTCGGGCTGTTGGTCATGATGCCGCGCACGCCCAGGGAAAGATAGGTGTTCATCGGGTTGGGTTTGTCCAGCGTCCAGATGTAGTTGAACTGAACCCGGCCCTGCTTTTCGGCTGCTACGCCGGTCTTGAATACCTTCTCGTAATTGCCGTCAAAATTGGCCGAAATGCCGTTGCCGTATGCTACCTTGCCCGGTGCATATTCGTTCAGCAGCTCGATGGCGCTGAGCGCAAATTCCTCCTTATTGCCGTTTTCGTCGATGCTGAAGTAAATGCGGTTCGCATAGGGCGTCGAGCGCGCGGCCTGGGCCGCCGCCATGATGTAGGCATGGAATTTTTCCTTGTCGACCCCAACAATCACCTTTCCTTTATAGCCTTTGTCGAACAATTCCTTGACCAGGGCGGCAATGACATTGCGCCCCGCCGTGGCGCGCGCCGCCTGGCTTGCGGCCACGCTGCCGCCCACCTTGCTGTCGACGATGAACAGGGCAATCGAGGATTTGGTGGCAAGAGTATTCATGAAACCGCGCGCGGTTTCATTGACCAGGCAGGCATCCTTCCCCGATTTGACGGTCTCCGTTTTCGGAAAATCGGGATCGGGCTTGTAAGTGGGGCTGACCTTCATCATCTGGACGCAGATATCCGTTTCGTTCCATGCATACCACCCTGTCGGGAACTGGCACTCGCATATCGTGCCATGCTGGAACTTGAGAACCTCGCCGTTATCGGTAAAGCGCAGATCGGCCTCGATGCCATTGGCGCCATTGCTCACGGCCCAATCGATGTACTTGGAATGATTGACCGCATGAGCAATGTTGTAATAAAGCACGTCGGCCTGGGCCGCGGTGGCAAAGAACGACAACGGCAGGAGGCAGGCGATCAGGAATTGTCGGAGCATGTTCAGGGCTTTATGGAATGTCGGATGCATGGGGGATGAATACATATTGAGTTGCTATTGCGCCAGAAAGCGGGTGGCGATGCAGCTATCGGCCAGGCTGCCGTCCGCCTTGATGCCGCAGCCATAGACGCTGTCGTTGTACAGGCTGGTAATGAACATGGCCGGAGATGCGGCGCTGTCGCTCAACACGAAATCGCTGGTGACCGCGAAGCCCTCTATCCCGTAGGGGCTGCAATCGGCAAAGTCGGCGCCGCCCCCCGTCAGCTTGCAATGCGTGATGGTGCTGCTGCGGGCATTGGCAACGTAGACATTGGCGCCGGCGGCGTCGGCGGCAATCTTCAGAATGCCGGCGAAGCGCTTCTCGTTGTCGCCATCGATCGCATGGCAGGACGAGAGCGAAGCGTCGTTTCCAATGCTGCAGATCGCCACACTGTCGTCGAGATTGCCGATATAGGCATACTTGCCGTCGGGGGAAAATGCGATCGTGGTGGGCGCCGTGAACGTGCCGTCGTTCTGGGCCTGGCAGGTGCTGGGCATGCCGTTGGGCGCAAGCGTGCAGGCGGTCACGTCGGACTTGGTTTCGCCGTTCAGGAAATACGCGTGGGTGCCGTAGGCGCCCGAGACCAGCCCGATCGAAACGGGCGTGTCCAGCGCGCCATTGGCGTCGGTCACCGTGCAGCTGCCGAAAGTGCCGTCGCCGGCAATCGTACAGACAGTCAACGTATTGTCTTCGTTGGCGACATAGGCCATTGTGCCTTCTGCATTGACGGCCAGGAACTCCGGATCCGTGAAGGTGCCGCCCCCCGTTGCCGGCGCGCACGACGAGATCGAACCGCCGGCGCCATCGCATACGAGTATGGAATCGGCATTGTCCTGCAGAAAATACACCGAGCCGGTGCGCGCATTCACCACCATCTGGTGCACGACGTCGGCGCCGTTCAGTTCCTGATTCTCGCAGGCGGAAAGATCGCCGGAGGCTCCGATGCTGCACGTGGTGAGCGTGTCGTCCTCGCTGAGGATGCGCAGCAGGCTTTGCGAACTATCGACTTTTTGAATGGCCAGGTTTTTGGGGCGATAGAACGCATCCGCGCTTTCCGTGGAGGCATTATTGCCCGAGCTCCCGTCGTCCGAACATCCCACAAGGGACAAGGCCGACGCGAGGACTACCAATGCGGTAACAACTTTTTTCATGGGTGGGAATTTTTTCGAATAGAGATATAGGGCAACGACGTACAGTAAAAAAACAGCCCGTGCGGCATGACTCCTCTCGGGCTGTAAAAGGCTTCAACACATGCAGTAATACTTATTTCATATGGAAATATAATTGTGTCTGAAAGGCATATGAATTACAAGGAGCTTAACGGGCATCCGCCCGTTTGCCAGGCCGCGCAGCTCCGGAACAGCGTGCTCTCCCGAAGGTCCAGCCCCGGGGCAAGCCTATGGCATGCTTGGGCACTCAATCACTTCAACCTTGAAAGGTTCAGGCTATCTACCGGCCTGCAACCGATGCGGCCGCCGAAGCATTAAACTCAGTCACCGCTTCAAACCTCCAAGGCTTGCATCACCATGAAGAAAATCGGGTTTCTTTCCTTCGGCCACTGGACGCCGTCGCATCAATCGCAAACGCGCTCCGCCTCGGACACGCTCTTGCAATCCATAGATCTTGCCGCGGCCGCTGAAGAGCTCGGGCTGGATGGCGCGTATTTTCGCGTCCACCACTTCGCCCGCCAGCTCTCTTCGCCATTCCCGCTGCTTGCCGCGGTGGGCGCCAGAACACGGCGCATTGAAATAGGCACGGCGGTGATCGACATGCGTTACGAAAACCCTCTCTACATGATCGAGGATGCCGGCGCGGCCGATCTCATCGCGGGCGGACGCCTGCAATTGGGGATCAGCCGGGGTTCGCCGGAGCAGGTGATCGACGGCTGGCGCTATTTCGGGTTCCAGCCCGCCGAAGGGCAAACCGACGCGGACATGGGGCGCCAGCATGCCGAAGTCTTTCTCAAGCTGCTGCAAGGCGAAGGCTTTGCGCAGCCGAGCCCTCGCCCCATGTTCCCCAACCCGCCGGGCCTCTTGCGTCTCGAACCGCTGTCGGAAGGGCTGCGCGAGAGAATCTGGTGGGGCGCGGGCTCCAACGCCACGGCTGTCTGGGCTGCGAGGCTAGGCATGAACCTGCAAAGCTCGACCCTGAAAAATGATGAAACCGGCGAAGCTTTCCACGTCCAGCAAGCAGCGCAAATCCGGGCATACAAGGCCGCCTGGAAAGAGGCCGGCCACGCGCGGGAGCCGCGGGTCTCGGTCAGCCGCAGTATTTTCGCGCTGATGGATGACCGGGACCGGGCCTACTTCGGCCGCCCGGAAGAAAACACCGATCAAGTCGGCTTCATTGACGACAAGACACGGGCGGTGTTCGGCCGCAGCTACGCCGCCGAGCCGGACAAACTCATCGAGCAGTTGAAGAAGGACGAGGCCATCGCCGAAGCCGACACACTTCTGCTGACGGTTCCGAACCAGCTCGGCGTGGACTACAACGCGCACGTGATCGAGGCGATCCTGACCCACGTGGCCCCCGCGCTGGGCTGGCGATAACGAAGATCCGAACAGTGCGGGCCCTAGGCAGCAAATGCCGAGGCAAAATCCACCAGATCAGTGCCTTGCATGCCGAGCCCTTTAGCCACGATACGCCAGCTATCCACCGCCTGATCCACCTCGGTCCAGATCGCAGCGGCTTCCTCAGCATCCAATCTGAAGTAAGGTGCTCCTTCCATCAACATGTCCCGGCTGTCAATCGGCCCCGAATCCTCCGTCAACCATGTTTTACTCTCGCGGCGATCACCTGGCATCGGGTTGAGGTCGAATGCCGGTGACAGACGCCAGCCATGGTTGCGCGCGTCATACAGGAACCCGGTATTCCGCAAATGGTCATCGGTGTTGCAGATCAGGTAATTGAAGACCAGACGGCGCCACAACTGTTGGATGTCGACAATCGGATTCGCGCCTTCCTGTAGCAGGACATCCACCAATTCCGTATAGGCATGTATAGCCTCTCGTCCATCGGACTGCAGCATCGTCGCAGCCGACACATAGGGAATACGGCCACCGTCATCAGTACGGTCGAACCGCCGGACGATGGCGACCGCCGTCCTATCGATCAGCTCCACGCGCGCTGCAGCCACATTTATACCGGCCTTGACGGCAAGATGCATGGCCAGTACTTCGCCTCGAATGACGTCGCGCTTGTCCGCTTGACTGGGAAACTTGCCCAATGCCAAGCGGCCATCCGTATCCCGGACGGTCGACTTCGGCCGAGCACCGCCCAGCGAGGTACCTTGCCCGAGCAGATATTGCAGGTCCCGCTCGGTCTCCGTGCCAGCCTCCAACGCTCGGGCCGCTTGCACGACCTTCTTCAGCTCCACCAACGGCGGCACGCGCCCATGCGTTCCGCCTGAGCGCAAATAGATTTTGGCTTGGGGATCGAATAGTCGCAACGCGCCGACACGGGCTCCGTCATCCACCCACATCAAAAAGTCGACAGGCTCCAGCGCAGGCGCCTCGCGGTCTTTCTGCCGCAACCTCGCATGCGCGCGCCGAATCACGCGTTCGCCCCACGAGTCTGGCGCAGTGTCCTCCAGCGCGCGAAAGAATACCTCTTGAGGGTGCTGCACACTCAGGACAGGCATCAGATCAGGCGACAGCGTGAAAAACCTCGGATCCTGCAACCAATGCTCTTCGTAGCTGAATGCGCTGCGCTTGCCGCTGCCCAGATACAGTCGTCCAACAACCTGGCCGGCAGAACCCAGATGCACTTCCAGATCCTGACGTTTTGAGGACTTGGGCGCCATCAGAAGCCCTCCAATTCATCGGTGCCATCAGACGTACCTTCTTGGACAGCAGGGGAACGACCAACTCGCGATTTGCTGCCACGAACCGTACGTACTCGTTGCGGCAGCTGTTCCCGTACCAGCTCCATCCCCAGCACATCATTCTCTGTAGCCATCACCTGCAGCAGATCGTCAAGACGGCCAAGCACATGCAAGACACGCAAGAAGGTATGCAAGGCGGTACCGGGATAACCATCTTCCATGCGCCTGACTGTACTCAGCGACGTGCCAACACGTTCAGCCAGGTCTTCCTGGCTTAAGCGACGCACACGGCGCGCGGTAGAGATGTCCTGCCCAAGGCGCTGTAACGCACGCTCTACAGACCGTGGCATGGCAACCCGTAGGCTGAGATTTCTCTGCTCGGAAGTTGGCATGCTGAGACCTGTTCAAATATGGTGAAAAATCTTCATTAAGAATTCATATTTGACCATATAAATACAGCACAATCAATCAGCTTTTTGGGAAAAAAGCACGTCATCCGCTCTTGCCTAGTATGCTCGTCACCGCGCGGCCGGCCCTACTCCGTAATGGCCTGGGCCAGTTTCTGGATGGACAGCGGCGCGCAGCCCTCGGCATCGTTGCTGACCGTCACGTAGGCCGGCTGGCCCGCGCCCGTGATCCCGCGGATCGTACGCGCCAGCACCGTGCGAGTGGGAATATCTTCGCTGCGAATGGCATTGAACGGATCGTGCTTTTTCTGCGCGTCGGCATAACCATACGCGCCGAAAATACGGTTCAGGTTCCACCGGCAGACCAGCGGCCCCGGCCATAGCGCGCGCAGCATCGGCAGTTGCTCTTCGATCGGCGGCATCTTGCCATGCAGGCCCAGGCAAAAAGTGGCCCCGTGCGCTTTGAGCGTGTCAATCAGCGCCTGGCCCAGGAGTTCAGGATCCCGCACTTCCACCGCGACGATCACGGCGCCATGCGCGGACAAAGCCTCCCTGACAGCCGCCAGCATGCGGCCCAGTTTCTCAAACAGCGATGCGGAGCGACTCAGCCACCCCAAAGGCAGAGGACTCAGCTGGAACACCAGAACGCCAAGCTTGGCGCCCAGGCCTTCGAGCGCCGGCCGCACAAATTCCTGGACAGCCAGCGACGGATCGAGGAAAGCCGGATTGGCCTCACGCGCCCTGCCTTCTTCGCCACGCACCTGGGCATCGGTAATTCTGGCGGGACATTTGACGACGAAGCGGAAGTCGTCATCGACCTGCCCCGCATAAACGGCATACTGGCTTGCCGTCAATGGGCGCCAGAAAGTACGGTCGACACAAACCGTGCGCAAAAGCGGATGCTGATGGTAGGCGCCAAGACCATGCTTCGACAGCGTGCTCGAATCGTATTCGCCGTCCCAGACCAGCCCTTCCCAGCCCGGGTACGACCAGGTAGAGACGCCAAAACGCAGCGGAGCCGGAAGCTGCCGCGCGAGCGCGCGCCACCCCTGCGTCGCAGGAGCGGGAAGCACTTTGGCCAGGCTCCGAAGGACAGAAAGCTCCGGATATGCACGAGAGGCCGCATGGTTCGGGGAGTTGGCCGGAGGCAGGGGAAGCGCATCTCCGAAAAGATCGTCTTGCATACTTGTCATACTGGCACGGAGGTAGGCTAAAGGGCCAAGTATGGAGCGTGATTGGAGCGGGTGATGGGAATCGAACCCACGACGGAAGCTTGGGAAGCTTCAGTTTTACCATTAAACTACACCCGCGCTAGCTGGAAACATAAGCCTCTGGCGGCTTTTGCGGTTTCCATATCTTGCTGCGGATGAGATTATAGCAGCGCCAACCACAGGTTTGCTCGGCGACCGTCTTCCGGACGGCTATCTTATAATCCGTCCATGAGCGACACACCCCTTCCCAAGATTCCCGACATCACGGCCAGCATGGAAACCGAACAGGCTGCCAAGCCGCATCCGGGCGGCAGCCATATCCGCAGCTTCGTGCATCGGCGCAGCCACATTACCCCTGGGCAACAAGAAGCACTGGAACGCCTTTTGCCCAAATGGGCACTTCCCTACCAGCCTGCCCTCCTGGACTTCGGCCAGGTGTTCGGCCGCACGGCGCCTACGGTGCTGGAAATCGGCTTCGGCATGGGTGAAACCACCGAAAAGATTGCGCTGGCGCGGCCCGGCGACAATTTCCTGGGCATCGAGGTGTTCAACGCCGGCGTGGGCGCCATGCTGCGGCGTATCGAGGCTTCGGAACTGCCGAACGTGCGCATCATTCAGCACGATGCCGTGGAAGTGGCCCGCGACATGATCGCGCCCGATTCCCTGGCCGGCGTGCATATCTACTTTCCCGACCCCTGGCCCAAGTCCCGGCACCACAAGCGCCGCCTCATCCAGCCGCCGTTCATCCAGCTGCTGGCCAGCCGCATCAAGCCTGGCGGCTACATTCATTGCGCCACCGACTGGCAGAACTACGCCGAGCAGATGCTGGCCGTATTAAGCGGCGAGCCCAGCCTGGCCAATACCTGCGAAGGCTATGCACCGCGGCCGGACTTCCGCCCCCAGACCAAGTTCGAGACCCGAGGCCTGCGCCTGGGGCACGGCGTATGGGACCTGATCTTCACTCGCAAGGCCTGAAAGACATGTACCCACCCATTGAGCCCTATCGCCACGGCTTTCTGCAAACCGAAGACGGCCATCAAATCTATTGGGAGCTTTGCGGCAACCCGCAAGGCAAGCCCGCCATCTTCCTGCACGGCGGGCCGGGCAGCGGCTGCTCGGCCGCGCACCGGCGCCTGTTCGACCCAGAGCGTTACAACGTCTTGTTGTTCGACCAGCGCAGCTGCGGGCGCTCTACCCCCCACGCCAGCCTGGAAAACAATACCACCTGGCATCTGGTGGCCGACATCGAGCGCCTGCGCGCCGAAATCCTGCAAACCGAGCAAAGCCTGATCTTCGGCGGCTCCTGGGGCTCCACGCTGGGACTAGCCTATTCCGAAACGCATCCGCAGCGCGTCAGCGCGCTGATCCTGCGCGGCATCTTCACCGTGCGGCGCGCCGAATTGCTGTGGTTCTACCAGGAAGGCGCCTCGTGGCTGTTCCCCGACGCCTGGGAAAACTACCTGGCGCCCATTCCGCCCGAAGAGCGCCACGACCTGATGGCCGCCTACCGCAAGCGCCTGACCTCAAGCGACCGCAATCTGCAACTGCTGGCCGCCCACGCCTGGAGTCAATGGGAAGACCACACCATTTCCCTGCTGCCCAACGAACAGCATCGGCAATCGCACGTCGCCGACGCCGCGGCCCTGGCCTTCGCCCGCATCGAGAATCATTATTTCGTCAATCACGGCTTCATGGATGAAGGCCAGTTGCTGCGCGACGCCCACAAGCTGCACGGCATTCCAGGCGTCATCGTGCAAGGCAGGTATGACGTGTGCACCCCCGCCAGAACCGCCTGGGAGCTGCACAAAGCCTGGCCGCAAGCGGAGTTCCACCTGGTGGACGACGCCGGGCACGCCTTCGACGAACCCGGCATCCTGCGCCACCTGCTGGCCGCCACCGACAAATTCGCGGGCTAAGCCATGAACATCACCATCAACGGGAAACCGCAAGACGCCGGCCAGGCCCGAACCATCGACGACCTGATGGCCGCGCTGGGCTACAAGGGCAAGCGCATTGCCGTCGAGCGCAACGGCGACATCGTTCCCAAAAGCCAGCATGCGCTGGTCGAGCTGGCCGAGAACGACGCCATAGAAATCGTGGTGGCGGTGGGTGGGGGTTGACGGTAAACCGCCATCGACAATAAGAAACGGGCGTCTTTTTCAAGACGCCCGTTTTCATTCAGAGTTTCATTACGCAGCAACGCGGCCAGTGGAGTCGCGCCTAGCGCATGCCCCCAAAACCGCCCTTGCCCAGGCCTTTCAGCCCGCCCATGGCGCGCATCATCTTGGCCATGCCGCCTTTCTTCATCATCTTCATCATGCCCTGCATCTGCTCGAACTGGGCGAGCAGACGGTTGACTTCCTGCACCGGCACGCCCGAGCCCGCGGCGATGCGGCGCTTGCGCGAAGCCTTGAGCAGTTCGGGCTTGGCGCGCTCGGCCGGAGTCATGGAATTAAGGATGCCTTCGGTGCGGCGCAATTGCTTTTCGGCCTGGCCGCCCTGCAACTGGCTGGCGGCCTGGGCGAACTGGGCCGGCAGCTTTTCAAGCATGGAACCCATGTCGCCCATTTTCTTGACCTGCTGCAGTTGATCGCGAAAATCGTTCAGGTCGAACTTGTTGCCCGACTTGAGCTTGGTGGCCAGCTTTTGCGCCTCGGCGATGTCGATGTTCTTTTGCGCCTGTTCGACCAACGACACGATGTCGCCCATGCCCAGCACTCGCTGCGCCATGCGCTCGGGGTGGAAGGGCTCCAGCCCGTCGAGCTTTTCCGACAAGCCCACGAACTTGAGCGGCTTGCCGGTAACGTGGCGCACCGAAAGCGCCGCGCCCCCGCGCGCGTCGCCGTCCAGCTTGGTGAGCACCACGCCGGTAAGCGGCAGCGCGTCGGCAAACGCCTTGGCCACGTTCACCGCGTCCTGACCCTGCATGGCGTCGACCACGAACAGGGTTTCGACGGGGTTGAGCAGGTCGTACAAGGCGCGGATTTCGCGCATCATGGCCTCGTCGATGCCCAGGCGGCCCGCCGTATCCACGATGAGCACGTCGTAATGGTGGCGCTTGGCGTGATCCAGCGCGTTGCGGGCGATGTCTTCGGGCTTCTGCCCCCCGTCGGACGGCAGGAAATCCACCTGGACCTGGCTGGCCACCGTCTTCAACTGGTCGATGGCCGCCGGGCGGTAGACGTCGGCGCTGACGACCAGCACCTTTTTCTTGCCGGTTTTGCGGCCATGCTGAACGTGATTGCCTTCACTGAGCCACTTGGCCAGCTTGCCGGTGGTAGTGGTCTTGCCCGCCCCCTGCAAGCCCGCCATGAGGATGACGGCGGGCGGCTGGGCCGCCAGCGAAAGCTCGCTGCCCTCGTCGCCCTGGCCGCCGTCCATCAGCGCCGTCAGCTCCTTGTGCACCACGCCCACCAGCGCCTGGCCGGGGTTCAAGCTGCCCACCACGTCCTGGCCCAGAGCGCGCTCCTTCACCCGGGCCACGAAATCGCGCACCACGGGCAGGGCCACATCGGCTTCCAGCAACGCCATGCGCACTTCGCGCAGCATTTCCTGGGTATTGGCTTCGGTGAGGCGCGCTTCGCCCCGCATGGTCTTGACGACGCGGGAAAGACGCTGGGTTAGATTTTCAAGCATGACGATGGTTTCGCTTAAACTAGTTGGTGTAACTGGATACGGTCTAAAATGCCGTGATCAGGGCATTATGCCCTGTCTGTCCCATTTGAACTCAAGGACTATGTCAGCCGACATTGTATTTCACTCGCTGGCCGCGCTGGCCTACGCCATTTTAGGCATTTCACTGTGGCGCCCTCTTGTGCAAAACGGCTCCCAGGGCAAGGCCGGCCGGGTGCGCCGCATATGCCTGCTGGGCGCCATAGCCTTGCACGGCATCGCCCTGGAACGGGCCGTGCTGCACGACGGCAGCCTGCACCTGGGCTGGGCGCTGGCGCTTTCGGTGGCCATCTGGCTGGGCATGATCGTGTTCTGGCTGGAAAGCCTGACCATGCGCATCGACGGCCTGCTGCTCATTCTACTGCCGGCCGCCACCCTGGGCACCGTGCTGGCCGCCCTATTCCCCCATAGCCACCTCATCGACCACGCCAACAACGACTGGCTGCGCATCCACCTCATCATCGCCTTCATCGCCTACGGCCTGATCACCGTGGCCGCCATGCAGGCCATACTCATGGCCACGCTCGACCGCTACCTGCACCGCCCCGTGGAACAGGCTGAGCAGCGCAGCAGCATCAGCCGCGCCCTGGAATCCCTGCCTCCTCTGCTGGTGCAGGAACACGTGCTGTTCCGGCTGATCTGGTTCGGCTTCGTCATGCTGACGCTTACCGTCATCACCGGCGTCATCGTTTCCATGGGAATCAGCAACTACCCGTTCCCCTTGGACCACAAGACCATCTTCACCCTGCTGGCCTGGGTCACCTTCGGCGTGCTGCTCATCGGCCGCTACGCGCGCGGCTGGCGCGGCCGCCAGGCCCTGCGCTGGACGCTGGTCGGCTTCGCCTTCGTCGTGCTGGCCTACACCGGCAGCCGGTTCGTGCTGGACGTCATTTTGCAGCGAGGCTAACGTGGGCAAGCTTGCATTCTGGTTCATCGTCATCGTGGGCGGCCTGATCGTCGCCCGCCTGCTGGCCCGCCAGGCCGGCAAGGAAAGCCAGCCGCGCCCCGTGCGGCAGGCCGCGCCGCGCTCCGGACGAGGCTCCCCCGAAACCATGGTGCGCTGCGCCCACTGCGGCATCCACCTGCCACGCTCCGAAGCCCTGCTCGTCGGCGGCAAAACCTGGTGCAGCAAAGAGCACGCCAAGCTGGGAGCCCCCAAATGAGCGCCCTGGCCCTGGACAGGCAAGGCTGGCTGAAACCCCACGCCACAGTCACCCTGGCCCCCTCGCCCAATTGCGACAAGCGCCCGCGCGGCGTCGAGCCCACCCTGCTCGTCATCCACAATATCAGCCTGCCGCCAGGCCAGTTCGGCGGCCCCGAAATCGTCGACTTCTTCCAGAACAAGCTGGACTACGACTCCCACCCCTGGCTGGACCGCCTGCGCGGCGTCACGGTTTCCGCCCACTTCCTGGTGCGCCGCGACGGCCAGGTCGTGCAGTTCGTCTCCACCGACGAACGCGCCTGGCATGCCGGCGTCTCCAGCTTCAAGGGCCGCGAACGCTGCAACGACTTTTCCATCGGCATCGAGCTGGAAGGCACCGACACCGAGCCCTACACCGACGAGCAGTACGAAACGCTGCAGAGCCTGACCCGCGCCTTGCGCGCCCGCCACGCCCTAAGTGACGTCTGGGGCCACGAACACATCGCCCCCCAGCGCAAGACCGATCCCGGCCCCGCGTTCCAATGGCGCAGGTATGCTCGCGAAAGCCAGTGGCTGCTGAGGGAACTGCCGCCGCTGGCGTAGGCGGCCGCTGCCACCTCGCCCCTGTTGAACCGCTCTTCTCTTGTTGAGTGAGCGCGGGCCGCCCCTAGAGCAAATTCGACCTGCGTGCTGACCAAACCGTTCGCAAAACGGCCGATACAAGCCACTGTCGACTTGTACCGGCCATCTTCATGGGCTGCATCGACAACCCTCGATCAGACGCAACGCCCGCTTAGCCTTTGAGCAACAGGCTGTTCAAACGCTTCACGAACCCCGCCGAATCCGCCAGTTGCGCGCCTTCGGCCAGCATGGACTGATCCAGCAGCAATTGCGCCCACTCGCCGAAGTCGGTATCCGAGGCTTCCTGCACACGCCCGATCAGCGCATGTTCAGGATTGATTTCAAGAATCGGCTTGACCTCGGGCGCCTCCTGGCCTGCCGCCTGCAGCATGCGCAGCAGATGCGGGCTGAGCTCGTTGGCATCCACCACCACGCAGGCCGGCGAATCCACCAGACGCACGGTAACGCGCACATCCTTCACCTTGTCGCCCAGCGCAGCCTTGAGCCGCTCCACCAAAGGCTTGAACTTTTCGGCCACCTCAGTCTGATGCTTCTTTTCTTCCTCGTCGGCCAACTGGTCAAGATCCAGCCCGCCCTTGGCGATCGACACCAGCGTCTTGCCCTCGAACTCGCGCAGGAACGACAGCATCCATTCGTCCACACGGTCGGAAAGCAGCAGAACCTCCAGCCCCTTCTTGCGGAAGATCTCCAGATGCGGGCTGTTGCTGGCCGCCGCATACGACTCGGCGCTGACGTAATAAATCTTGTCCTGCCCTTCCTTCAGCCGGCCCACATAGTCAGCCAGCGATACCGTTTGCGCCGAACCCTCGGACTGCGTGGTGGCAAAGCGCAGCAGCTTGGCAATGCGGTCTTTATTGGCCGCATCCTCGCCCACGCCTTCCTTCAGCACCTGGCCGAACTGCTCCCAGAACTCCGCGTACTGCTCCGGCTTGTTCTCGGCCAGGTCTTCCAGCAGCGACAGCACCCGCTTCGCCGACCCCTCGCGGATCACGCGCACATCGCGGCTTTCCTGCAGGATTTCACGCGACACATTCAGCGGCAGATCCGCCGAATCGATCACCCCGCGCACGAAGCGCAAATACATGGGCAGCAACTGTTCCGCGTCGTCCATGATGAACACCCGCTTCACATACAGCTTCACCCCCCGCTTGCCCTCGCGATCCCACATATCCATGGGCGCGTGCTTGGGAATGTACAAAAGCTGCGTGTATTCACTGCGCCCTTCCACCCGGTTGTGCGTCCACGCCAGCGGATCGTCGTAGTCGTGCGCAATGTGTTTGTAGAACTCCTGGTACTGCTCGTCGGTGATGTCCGACTTCGAACGCGTCCACAACGCATTCGCCTGGTTCACCGTTTCCCATTCCGCCGTCTTCACCTGCGCGGACTTCTCCGCGTCCCACTCTTCCTTCAACATCTGCACCGGCAACGAAATATGATCCGAATAACGGCGCAGAATCTCGCGCAGCTTCCAACCATTCAGGAACTCGTCCTCGTCCGCCCGCAAATGCAAGGTCACCGACGTGCCCCGATCCGCCTTCTCAACCTGCGTGACCGAGAACTCGCCCTGCCCGTCCGATTCCCACAGAACCGCATCCGTAGGCTCCGCATCCGCCCGGCGGCTAAGCACCGACACCTTGTCCGCCACGATGAACGACGAATAAAAACCCACCCCGAACTGGCCGATCAGGTGAGCATCCTTCTGCTTGTCGCCCGTAAGCTTGGCGAAGAACTCCTTCGTGCCCGAACGCGCAATGGTACCCAGATTGGCAATCGCCTCGTCGCGCGACAGGCCGATGCCATTGTCCGAAATCGTGATCGTGCGCTGGTCGGCGTCGAACTCCACCCGGATGCGCAAATCCGTATCGCCCTGCATCAGATCCGGTTTGTCGATAGCCTCGAACCGCAGCTTGTCGCAGGCGTCGGAGGCGTTGGACACCAGCTCCCGCAGGAAAATTTCCTTGTTGCTGTACAAGGAATGGATCATCAAATGCAGCAGTTGCTTGACTTCGGCCTGGAAACCCAGCGTTTCGGAAGATGGTGTGGTGGTGTCAGCTTGAGTCATGGTCAATTCACTAAAGTTGGTCGGTTATTTGGGTTGGCTATTTCAATCGGTTATGTCTGAATGCCGGTCAGTTTTGCGTTTTATCCCAATTTTGGGAGAAATACGGTGTTTTTAACATCAGTTGGCGGGCAAACACCTCGGGTAGAGACGTGGCAGAGCCGAAGCGATTTGCCTGTAATCAGGTGTAAATCGCCGGGGTGACTGGCACCGTCCACTGCTTATTTTGACGATGATGGGGCCGATACGCGATTTTTCAAGTAGCGTATAATGGCGTTCTTTCTGCCACGCCCTGGGTTCTTCCAGGGCGATCTGCTTGAATGCCCGGGTGGTGAAATTGGTAGACGCAGGGGACTCAAAATCCCCCGCCGCAAGGCGTGCCGGTTCGATTCCGGCCCCGGGCACCATCACCGAATCAATAGACGTCAACCGACGTCTATTTTTTTGTCTAAATCCCTGTATTTATGCGGATTTATAGGCCTTTTCGCCCTACCAACGTCAACCGAACTCCACCGGCATCAAGCGGCTCTTCCCCATTATCGGGGGATCAGGGCATTCATCACACTCGGTTAATCACACCATTCCAACCGCATTGAGCCAAGACTCGCAGGCGGTAATTCTCAAAATTCCTGAATCCATACGCTCGGCGCGAGAGCATTTCCATCTTCGTATGGAATCCTTCGGTGATCCCATTGGACTTGGTAAAGCGCCACATCCGTACGATGGGCTCCAGCCACGATGTTAACGTAGCAGCCAGTGTAATGACCCAGCGGAATCTGCTCAGTTGGTTTCTACTGGGTCATTACACGACCAGACCCAAATTGCCATTCAACAGGTTGAAACGGCCGTCGGCGGCCATGTATTTAATAAGCCCCGATTCGATATCCAGGGTCGCCGACTTATTGAAGCGTTCACTGCTTATCAGGTGCACCGTAGTCAGTTTCTTTTTGTGCGGGTGCTTGAGATGCGTGCCCAACCGAGTAAGCGTATCGGTGGTTTCGCCAATGTAGGCATGGCGGGTAGCGCCGTCACTGAGTTATATACACCAGCGGCCAATTATTGCTGGCGTAGGCGTTGGCCTTTATGCCGTCCAAGGTGTCAGGCGAAAACCCGTATTGATTTACTTCAACGAGGTGCGTTGCGCTCATAGCTCGGTGTATTTCTTGGCGCTACCCTTGGCTTTGTCTACCGGGTATTTTGCTTCGTTACGCTCGATTTTTTCCAAGACGATTTTTTGCACATCAAAGCCGTAAGCATCCGATAGCAACAAAGCATAAGCTAGGACATCCGCCAGTTCTTCTTTTACTTTTTCAGTGTCGGCAGCTTCCGGCGCCTTCCAGAGAAAAGCTTCCAGCAACTCGCCGGCTTCGATGCTCAGGGCCATCGCCAAATCTTTGGGGCTATGAAACTGTTTCCAGTCGCGATCGTCGCGGAACTGGCGCAACCTTTGTATGACTTGATCCATTTCCTGAGCTATTCTTACTTACCTTGTTGGGGGAAATAGTAACTTGCCTGACTGCAAGCTGCACTGGATAGCTCCCCCGGCGCCTGCATGAAGGGTGTCCCGCTCCTCTCAGAACGTCGTTTCAGAGCGGCCCAGGGCAACGTCACCCCTTGCCTGGCCGATCCGCACAATTAACAATCAACCGCAGCAAAAATTGACAGCAAGGCAAAAACCCACCACAATCACCGCATGAATTACGGTGAATATATCTGGCAATCGCCGCATTGGCCTGGCTGGAAATACGATCTCTCTGCCTTGGCGGAGCCCTTGGCATCGGTCAGCCGTACCCAAGGGATGCTCCTTGGCCGCCTGGCGGATATAGGTATGGCCCTGCGCGATGAGGCCTGCCTCTTCGCGTTAACGGAAGATGTCATCCAAACCAGCGCCATCGAAGGCGAAACGCTGCAAGCAGCCTCTGTTCGATCCTCAGTCGCTCGTCGTCTGGGTGTGGACATCGGCGCCCTAGCCCCCGCGGATCGCCACGTAGACGGTGTCGTGGACATGGTATTGGACGCGACCAATAATGCGGCTGCTCCACTGACCATTGAGCGTCTGCTTGGCTGGCATGCCGCACTATTTCCGACCGGCTACTCGGGGCTGAGCCGCATTCACGTTGGCCGTTGGCGTGATGACTCCATGGGCCCAATGCAGGTGGTTTCTGGCTCGATTGGCCGTGAGAAGGTTCACTTCGAAGCTCCTCCGGCTGATCGGCTGCCCGCGGAGATAAATGTTTTCCTGGCCTGGTTGAATGACGCACGGGCCAACGATCCCCATCTACTACGTGCCGGCCTGGGACACTTATGGTTCGTCACGCTGCATCCTTTTGATGACGGCAACGGCCGGATTGCCCGCGCCATCGGCGATCTACTCCTGGCACGAGCGGATGGAAGCACACAACGGTTCTATAGTCTCTCCGCGCAAATTCAGCGAGAGCGGAACGCCTATTATGACGTTCTTGAGCGTACACAAAAAGGCGACATGGACGTGACAAGGTGGCTGCAATGGTTCTTGGCAACCTTGTTAAAAGCTGTGGAACAGGCCCACGGTGCGCTGGATCAGGTGCTGTCCAAGGCGAAATTCTGGCAACAAGCCTCGACCATTCCGATGAACGAACGGCAGATCAAAGTGCTGAATCGACTGTTGGATGGGTATGAAGGAAAGCTGACCACTAGTAAATGGGCAGCCCTTGCCAAGTGTTCCAATGACACTGCCCTACGCGACATCACAGAGTTGCTCCAACAAGGGGTGCTTCATAAATCGACAGCCGGCGGCCGCAGCACAAGCTACGAAGTAAATCGCAAGATGCTGGCCACCCCGCTACCTCTTTCGCAACCGTAGCGTCATGAACACCCCCAGCGCAGCGGCAACGGCCCCTATAAAAAACACCTGAGCATGCCCAAAATGATCCGCAATCCAGCCTGCCACAGGCCCCGTTGCGCCATAGGCCAGATCCTGGAACGCGGCGAAGCCGCCGATGGCGGTTCCGCGCAGGTGAGCGGGCACCCGTTTGACTGCTTCGAGCCCCATGGCGGGAAACACCATGGAGCAGCCCATGCCGGTCAATAGCGCTCCGGCCAGGGCCACGGTTGGATTGGGCGCGAGCCACAAGAGGGCTTGGCCAAGGGCTTCCACCAGCAACGACGCCAGCGCCACGGGGACTCCGCCGATACGATCCGGCAAGGTGCCGCACAGCAACCGCATCACCACGAAGCCAACGCCGAAGCACGTCAGGCCATAGCCTGCGCCCTGCCATCCTTTGGCAAGAAAATACAGGGGAAGGAAAGCGCCCAGTGCGGCGAAGCCTATGCCTTGCAGGCCGACCACGGTGCCAGGCTTCCAGATCAGCCCGATGACCTGAGCGAACGGCGGGCGTTGGCCGGCCTGCGCGGGAACAACAGGCGCCACCCACCACGACATCAGCGCGCCGAGCAGCGGTAGCGCGGCGCAAATTACCATGAGGCCGACGAAGCCGCTATGCTGCAGCAGCCAAAGCCCCAACGGGCCGCCTACGGCGAACGCGCCGTACATGCCCATGCCGGCCATCGCCATCACCAGGCCGGAGCGTGCCGGCCCCATCATGGCCATGCACCAGGCCAGCACGCCGACCAGGGTAAGGCTTTCGCCCAGCCCAAGCAGCAACCGGCCGGCAAGCAAAATGACGTACGACGTGGTGCCTGCTCCCAGCTCCGGCAAGGACGATGCCAGGCACAGCAGCGCGGCCAGGGTGTACACGGCCAGGCCCGCCAGCATGCTGGTTTTGCCGCCTCGCATATCCGCCAGGCGTCCGGCCCAGCCGCGGCTAAGGATGGTGGAAAGAAAGGCAATGCCCACAGCCAGGCCGGAGGCGACGTTGTCCATGCCCAGGGTGCGCGAAACATGCACGGCCACGGCGGGCATGGACATGGCAACAGCCAGGTAGGAAAAGAATAGCGCCAGGGTCATCCAGACCAGACGGCGTAGGGAAGAATCTCGCAAAATGTTCGTCATTGAAAGTACCGTTCCATCAAGGCGGCATCAAAACGATAGGCAAGCGAGATGGGTAGTAGTTGAGCACCAACGCACATCGCCAGCCGGCGCACGTGCCGCTGGTAATGCGTTGGTTGACGTAAACGCTTACGGCTGCCTTCGAGGAAGAAAACCTCGGTGGGAGACAACGGCAACAGCATACCGTATTCCGCCGCCGCAAGAAAGCAGCTAAGGTGACCCGCCGCCGACCAACTCGGCAAAACGCGCCATGTCGACGTTTCCACCGCTCAGGATCACGCCGATGCGTTTTCCCTTCAGCTTGTCCTTCATCCTTCGGGCGGCGGCGAATCCCAGGCAGCCGGTCGGTTCGACAATGAGTTTCATTCGGGTGGCTATGAAGGCCATGCAGTCGATGAGTTCGGTATCCGAAGCAGTCAGGATGTCGTTGACGTCCCGCTGGATGATGGGAAACGTCAGGTTGCCCAGATGCTGTGTTTGCGCGCCGTCGGCGATGGTCTTGGGCGTGTCGATGTGTACGATGGTGCCCGTGCGGAACGAGCGCTGGCCGTCGTTGCCCGCCTCGGGCTCGACACCGTATAGCTGACAGTCGGGCGCCAGCGCCCGGGCGGCCAACGCGCAGCCCGAAAGCAGGCCGCCGCCGCCCAACGGCACGAAAAGGGCATCCAGCGGGCCAAGCTCTTCGAACAGCTCTTTGGCCACCGTGCCTTGGCCGCAGAGCACGTCGGGGTGGTCGTAAGGTGGGATCAGTGTCAGGCCGTGTTTTTCCGCCAGCTCCCGGCCGATCTGCTCGCGATCCTGCGTGTAGCGGTCGTAGACCACCACATTGCCACCATAGCCTTTGGTGGCAGCCATCTTGCCTGCCGGCGCATCGTGCGGCATGACAATGGTGGCGGGAATATCCAGAAGCCTGGCCGAAAGCGCAACTGCTTGCGCATGGTTGCCGGAGGAAAAGGCGACAACCCCAGCCTTGCGCTGTTCAGGAGTGAGCCTCGACAAGGCATTGAAGCCCCCGCGGAACTTGAACGCCCCCATCCTCTGTAAGTTCTCGCACTTGAAAAAAACGCTGGCGCCGAAGTCTTCGTCGACCGTGCGCGAAGTCATCACGGGAGTCTTGTGGGCGTAGCCCCGAATACGTTCAGACGCCGCCGCCACATCGTCGAAAGTGGGAAGGTTGATCATTGAAATCCTTGTTCGGTCGGCTTGCCGGGACCATACAATGCCGGCGCCCGCACCGGCCTCAAACTAAAGGCACAGCAATGGTACAGTAATGTATCGAAATCTCACGCCAAGTTCGAACATTCAAGCATGCGTTATTGGTGGGTCAACCAAAACCAAACATACCGCCACGAAGTGCCGGGCGGTTATTTATGGTCGCCCAAACGCAAGGTAAACCAGGCCCAAAACCCCTTCTACGACTTCATGCGCGAAGTTATGCCGGGTGATGTTATTTTTTCCTTCAGCAACACCTATATTCGCGCCATCGGAATTGCGGCTTCACATGCCTATGAAGCCCCTAAACCTCTGGAGTTTGGCGGGGCCGGAGCGTATTGGAACAACATAGGCTGGCGCATAGACGTCAAATTCCACGAGCTGGGCTTACCGGCCAGGCCAGCCGATCACATGACTGTCCTGAAGCCCCATCTCCCAGCAAAATATGCACCCTTGCGGCCCAATGGCGCCGGGCTGCAAAGCGTTTACCTGACTCGCCTACCCGAAACCTTTGCCGTAACGTTGATTGACTTGCTGGGTGCTGAAGCGCACCGTTTAATCACAAACCATCGCTTTACCGAAGAGCAGCCCGCTTATACCTCTTCCGGAGTAGGGCTCGTACAATGGGAAGAACACGAACTCAACGCGGTGCAGACAGACGCGAGCCTGGCGGATACAGATAGACAGGCGATTGTCCTCGCTCGTCGCGGGCAGGGCTTATTCAAAAAGCGCGTCATGGTTCTGGAGCATGCCTGCCGTATTACCGGGGTGGATCGAGCTGAACACTTACGGGCCAGCCATTGCAAGCCCTGGCGCGACGCCAGTAATGAAGAGCGACTGGACGGTGAAAACGGCCTGCTTTTGACGCCCAGCATGGATCACCTGTTTGACCGGGGATTTATTGGGTTTGACGACCACGGACAAACCATTATTTCGCCGGTTGCCCATCATGAGTCGCTGCTGCGCATGGGGCTGGATCCAAAACACGCTCCCAATGTTGGAACGTTCTCCAGCGGACAGCGCAAATATCTGGAATTTCATCGCGAGAACGTGCTTCTGATGTCCAGATTCATGGAAAACGCTTAAGAAAGTATCCTTCGCGATAGGTTAGCCACAGACCTAACGTAACACTATGTGTAAAATTAAATCCTAAAATTACGGTCCCCATACCCAAAATTATCTTTCAACAGTATAAAAAAAGGAGGAATTATGCTTAAGACAGTTATAGCAACCAGCTCAGTTCTGGTGCTGTCCGCGGTCCTGATGGGTTGTGCAGTAGAGAAGTCGCAGGCGTTGGCTGTTCCTACGGTAGCATCAGCTGGTACAACGTACAACGGCGTTCGCAGCCCGATCTCGGTAGGCAAGTTCGACAATAGAAGCGATTTTCTGCGTGGTATTTTCTCTGACGGCGTGGATCGCCTCGGCGGACAGGCTAAAACCATTCTCATCAGCCATTTGCAACGCACCGGCCGGTTTCAGGTCATGGATCGTGCAAACTTGACCGAGATAGCGCAAGAGGCCGGCTTCAATAAAAAGGCAGCCAACATCAAGGGAGCCCGCTACGTCATTACGGGCGATGTCACAGCGTTCGGCCGCAAAGTGACTGGCGACCATCAGCTGTTTGGCATCCTTGGCCGCGGCAAGGAGCAACTGGCCTACGCTAAAGTCGATATCAACGTGGTGGATGCTTCGACCTCCGAGGTTGTGTATTCGACCTCGGGCGCAGGCGAATACACCTTGTCCAATCGAGAGGTGATTGGCTTCGGAGGATCGGCCGGCTACGACTCCACACTGAACGGCAAGGTTCTTGATTTGGCAATTCGTGAAGCCGTCAACCGACTGGTGGAAGGCATTGAACAAGGCGCCTGGCAGCCTGCAACAAGTCTGTGAGGCGCATTCCATGTTGAGCAATTCTATGGCCGGGTATCGCACGGCCTCTTCCATCATCGCAAACACACCTTGTCGTACAGGCTTGCGTTTACTAGGTATTTGCGTGGTAATTGGTTCACTGGCCGCTTGCGCCCAGCAACCAAAGCCCATGTACAACTGGCAGTCGTATCAGCCCGAAGTCTACGAGTACCTTAAAGGCGAGAGCTCAGATTACGCCAAACAGACTCAAGCGCTGGAAGAAAACATCGAAACGGCACGGTCCGCCAATCAAGCATTACCTCCAGGTTTTCATGCCCACCTCGGCATGTTGTACTTGAAACAGGGCGACGCTAACAAAGCCATGGAGCAGATACAAAGCGAAAAGCTGGCCTTTCCTGAGTCCACGCCGTTCATGGAGTTTTTGCTACGCAACGCTGGAAATGTCGGCACAAACGCTCACCACCCCACTCCCGCTAGCGACTCGGTCAAAACCGAGGAAACGACCTCAACAGACATTACACCGCCGCTTGCTCAAAAGTCAAAGAAGGGAGCTTGATGAGCATGACAACAATATTCCGATTGATCACCATTACCGTCGTAGCCCTGCTCGCGGGCTGTGCCGCGACGAACAACGTGGACTACACCGCATTCAGGGAAAGTAAGCCAGCTTCCATTCTGGTGCTGCCCCCCATGAACAGCTCGGTCGAAGCCGGCGCGTCCGCCGCAGTGCTGGCGCAGGCAACTCTTCCGCTGGCCGAGTCGGGCTACTACGTATTGCCTGTGGCCGTCGTGGACGAAACGTTCAGGCAGAACGGCCTGTTTACCGCCGGCGACATTCATGCGCTGGCACCGTCCAAACTGCATGACATCTTTGGAGCCGACGCCGCACTGTACTTGGATGTAAAGAAATACGGCTCGTCCTATGCCATCCTGTCGAGCTCGGTCGTTGTCGAGATCGATGCAACTCTGATCGATCTGCGCTCCGGCGCCAAATTGTGGGAAGGTAAAAAGAGCGTGGCGGAAACCAGTGGCAGTAGCGGAGGCCTGATCGGCATGCTGGTTCAAGCGGTAGTTAACCAAATTGTCAATACTCTTTCCGATCGTAGCTTTCGAGTTGCGGGTGCAACAGATCAGCTCTTGCTGACAGCCGGTCAACCCGGTGGAATCCTGTACGGCCCCCGGTCCCCCAAGTATGAACCGAAGTAGCCTTTGACCACACGCCAAAACGCATGCTTCGGCCTTCAGGCCGAGGTCAAGTAAGGCAATATCGACACGTGCCGAAAGCGCCCCCGACTGTGGCAGGGAAGCTTCGGCCCTTGGATCGGAGTTCTTCACTTGCGTATAAAGGTGAAGGCCTGTACACATCCTTTTTTTTGCCTTCACCGCTACAGTTCGAGCCCCACGAGCGGTTGCACACCTACGCCCACGGCAGTTATCGTCACATCTGCTTGATCGCATAGGAGAATCTGCCATGCAGCTTGTCGTGATCGTTTTGCTGATGGCAGTCCTGCCTGTTATTTCAATTATTCTGGACGTCACCGCCGGCCAGGCGGAACTGGTTGATGCGCTGGGCACCTGGTTCGTGTTCTGGGGCATGGGGTGGCGCCTTGCTGTTGCAGCAGTGCACCAAATGCTGCGGCCGGGTTTTACCGCGAAACGAATTTTTGAAATCCATGACCCCGAGGCAAGCAAGCTTGTGCTGGAGATTGGCTTTGGCAATCTTGCGCTGGGAGTCCCGGCCATCGCGAGCCTTTACTTCCCGGCCTGGGTGCCGGCCCTGGCTCTGGCGGGCTGTATCTTCTTTGGGCTGGCGGGCATCCAGCATGTCAGAAACAAAGCCTCCACCCGCGAGGAAATCGCGGCCATGCTCTCGGATCTTGGCATCGCGGCGGTCTTGGCCATTTATCTTCTCTGGCACGACCTATTAACTTAGAATCGGAAGAAACCCATGTCCAACTCGAACAACATCGCCGTCGTCGCGAACCGTGAAGGCCTGGATTCCCAGGCTCTTTTGTCGGACGCTGTTGCCGCATGGCGCAACACGGGCATAACAGTCGCCGGTGTTCTCGCCGAGAACAATACCGAGGAAGGCATGTGCAGCGCGGGGTTCGTGCGTGATCTGGCTTCGGGGAAAGAATTCTCCATCCAGCTCGATACGCCACCGGCCGACAGCGACTGCCATCTCAATGCAACGGGGCTGGAAAACGCGGCCGCCAATCTGCTCACGCAAATAGCGCAGGCCGATGTCGTTGTCTTGAGCAAGTTCGGCAAGCTGGAAGCCGCGCAAGGCGGGCTTTGGCCGGTGTTCCAGGCAGCCATTGCGGCGGGCAAACCGCTGCTGACAACCGTTTCATCCAAGCATCGCGAAGCGTGGAGTGCCTTCGCGCCGGCTTCGGTCTGGCTCGAGGGCGACCAGGAGTCCGTTGCTCAGTGGTGGCGCGCGGCTAAAGCCTAGGCCCGCTGCCCCTTTCCCGCTTGCTCGCTGAGCCTAGCCGGCAAGCCCCACGCCCGGCATGAAAATAAGATCGGTCACGCCAAAATCCACGCCCTTCTGCGACAAGGCCGCTGTTATCTGGCCTCGATGGTGGGTTTGATGGTTGAAGAAGTGGATGATGGTCTGGGCGAAATCCACATCCCGGGTGGCATTCTGGGACACGCTTATGTAATGCAGCCGGTCTGGCGGCGGCGATGAGGCCAGCCCTTCCACCCAATGCTCGATGTCGCCGTCGGTGATTTCCCGCGCTTTTTTTAGGCCTTCGAAATCGGCGAACAGTTCGTCGCCAAGGTTGGCCGCGGCGACGGGCGCACCGATGAATCGGGCCAGCCACATTTGATCGCAGAGCAGCAAGTGATTCAAAGTGCGGTGTATGGAACCGAAGAACAGGCCGCAGTCCGCCTTGCGCTGCGCATCGTCAAGCGGCGCGACGACAGCGTAAAGCTTGGTATTCATCCAGCGGTTGTAGCGGGCCATGGTGGCGGCATAGTTGGCTAGATCAAGTTTCATGGAACCCCTTTGATGTTGGTTCGCGTCACTGCCGACAGCAAGAACATGTATTGATTAGCGATTTTATAGCCGATACTACACTCAACGCACCAGAACAGGCTCCGCCATATAACGGCTGGCGAACATCTTTTGCAGATTCCGAACCTTGGGAAGGTCGTTGATTACGATATACATGCTGTCGGGGTGCAGCGTAAGGTAGTTCTGGTGATAGCCTTCGGCGGGGTAAAAACCCTTTAGCGGCTCTATTGTCGTTGCCAGCGGAGCAGGATAGACGCCGGACTTGTTCAACTGGGCGATATAGGCGGCAGCTATCTTTTGCTGTTGCGCGTTTTCGGCGAAGATCGTGGAACGATATTGCGAGCCGGTGTCCGGCCCCTGGCGATTGAGCTGGGTGGGGTCGTGGGCCACTGAAAAATAGATTTGCAGGAGCTGGCCGTAGCTGACGACGGAAGGGTCGTAGCGTATCTGGACGGATTCCGCGTGGCCGGTTGCGCCGGTGCCGACCATCCCGTAATGGGCCGTAGCCGCCGCGCCGCCGGCATAGCCGGACACCGCCTGCCTGACGCCCCTCACATGCTGGAACACGCCCTGCACGCCCCAGAAGCAGCCGCCGGCGAATACGGCGGTTTCCGTGGTGGATGATGCGTGGGCGGGTTCGTCCAGCGCCGGTGCAGGAATGGCATAGGCCTGTTCCCGGGCATGGGCCGGCTGGCCGGCCACGACGAGCAGGCCGCCGACGACAAGCGCGGCGCCCGCAAGCCAGGCGCCAAGCCGCGCGGTTCGCGGCGATGCCGCCGCGATTATTGTGGGGTTGGAACGCCACATCTCGGTATCCTCCTTGCTGTGCTTACTTGCCGGCCTTGCTATCCATGCTCATTGAGTCCTTGCCCATGGAATCGCCCTTTTTCATGGCATCGTTCTTCATCGATTGATGCTTGTCCATGGAATTGCCTTTGCTCATGGCATTGTCCATTTTCATGGAGCCCTTGCTCATTGCATCGTCCTTTTTCATGGCACCGCTCTTGGTCATGGCCTGCCCTTTTTTCATGGCTCCGCCCTGGCTCATGGCGCCCTGCTTGCTCATGGCGTTGTTTGGCATTCCGTCGTCCGCAAACGCGGCAGCGGTGCCCATGCCCAAACACACCGACAGCAACGCTATGGAAATTTTCTTCATGGTTGATCTCCTGGTCTTCATTTTTACGCCTTATGGCCAAAATCGGGCCGTAAACACCAACACCCTCCTCATTGAGTGTGCCAGCCTCCGTTCTGAATGTGTCTTTCTGAAGACGGCGAGTATCAATAGGAAAATTGATGCCGCTCTAACCGCCTTCCTCGGAAAACTCCACTCATTGCAGCCATTGTCTTCCCAAAGCCTTGTCCAAGTCCTCACGTAAAATTAAAAAAATTGTGATAACTGCGGGCGGGATAATCCGCGACAATAGGAGTGGTCAACAAAAGGACTTTTCATGAACAGCGCCAGGCGGATTTTGATCGTCGAGGACGACGAACATATTGCGGATCTGCTGCAATTGCATTTGCGCGACGAGGGCTATGCCATCACCCATGCGGCGGACGGCGACGTGGGCGCGCGGCTGCTCGAGCAGGGGCATTGGGACGCCATTGTGCTCGACCTGATGCTGCCGGGCGTGGACGGGCTGGAAATCTGCAAGCGGGCCCGAACCATGGATCGCTACGTGCCCATCATCATCACCAGCGCCCGGTCCAGCGAGGTGCACCGCATTCTTGGCCTGGAACTTGGGGCGGACGACTACCTGGCCAAGCCTTTCTCGGTGCTGGAGCTGGTGGCTCGGGTAAAGGCGCTGCTGCGCCGAACCGAAGCGCTGGCGCGCAATGCCCGGGCCGAGGCGGGTGCGCTGATTGCCGACGGCCTGGCCATCGACCCGGTTTCACGCAACGTGACGCTGGATGGCAAGCCGCTGGAGCTCACCCCAAGGGAGTTCGACCTGCTTTATTTCTTCGCGCGTCATCCGAACCGGGTTTTCTCGCGGCTGGAATTACTGAACGAGGTGTGGGGCTATCAGCACGACGGCTACGAACATACGGTGAACACGCACATCAACCGGCTGCGCACCAAGATAGAAATCGACCCCTCGTCCCCGCAGCGCATTCTTACCGCCTGGGGCCACGGCTACAAGTTCGCCGCGCCGGGCGGCTAGAACCCATCCACAACAACTCGCCTCCATAAAGGTTCCATACAAGCAATCATGAAACGCCTGACCGTCACGCAAAGCCTGTCCGCCGTATTCGTGGTGCTGTTGCTGGCCTGCAGCGCGGTGTCCGCCTGGCTGCAGATCAACGCCAGTACCCGCCACGAACAAGAGGTGGTTCAGCGGGTATCCTTCGGGCTGGCCGAGCATATTGCGGGCACCACCCAGCTCATGGACGCCAGCGGCTGGCGCCCGGATGCGGTGCGAAGGCTGTTCGACCAGCTCATGGCCGTGAATCCTTCGGTGGAACTGTACCTGTTGGACAACCAGGGCCGCATCGTGGGCGATGCCGCACCGAAGGGAGACATCAAGCGCAAGCAGGTCGACCTTGCGCCCATCGGCCGCTTCCTGGCCGGCGATCATCTGCCCATACAGGGGGACGATCCCCGCAGCGCTCACGGTCGCAAGGTCTTCAGTGTGGCGCCGGTAAAGGTGGACGGTCGACGCGCGGGGTATGTGTACGTGGTGCTTCAGGGCCAGGCGCACGACGCCGCCGCCCAGGCGCGGTCCACGGACCGCGTGCTGCAGCTTTCCCTGTTGATGCTTGGCCTGGTTGCGCTGCTGGCGCTGGCCATGGGCTTGATCGCCTTTCGCCTGATTACCCGTCCGCTGAAAGCGCTTACTCAATCCGTGCGCAATTTCGACGCCCAGGGCGAGCAGGCCGCGGCGCTCGCCGCCGGCGGCGCCCACAACCTTGCAAGCGACGATATTTCCATACTGCGGGAGGCCTTTGCCCAGATGGGCCGGCGCATCGGCGAACAGTGGCGCGAGCTGTCCAGCCTGGATCAGCAGCGGCGGGATTTGATCGCGAATATCTCGCACGATCTGCGCACGCCGCTGACTTCCCTGCACGGCTACCTGGAAACGCTGCGCCTGAAGAACGACACGCTTGACGCGAATGAGCGGCGCAAGTACCTGGACATTGCCCTGTCCCAAAGCGAGAAGGTGCGCCATCTTGCGCAAGAATTGTTCGAGCTGGCCCGCCTGGAATCGGGCCTGGTCAAGGCCGAGCCCGAAGCCTTCGCACTGCCCGACCTGCTCCAGGACGTGATCCAGAAATGCGAGCTGGCCGCCCAGGCGCGTGGACAAACGATTACCGTGGATATTGCGCAGCCGTTGCCCGCCATCCTTGCCGACGTCGGCATGGTCGAACGGGTGCTTACCAATCTGTTGGACAATGCCATACGCCATACCCCGCACGGCACGCGCATCCAAATACGTCTTGCCGCCTCGCGTGGCGAAGTCATGACCGAGGTTCACGACAACGGCCCGGGAATCCCGGCGGAGCAGCGCGGCGCGCTATTTGTCTACGCGCCGGCGCTGCGCCGCGTGGGCAGCGAGGCCGGGGGGCTTGGATTGATTGTGGTGCGCCGCCTGCTGCAATTGAATCGGGGCGACATCGAATACATGGAAACGGAAAGCGGAACCGCGTTCCGCTTTCATCTGCCTGCCGCGTAGCGATCTGGTACGCCATACAGCCCATCAGGCCCGATCCGGCGTGAATTGCAGCGCCAGGCCATCCATGCAATAGCGCAGGCCGGTGGGCCTGGGACCGTCGTCGAAGACATGGCCCAGATGCCCTTCGCAGCGCCGGCAATGAACCTCGGTACGCATCATGCCGAATGTGTTGTCGGCCCTCGTTTCCACGGCATTGTCCAAAGGCTTCCAGAAGCTGGGCCAGCCGGTGTGGCTTTCGAACTTGGTCTTCGAGGAGAACAGCGGCAAGGCGCAGCCCGCGCAGGCGAAGATGCCAGCGCGATGCTCGCTGTTGAGCGGGCTGCTGTAGGCCGGCTCGGTGCCCTGCTCCCGAAGAATGCGGTACTGGGCGGGAGAGAGCCTGCGGCGCCATTCTTCGTCGCTTAGATGAAAGGCATCTTCATGCCCGCTTGCCGCCACCGCACCAGAGTGGGCCATAGCCCCGGCTTCAGACTGGGCTGCAGCCTCGGCGCCGGCCCCACGGGCCAAAACGAAATAAGCCAGCGGCGCAACGCCCACCGCCAGGCCCAGAAATTGTCGACGATTTGCCATGATTGCCTCCTGATTGAATCGACAAGAACATTGATGAAAGCCGATGCGGCGTATCAAAAGGGCCGCTGCGGCAGACCAAACCGGCCACCTAGGCGTCAGCCGAACGTAAATGCGTACGCTTCCACACCGGGATCGAGAAACTCGATTTCAAACGTCCGATCCCGCACGGCTCCCTTCTGGCGCACCAACTGGTACAGGCGCTGGCTTGCCACCTGGCCCGAACCGTCTTCGGCCACATCGCTGCCATGGTCGGCTCCGGGCGGTGCGCCGTCGATGCGTACGCGAAAGCGCACGGGACGGCCATCCGGCGCGGGCCCCAGCACCAGGTGCAGGTCGCGCGCATGGAATCGAAACCGTATCTTGCCGCCCGGCGCGGCCAGTTGCGCCTCTTCCTGGCCGATCTTCCACGCCCCTTCCAGCGCCCACTGATTCAGCGCCAGCGAGGTATTGGCGGCATAGGTATGCAACTGGTCTCCAATCTGGCCGCCCGGGGATGCGAAGTTTTCCGCCCGCGCATAGCCGATATAGGTTTCGGGAGACTCCACTTCGGACATATCGGGCGCCATTTCCACGCCGGTGGCCTTGGTGCTTACCAACTGGCCGGACACCTTTTGCCGGCCCGCCTCGGCCAGCAGTTGCTGGATGACCCGTTCGGACTTGTCGTACTCACCTTCGCCGAAGTGGTGGAAACGGATGCGCCCCTGCGCATCGACAAAATAATGCGCGGGCCAGTACTGGTTGTTGAAAGCCTTCCAGATGGCATAGTTGTTGTCGATGGCGACCGGATAATCGACGCCCAGATCGGCCACGGCCTTCTTGACGTTGGCGACATTGCGCTCGAACGCGAACTCCGGCGCGTGCACGCCTATCACCACCAGGCCCTGATCCCGGTATTTGTCCGCCCAGGCGCGCACATACGGCAAGGCACGCAGGCAATTGATGCATGAATACGTCCAGAAATCGATCAGCACGACTTTGCCGCGCAAATCCTTGGCCGAGAGCGGCGGGGAATTGAGCCACTGAACCGCGCCATCCAGGGGAGGCATGATGCCCTCCACGGGCAGGGAAGACGCCGGCCCCGCTTGAACCTTGGCGCTGGCCGGCGGAACAGGCTCGCTCCCTGAAGCCGAAGAATCACCCGCCGAGCCGGCCATTGCCATCGAAGGCGAGCCGTCGACCGGCAGTTCGGAATTTTTCCGAGCGCGGCTTGGCGTCAAGGCGGAAATCAGCGAGTCCTCGATGCGGGTGGTGCCCGCCACCGACAGCCTCGCCAGCAGTCCGGTATCCATGCCTGTTACCACAGCCGCCGCCCCGCACAGCATGGCAATGCCCAGCCCGCGCCGTATCCACTCGCCAACGCCCAGCCCGCGCTTCATGGCCGCGAAAATCTTCGCGCCGGCAAACAGGGCCAGCCCAAGCGACGTGGCCGCGCCCGCCGCATACGCCAGCAGCAGCAAGGTGGTGGCGGCGCTTGCGCCCTGAATGGCCGCGCCGGTCAGCACGATGCCCAGGATGGGGCCGGCGCACGGCGCCCAGAGCAGGCCGGTGGCACCGCCCAGGACAAACGATGCCAGAGGCGACTCGCCGCCATTGCCGCCCGCACCCGAGCTATTTGCCAAGCGATTGCCCACGGCGACGAAGGGCCGGGAAAGCATCTCGGAAAACACGGGAAAGATCAGCGCCAGGCCGAAGAGGACGATAAGCGCGATAGCCAGCCACCGGCCATATTCGTTGGCCTTGACCACCCAGCCGCCACCCACCGCGGCAAGCGTGGCGAAAACCGCAAAGGTCAGCACCATGCCCGCCAGCAGCGGAAGACGGGAGCGCATGAAAGACTGGTCGGCGCGCGCAAAGACGAACGGCAGCACCGGCAGGATGCAGGGGCTGAGTATGGTGAGCACACCGCCAAGATAGGCGAGCAGGAAGAGCAGCATGAGGACGCGTCCTATGAATATCCAGGTTGCCGCATGGATGCGGCCGATATCTGGATTATTCTCGAACTGTCATGGCGAAGTCATCGCAAAAACCTAAAGTTTCTGTGATAAATGCGGATTTTTTGCGGATACAATAATTGATGAAAATAGGCTTCGACCTGGCCAAGCGAAACCCCGCATTCGAGGAACGTGGACTGCACGTGACGATGCTCGTCACATCATTTCAATGAGAAAGGCAAATGAACGCGAACAAAAAAGTTTTGCACAGCGACTTGGCAAAGGTTGACGCTCATCGCATCAAACAAGCCGAATATGACGAAACCCCGGAGCTCGACAACGACTTTTTTGAAAATGCCGACGAGCACCATGCTGGTGTGCTCGTAAAGCGTGGCCGCGGACGGCCGCCCGGCGCGAAGAAAGCTCAAATGAATTTGCGCATTGATCTTGACGTTATCGAAGCCTACAAAACCCAGGGGGCAGGCTGGCAAACCCGCATGAATGATGCACTGCGCGACTGGGCGAAAACACACGGCATCTTGCGTTGAACATGAAAGCGGACTCAAAGGAGTACAGCATGGCAATAACCATTGCAATCACCGCCCCCGGAAATATGGGATCGGGCGTGGGCGCGCTGCTGGCGCGCAACGGGGCCAGGGTACTTACCTCCCTGCAAGGCCGCAGCGCATCCAGCGCGGCGCGGGCGCAGACCGCGGGGATGATTGCCGCCGGCGACGAAGAACTGGTCGCAGCGGATTTCCTGCTTTCCATCCTGCCGCCCAAAGAGGCGCTGCCCATCGCCGAACGCCTTGCTCCAGCACTGCGGGCCGCGCCGCGCAAGCCTGTCTACATCGACTGCAACGCGGTCTCGCCGGAAACGGTTCTGGCCATTGAACGGGTAGTGAAGGACACCGGCACGCCCTTTCTGGACGGCAGCATCATCGGCCCGCCACCCAAGGCCGAAGACGCCAATACCGGCGCTGCCACCACTTTCTACCTGTCGGGAAATGTGGAAGACGCCGCCTCCAGGCTGGCAAGCGCGGGCCTGGACGTGATGGCGCTGGATGCGCCGGTGGGGGCCGCATCGGCCTTGAAGATGAGCTACGGCGGCATCACCAAGGGCCTGGCCGCGCTGGGGTCGGTCATGTGCCTGGCGGCCGACCGCTACGGCGTGGGGCAGGTGCTGAGCGACGAACTGGCCGCCAGCCAGCCGCAGCTATTCGCGTGGCTGGGCCGCACCGTGCCTGGCATGTTTCCAAAAGCCTACCGCTGGGTCGCCGAAATGGACGAGATTTCCGCCTACCTGGGCGAGCGCCCGGAGTCCGGCGTCTACAGCGGCATTGCGCGGGCCTACGAGCACTTTGCCGCGGACTGGGCGGGGGAACAAAGCGATGCCGAGGCGCTTGCACGCATGCTTCGCGGCAACGTTTAGTAGCAGAAAAGATAAGCCAGGCGTCGGAATGCAAGGCCCGACTCCTTGAGTTGCCCGTCGCGCCCAGGAGCGTGGTTCTAGGGTACTATCGACGATGTATGCGCCGCGAGGCAGCATGCCCTGCCAACGGCACACTAGCAGGATTGCACTGATTCACGCTTTTTCCACTTGTCAGCCGGTAGTATTTAACGGAGCGGTGTATGAAGAACTCAGCAAGCAGTGATCCCACCTTATCCCATTCCCACAGCCCCAATGCTCTGCAAGAGCTGGAGCGCCGATTTCTAGAGGCCGAGCGGCACGATCCAGCCTCTCCCTATTATCAAGGAACGACACCGCAAGCCACTCCGGCGCGCAGGCGGTTCATGCTGGGGGCCATGGCCGCCATCGGCACGGCCGGCGTTTCCGGCATGGCATCGGCGGCAACGCCAGGCGCCAGAGAGCGCAACGTTCCCCCCGATGCAACCAAGGTTCAAGGCGTTGGCGTTGCCACCGACGATGGCGGCTATGGTTTGCGCTCCCAGTTCGAAACCGAAGTCCGAACACGCTATCCCACGAAAACCACCGAGTCGTCCTGGAGCTTTACGCCCCTGCAGGACAGCATAGGGATGATTACGCCATCGGGCCTGCACTACGAACGGCATCATGGCGGCATCGCCACCATCGATCCCTCCAAGCATATGCTGTATGTGCACGGCATGGTCAAGCAGGCCAAGAAGTTTTCCATGGCCGACCTCAAGCGCTTTCCCGCGCTGTCGCGGATGATGTTCCTGGAATGTTCCGGCAACGGGCTTACGGAATGGGCCAAGCCCACGCTCAAGACCGTTCAGGGAACCCATGGGCTTACCTCCACTTCCGAGTGGGTCGGCGTGCCTCTTTCCACCATCCTGAACGAGGCTGGCCTGAAACCGGGGGCAAAATGGCTGCTTGCCGAGGGCGGCGACGCGGCCGTCATGACACGCAGCATACCCATCGAGAAGGCCATGAAGGACTGCCTGCTTGCCTACGGCCAGAACGGCGAAGCCATCCGACCCGAGCAAGGCTACCCCCTGCGCCTGTTCGTGCCGGGATACGAAGGCAATATGTCGATCAAATGGCTGCGCCGCATCGAGGTCTCCGACATGCCCTTCATGACCCGCGAAGAAACTTCGAAATACACGGATCTGATGCCGGACGGCACCGCCCTGCAGTTCTCCTTCCTCATGGAGGCCAAGTCGGTCATTACGTACCCGTCCGGCGAGATGCTGCTGCAAAAGCCCGGCTTCTACGAGATCTCGGGCCTGGCCTGGTCGGGGCGCGGCGCGGTAAAACGCGTCGAGGTTTCGGTGGATGGCGGGAAAAGCTGGCGCGACGCCACGCTGCACGGCCCGGTGCTGCCTATCTGCCACACCCGTTTCACCCTGCCCTGGGAATGGGACGGCAAGGAAGCCATCCTGCAAAGCCGCTGTACCGACGAAACCGGCTACGTCCAGCCCACCATCAAGGCGCTGGTGGACGAGCGAGGGCTATCTTCGGTTTATCACTTGAACGGCATTCAAAGCTGGAAAGTCGCCGCAAGCGGGGAGGTGTCAAATGTCCATCACTACTAAGCAAACGCTTATCGCATTCGCTGTGGGGCTCGCCTGTACAAGCGGCTTCGCCGCGCAAGCCGAAGGGTCGACAGCCACATCCGCCTCGGCTGAATCCCCTCATCACTACGGGTTCGGCACCAACGTTGGTCCCGAGGAACTCAAGCAGTTCGTCTCGCCCCTGCCGGACGGCCGCGGCCTGCCGAAGGGCTCGGGCACGGTCATGCAAGGCGAGAAACTATATACGCAGCAATGCCTGGCTTGCCACGGCGCAAACCTTGAAGGAGGAATCGGCGACCGGCTGATCGGCGGACGCGGCACATTGGCCGCCAAATCGGGCCCGCCCGTTAAAACCGTGGAAAGCTATTGGCCCTACTCGACGACTTTGTTCGACTACATCAAGCGCGCCATGCCGTTCACCTCACCCAACAGCTTGTCCAACGACGAGGTCTACGCTCTTACCGCCTATATCTTGTACAAGGCGAACATCGTGCCGCAAGACGCCAACATGAACCAGGACACACTGGCCAAAGTAAAAATGCCCAACCGCGACGGGTTCAAGCCGGCCGACCGATAGCAAGGGCCGCAAGCCGGGAAAACCCGGCCGCACAAATGCATCAGCGGTCGGGTTTGCAGCGCCTTAACGGCGATACCAATAGGCCGCCAAGCCAGGAAGCTTATTGCTTGACGGATCCGGGAGCCCCTTCGCCAAGCCATTTCTTGTTGATGGCCGCCCATGTGCCGTCGGCCTTGATGGCGGAAATCCCCTCATCGAGTTTCTTCAGCAATTGGGCGGATTTCCCCTTTGGCACCGCCAAAGCCAACGGCAGCTCGAGAAAGAACTTGTCGGGCGCGGTGATTTTGCCAGGGTGCAGTTTTGCGGCAAGCACTGCTCCAACCTGAAAATTCAAGGCCGCGGCATCCGCCTTGCCCGATATCAGCTGATTCAGGCTTTCTTCGTAGTTCGCGGTGACCACCAGATTGACCTCGGGCGCATTCTTTTTGATGTAACCCGCCAATGGCCCCGTTTTCGGGGTGGTCACTGTCTTCCCGGCAAGTGCGGAAAGACTTTCCGGTGTTTTGCGCGGAGCCAGCACGAACAAAGCGCCGCCGGTCGGCAACAGCGGCGCGCTGAAATCGTAGGTGGCGCGCCGTTGCTCGGTAATGGCAATGGGAAAGACCGCGTCCGCATCGCCCTTTTCCACCGTCGGCATCATCTCCTTGAAAGGAACGGGCACGAAGGAAATCGTGATTCCGGCGCGCTTGGCCGCCGCTTCCAGAATATCCACGGCAAGCCCCTGCGATTTGCCTTGCTCGACACTGGCAAAGGGTGGAAACCGCTGGTCGTGCACGACGCGAAGCGTTTGCGCCGCACAGCTCTTTCCTATGAACGCCGCCGCAACGGCCAGGGGAACCAGAACCAGGCACTTGCGCAACCAGGCATTGACTGTAGACATCGATTTCCCCTGATGGTGAAAAATTAAAAGATACTGCGGATAATGCCTTGACCAAGCCCTCAGCCAGCCTCGTCATCCACGAAATGATAGGTGTAGCTAATATCTTCGCTGGTTTCCACCTTGCTTAATCGCCCAGCGGTCGGCGCGGGGAAGTGTGCAGGAAACAGCAAGGTGCCCAGTTCCGCGTGCTCTTTCATGAACGCCAGGCGCGTGGCGCGCGATTGGTTCTGGTCGAAGCAAAAGCGCGTACTCCATTTCGGGAAGCAGCATTGCAGCGGGTGATGAAGCAGGTCGCCGGTGATGATCGCGGATTCGCCTTCGCTGTTGATTTCGACACAGGCATGGCCGGGCGTATGGCCCGGCGCGGGAACCAGGCGCAGTGCGGCATCGATGCGGTGATCCGTCTCGACCAGGTCGGCCAGGCCGGCGTCGAACACCGGCTGCACACTGTCTTCGATATAGTCGCCGGTGCGCTCGAGCGCGGTCTTGCCTATTTCGCTGCGCCAATAGGCGTACTCGGGCTTCACGAAAAGATAGCGGGCATTGGGGAAGGTGGGCACCCATTGGCCGTCCTCAAGCCGGGTATGCCAGCCGACATGATCGACATGCAGATGGGTGGACAGCACGATGTCGACCTGTTCGGGCTCGACGCCAGCTTCTTGAAGCCGCGACAGCCAGTGCCAGACGGCGCCGTCGAACTCGCCGCGCACCCGCTGCTTGCAATCGCCCACACAGGTATCCACCAAAATGGTCTTTCCGCCGCTGCGCAGCAAATAGCTTTGCATGGCGATTACCAGCCGGTCGCTGGCGGCATCGTATAAATGGGACCCCATCCAGTCGTCGGCCTGGGCCGCAATTATCTCGGGCGTGGAATCAGGATAAAGCTCTGCGGGATGCAGCAAGGGGCCGGAAGATTCGACCAGTATCGTCACCGTAACGGCGCCGATGCGAAAAGTGCGTGGTGTATCGTTCATGTCTCGTTGTTTTGATATGGTGATGCCATCGTACTACGCCCGCCGACTGTCGAATAGCTCCCGCGCGGCATGGCGTCGGATCGTTCAGCGCACGGTCAGCAAGCCGGCTTCTGGCGAAAACGAACGGAAAGGATTGAACATCATGAACGATGAACGCAAGATAGCGCCGGACAGCACGGCGGCGCGGGTCGCCTTGTGGCGGGCCCTGCATGTCCAGGCGGATCCTCCACCGCACGTGATCGAGGATGAAATCGGCCTCAGACTGCTGGCCCCGGATCCCGACTGGCGCAGCCGCGGCGACATGGATCTGCAATTCACGCTCCCCTTCCGGGCGTCGATCGTGGCCCGCGCCCGCTACATCGACGACCTGGTCGTGGAGCAAGCTGGTCAAGGCGTCGAGCAGTACGTCATTCTGGGCGCCGGCCTCGACAGCTTCGCGCAGCGAAGGCCCGATATTGCCTCCCGGCTGAAGGTATTCGAAATCGACCCGCCCGGCCCGCAGGCCTGGAAGCGCCAGCGCCTGGTCGAGCTGGGCTTCGGCGTTCCCGGCTGGCTGCATTTCGTGCCCGTCGATTTCGAAGCCGGGGAAGACTGGCGGGCCAAGCTGGCAACCTCCGGTTTCGACGCAGGCAAGCCGGCCATCGTGGTCTCCACCGGCGTCAGCATGTATCTGACCAAAGAGGCGAACGCGGCCACGCTGCGCCAGGTTTCGGCTTTTGCCCCAGGTTCCACGCTTGCCATGACTTTCCTGCTTCCGCTGGAAATGGCCGGCCCCGAAGTGCGGCCCGGGCTCGAGATGGCGGCGAAAGGCGCGCAAGCAAGCGGAACACCGTTCCTGAGCTATTTCACCCCACACGAAATCCTGACCCTGGCCCGCGAAACCGGCTTTGCGCAGGCGCGCCATGTTCCCGCGTCAGACCTTGCGCAGCGTTACTTTGCAAACAGGGAGGACGGCCTGCGTCCGCCCGACAATGGAGAGGAACTGCTGGTGGCCAGCACTTGACTCGCGGGTTCACGGCCCGGCGCGCTTTTCGGCTCCCCTCATGCGCGAAGGCGACGCCAGCCCCGGCGCCGCAGCCAAGCATGCATGCCGTCGAAAGAACACGCGGCCAGGCAGTTGGCCAGGTCAGCGAGGCGTAAGCCTTAGCAACCGCCCCCCTTCCTCGTCCTCGATCAGCCACACCGCGCCGTCGCTGGCCACGGCGACATCGCGTATGCGATGCCCCAAAACCCAGCGTTCGGCCTCTTTGGCGCCGCCCTTCCCGTCGAAGGCGATACGCACCAGGCCTCTCTCCACCAGGCCACCGATGAGGGCGGAGCCACGCCATGCGGGGAACATGGCGCCCTCATAGAAGGCCAGGCCCGCCGGCGCAATGACCGGCGTCCAGTAGACGACAGGGGCTTCGAATTCGGGGTGGGTGCCGTGACGGGGAATGGGCGTGCCGTTGTAGTTGTCGCCATTGGAAACCACGGGCCAGCCGTAGTTGCGTCCAGGCTGGATGAGGTTGAGCTCGTCGCCGCCGCGCGGGCCCATTTCGTCAAGCCAAAGGCGGCCGTCGGGCGCGAATGCCAGCCCATAGGGATTGCGATGGCCCGTGGTCCAGGTCTGGGCCTTGACGCCGCCCTGGCCGGCCATGGGATTGTCCTTGGGTGTGGAGCCGTCCAGGTTCAGGCGCAGCACCTTGCCCTGCGCCAGGTCGGGGTCTTGCGCGGTCCGGGGCTGCTGGCGGTCGCCCGTCGTCAGGAACAGATGCCGCCCATCGGGCGGGAACGCGATAATGCCGCCCGGTTGACCGCGACTGCTGAAGCGGTTCTGTCGCCAGATGATGGCAAGGTTGGCGAGGCTTGCCGCGCCGCCGGACTCGCGCAGTTGCGCGCGGGCCAGCGCAAGCGCGCCGCCGCCGCGCCCGGGTTCGACAAAGGTGAGATAAATGCTGTGGTCGCGGGAAAATGCGGGCGAAACGGCGACGTCGAGCAAACCGTTCTGACCGCTGTAATACACCTTGGGAATACCGGCCACTTCTTTCTTTTCGCCCTTCTGCGTCGTGATGAACAGCTTTCCGGGCTTTTCAGTGACCAGCAGACGGCCGTCGGGAAGAAAGGCGATGGCCCAGGGATACTCGAACGTGGCGACGCTGTCCATGGTAAAGGGCTGATCCGCGCTTGGCTGATTCCGGCCAGCGTTTTCCGACGCGGCGCGGACCGTCGCAGGCATCGAAGCCAGCAAGGCCGCGCTGGCCAGCGTCGCGGCGCCGATGATGCCGGGAATGGAAATTTTCATTTTCATGGTGCGGCCAGCCTCGCTTCATTGAGGTCACGCCGACACGGTAGCGCTTTTTTACTTCACCGTCACACCCTCACGCTATGCCTGGGCTTTGCAGCGGCAGTTCGCCAACGGGACGCCTACGGCGGCGTAAGAGCCCACCCTCGCGCAAGGCCGGGCCGAACCTCTAGGCTTCCAAGCCCACTTCCTTGATCAGCGCCCTTTTGCCCGAATCGGGATAAGGCAGGAAGGCGCCCAGCAAGGTTGCCCCGACCACGGCGATGGCCAACGCATACAAGGACATGGTGAAATCCGGCGTGTGTCCACGTATTACGCCGATCAGCCATGGCGCGAAGAACCCCGCCAGCCCGCTGATGGCATTGATCAGCGCCATGCCGCCGGCCGCGCCCGCCCCCGAAAGGAAAGTGGCGGGCAGCGTCCAGAACACGCCGAACGTGCCGATGATGCCGGCCGCCGCAATGCAGATGAAAACGAAGGACAGCAGCGGCATCGATGAAGTCAGCCCGCTTGCCGCCAGGCTGATGGCGCCTATGCCCATCGGCACGGCCAGGTGCCAGCGGCGCTCGCCCGTCTGATCGGAATGCTTGCCGTTCAGGATCATGGCAATGGCCCCCAGCAGGAACGGAATGGCCCCGGTGAGCCCGATCTCGATGATGGACATATGAGTCATTTGCTTGAGCACCTGCGGCAGCCAGGTGGATACGCCGAAAAAGCCGACGCCCATGCAGAAGTACGTAATGCCAAGCATCCACACCAAGGGAGTCAGCAAGGCTTTCTTGAAACTGGAGGTGCCCACCTTCTCGGCGGCCTTGTGCTCGGCCGCCAGGGCCTGGATCAGCCAGTCGCGCTCGGGCCCCGAAAGCCATTTCGCCTTGGCCGGCGTATCGACGATATAAAAGAACGCAATGACGCCGAGCACGACCGCTGGCGCGCCCTCGATAATCATCATCCAGCGCCAGCCCGAAAGGCCGGCGACCTCGTGCGAGGCCGACATGATCAGACCCGAAATCGGAAACCCGATGACCAGGGCGATGATGTTGGCGCTGAATACCTGGCCAATGGCCTTGCCCAGATACTTGGCCGGAAACCACGATGCCAGGTAATACAGCACCGAGGGGAAAAAGCCCGCCTCGACCACGCCCAGCAGAATCCGCCCCACAACCAGTTGAGTTGGGGTCTGGGCGAAAGCAATGGCTATGGCCACCAGCCCCCATGTGAACATGATGCGCGCCAGCCATTTGCGCGCACCGAAGCGATGCATCATGAGATTGCTGGGCACTTCGAACAGGATGTACCCGAGATAGAAAATACCAGCGGCAAAGCCGAACATTTCCGGCCCCATGCCAAGCTCCTGGTTCATCTGCAGCGCCGCGAAACCGATGTTCGCCCTGTCCAGGTAATTGACGAACCATCCTGCAAAGAGCAGCGGCACGATGCTCCACGTCATTTTTCTTATGATTTTTTTCTCATCCATTGTGTCCATACCCACCTCGTTTGATTTCAAAAAACAGACCTGGCCGATCCGCACCCGGCGCGAATACCCGAATGCTTCTCGCCGCCGTCATAAAGCCATGAATGAACCCTCTCGCCCGCCGGCATTCGGCAGGCGTCGGAGGGCTTCAAGCAACTGACTCGTCTGCGACAAGATGCTGGGTAATATGAAACAGCCGCCCCTCGAACAAAGGCAGAATCTCCTGCATCTTGCTTTTCAGTTCCTGACGCACAGGAAAGGTAAACGCATGATTCATGGCCTCGACCGAGTCGTAGACCGACTCGAAGGTCATGTACAGCGACGGGCCGCCGTCTTCGATTCCCTGCTCCCGCATTACGCGCACCGACCTCACCCCGGGGAAGCGCTTCATGATGGGCACGACCTCGGTTGCGATGAAGGCATCGAATTGCCGGACGTTCTGCGGCAATACCTTGCCTTCCAGGTACGCGGTTCTGACTATCATGATTTCGTCTCCTTTCGACCCGCGCCGTTACACAGACGGGCCCACTTGAACCGACAAGGCGCCGATGGCTTCGATCTTCGCATCGATGCGATCGCCGACTTTCAGGAAAGTGCGCTTCGGGAACCCCACTCCGGCGGGGGTGCCCGTAAGCACCACATCGCCTGGGTCGAGCGTCATGATGTTCGACAACGTGACGAGCTGCTCGCGGATGTCGAACACCATGCCGCTGGTGCGCGCGTCCTGTTTGACCTGACCGTTCACGCTTAGCTCGAGCGCAAGATTCTGCGGGTCGGGAATGAAGGCCGCCGGGATCAAGCGCGGGCCCAGGGGGCAGCAGGTATCCAGCGCCTTGCCGGCCACCCAGTCGAGCTTGTAGAAGGTGTCGGGCGCGCTGTTGAAGTCTCGAGCGCAAAGATCGATGGCCACCGTGTAGGCCGCCACCGCATCCAGGGCGTTGTCCAGCGTCAGCCGCCGGCTGCGCTTGCCGATAACGACCGCCAGCTCGATCTCCCAGTCGAACATTTCCGTACCCAGCGGATACTCGACCGTGGATTCGTGCCCGACCACGGCATTGCGCGGGGGCTTGAAGAAGAAAAACAGCCGCTGCGCCTCCTTGCGCAGATCGGGCACGCCCATTTCGGCCAGATGGTCGTAATAGTTGGCGCCGGCGCACAGG
>Ga0180219_1000263_pt1 | contig 49961 bp, 46 predicted proteins | sample eDN3rd30CBELigMG_FD_151338 | JGI IMG/M metagenome (GOLD analysis project Ga0180219, IMG submission 151338) | Enriched Miracle-Growth compost microbial communities from Emeryville, California, USA - eDNA 3rd pass 30_C BE-Lig MG (version 2)... ... | reverse complement strand
GCGCTTGCGTGGCGGCCTCGCCCTGCGCGACCGGCAATGCGCGGAACGGCCCCTTGAGCGGCGTCGCAAGGTCGCTGACCGGGTCGGCGACTGCCATCGCCGCCGCCGGCCCGTCGATCCACGCTTCGCGCGCGATCAGCACCGGAGCGTGCGGGTCTGCCGCCGCGCGCTGGTTGGCGAGCTTGAGTGCTGCGCCGCGCGCGGCCGAGAGCAGCAGCGGAGCCTGCCTCTGCGGATCGAAGGTGGCGAGGCTTTGCGCCGTCGCGCCCTCGATCGGTAGCAGCGCCAGCGCCCCATCGCCGCCGGTCACGCGAATCGGCCAGCCGCGCCGCAGTGCGTCGATCGCGCGGGCGGCGGCGCGCGCGTCCATCAGAACATGAATTCCGTGATGAGCGCCGCGTGGTCGGACGGGCGCGCCCAGCCACGCACCGGTTCGGCGACGACGTGCGAGACGGCCTTGGCCGCTACGGCGGGGCTGGCCCACATATGGTCGAGCCGCCGGCCGCGATCCGACTTGGCCCAATCCTGCGCGCGGTAGCTCCACCAGGTGAACAGCCGGCCGGGCGGCGGCACGAAATGGCGACCGAGATCGACCCAGTCATGCGCCTTTTGCAGCCGGTCCAGCAGCGCGCACTCGATGGCGGTGTGACTGACCACATTGATGAGCTGCTTATGGCTCCACACGTCGCACTCCAGCGGGGCGACGTTGAAATCGCCGACCAGCAGGGTCGGGACATCGAGCGTGGAGGACCAGTCGATCATCCGCTCGAAGAAATCGAGCTTCTGGCCGAACTTGGGGTTGATCGTGCGGTCCGGCTCATCGCCGCCTGCGGGCACATAGACATTCTCGATGCGCAGCCCATTATCGAGCCGCACGCCCACGTGGCGCGCCTCGCCATTGGCCTGCCAGTCGAGCCGATCATCATCGCGGATCGGCACCTTGCTGACGATGGCGACGCCGTGGTGCATACGCTGGCCATGCAGCGCGAGGTGATTGTAGCCATGCCGGCGGAACAAGCCTTCCGGGAACACCTCGTTCACCACCTTGGTTTCCTGCAGGCACAGGACATCCGGCGCATATTCGATCAGGAAGCGCTCGACGATATCGAGCCGGGCACGGACGCTGTTGATGTTCCAGGAAGCGACCTTGAGCGTTTGCGTGGCGTTTGTGGACATGGCGCTGTCCCTAACCGCCCTTGCCTGCAAACCCAAGCGGCGGAAGCAAAAAACTTGCCGGTCGATAGAGAGGCGGCAATGGGCGCCAGGCAACGAAAACCCCCGCTCCGGGGGGCGTGGAACGGGGGCTCGTGAGCGCGTCTCGGCGCCGCTTGTGACGCGGGACGGGCCGAGCAACAGGGGGGAATCCCGGCTACGTTCCCGACGCCACGCATTCTAGATATCGCCGATCAGATGAGCGCGCGATGAATGAAATCTGTCAGGATGGCGACCATCGCGCGCCCAACACATCTTATCGCCGGGGGCCGACCTGATTGGGGCGTGGGTCGCGCCAGCGGAAGGCCGAATCCGCGATCGTCACGCCATATTTCATGTTGGTGAGGCGAATGGTCGTGCGGTTGCCCTGCGCGTCCTTGGCGACCCAGCCATAAAGGTCCAGCCCCGAGGAGGTGGCCGCGTTGCGCAGGAACACGAGGTTGAGCACGCCATATTCGGGATGAGCCGAATCGCGCACATCCACGGACACGACACGCGGATCGCCCGAAGGCACCACCTTGCCGAAGCGGGTGAGGTCGCGTGACGGATCGAGCAGCGCGCCGAGCGGCGAGTTGCGGATCGGCCAACGCTCCTGCTGGTTCACCTGATAGTCGATCATGTAGAGCGATTTGCCGTCCGCCACGATCAGCAGATCGCTGTTCTTGCCATAATCGAACCGAACATGGCCGGGCTGCTTGAGCAGCAGCCTGCCGGTGGCAACCTGGCCATTGCGATCCGTCTGGGTGAAATCGGCACTGAGCGTGGTGATTCCGCGAATGGTGCGGTTGACCGCGGCAAGGTCATCCGCGTCGGTGGCGTAGGCTGGCGGTGCCAGCACCGGCGCGAGCGCAGCCAGAGGCAAGGCGAGGGTGACACCGATGGCGAGCGCGCGAAAGAAGGTCATCATGGCCGAAGGGATAAGGATGCGGGATTGAATGTCCACTGAATGTGCTGTCCGGTCGAGAGGGAAGCCGGGTGGGGCTTTGCCACTGGCCCTGCTGATGCCCGAGCGGAAGGCCGTGCGAGGCGCTTCAGGAGGGCGTGCGGCGCAGCTTGGCCGGCTTCGGCGCGCTCTCCTCAAGGAGAAAGGTCACACCCGCACAGGCAACGGCAAGGATCAGGCAAAGCAGGAAAGGCACGTGCAGGCCGAACCCGTCGGCCAGGCTGCCGGCTGCGAAGGGAGCGATCACGCCGCCGAATATTTCCCCCACTGCTGTGGTCAGGCCGATCGCGCTCGCGGCGAGATGGGGCGGGGCGCTTTCCGAAGGGATGATGCCGATATACATGGGGGACATCCCCATCACGAGCCAACCGGCCAGCACGGCAAGGCTCATGGTCACGACATGAGCGGGGAACCACAGGATGGCGGCGGGGGCGAAGAGCATGAAGATGCCGCAGATCACCATGACCGGCTTGCGCCCGACCAGATCGGAGATGGCCGGAACACCGAAGCCGCCCAGCAGCCCTGCCAGCCCTCCCGCCGCGACGACCCAGCCCATGGTGGTCGGCGACATCCCTCTTTCCTGAACCAGATAGACGGGCAGAAAGACATTCTGGATTGTTGCCCATGCCGCAAACAACCCGGCGATCGCCACGGACAAGCGGATGTTGCGTGTTCTGAGCAAGGCGCGGATGTCGCTGCCGCGCGGCCGGTCCTTCCGGGTGGGGGCGGGCGGCGCCACCGGCACGTCCGGCTTGACGACCAGCCAGATGGCCGCTGCCATGATAAGCCCCGGTATGACCGATGCTGTGAACGCGATGCGCCAGCCATAGCTGGTCGCGATGTATGTCGCGAGCACCGGCCCCGCCATGCCGCCGATCAGATAGGCGCCCGCCATCTGCAGCAGCCCCATGTTAAGGCCGCGCCGGCGTGGGTTCGAGACTTCGGCCATCATGGATTGCGACAGGGGCACCACCGGGCCTTCCGCAAGGCCCAGCAGCATACGGGCAAAAAATAGCCCGACGAATCCGGCGACGATGGCCGGAAGGCCGGAGATTACGGAAAAGCAGATCGTCGCGATCAGCAGGATGGATTTCTTCCGGCCAGTCCGGTCGGCGAAAGACCCGAACCACGTCGCGCTGACGGCCACGGCGCCCGAAAGCGCTGCGGCGAGCAGCCCCAATTGCGTATTGGTGAGGCCCAGGTCCGCCACGAGAAATGGCGACAGGAACGAAGCGCTGAGCCGTTCGAGCGCAACGACACCATTTGTCAGGCTGAGGAGGACGAGGAGTTTGAGCTCGTAAGTCGGTCTTGCCACCCGCAATCCTCTTTGTTCCGGCGCCTGCTCCGATCGGAGCGGATCAGGCGCTCTGTTCTTTTATCGTCCGATTGCCCAGGCCATCAGATGGATCGACCTGAGAACGATCTAACGCTGCGGTTCCACCGGCGCACCCGGCCCCACATTCGTCGGCGTAATGGCCTGCCCGATTTCGCCAAGGTCAAACGGGGCCGGATCGCCCGGCCGAAGTTTCAGCCCGAACAGGCTGTGCAGGCCGGGATGACGGCCAAGCCCGTCGAACAAATCGAAGCCGCGATCAAGCCAGTCCCGCAATGGGTCATCGCCTGTCAACGGCGGGGTCGTGGCAAGCGAGGCGAGCCACAGGAAGACGGCCAGCGCGGAATAATCCCAGAAATCGGGAGATGCGCCGCCAATCCATGGCGTTTCGCTCAGCAACTTGCGCAACGGATTGAGACGGGAGGGTAGCAAGGGCAGGCGCTCCTCGCGCCCCGCCTGCGCTGCCTCCAGCGTGGGGGCTTCCACGAACCGCGTGCGTGTTTCTCGCACATAGGCCTGATCTTCGGGGCGAGAGAGATCGTGATAGTCGGCAATATAATTGTCGAACCACGCGCCGATGACGGTATTCCATATCCACGTATCGAGGAACCGCATCGCCGGATTATAGGGTGTGTGCGGAAAAAGCAGCGGCCGGTCAGGATATGCCTCGTCGAGATATTCGGCGATGAGAAAGCTGTCGAGCACCCATTGATCGCCGTCGACGATGACGGGCAGCCGGTCTGACCGCCCTCCAGTGCGCTCCAGGATATCCGTGAAGCCGCCATCGACGAGGTCGATGTCGAAGCCCTTGTGCTTCAGCGCATATTTGGTTCGCCAGACGTAAGGGCTGGTCGTGCAGCCGCTCGCGAACTGGAGATCGAATAACCGGATCACATTGTCGTTGGTTGCCACGCCGGCAGCCCTCCTCTCCTGGCTGGCCGACCTTCTGCCGGCGCTTCATCAAGCTCGGAGGCAAACTGCCGATCCGCGAAAAATCCGACGCGGATCAAACGGTAACGGGTTTTGGACCATCGGGTATTGCTGGCCGACTGCCGCTTCGCCAAATTCGGTGGTTCCGGTTCGTCCTATCGACCAGGGGCCGGGTCAGTCATGTCGAATACCGCAGAATAGCGCGTTCCCTCCGGGCCTCATCCAACCGGACGGAACGATAAAATGAATGCGGGACAATCATCTCGCGGCCTGTGGAGAGGGAGCACCGGTATGCGGCACGTCAATTTCGTTCATTTCATTCTGGCAAGTTCGGCTTTGGCCGGCCTTGGCCAGCCAGCCTTTGCCCAATCGGCAGCGGCCGGCAGCGCGGCGTCGAGCGAGGAGGCGTCGGGGAACGCCATCGTGGTTACCGCGCGGCGGCGCGAGGAGCGGCTCGATGATGTGCCGATCTCCGTGACCGCGGTGAGCAGCAAGACGCTGGAAGCGGTGCAGGCCACCAATGTGCGGGACGTCACCAAGCTGGCGCCCAGCCTCAACATCGATTCCGACGCCCCGACGCGCTCGTTCGTCTCGATGCGCGGCATCGGCACGACATTGGCCGATTCCGTCCAGCCCGGCGTGGGCATTTTCATGGATGGCATCTTCCTGCCGGCCACATCCTTCTTCAACAGCCCGCTGGTTGACGTGGAGCGCATCGAGGTTTTGCGCGGGCCGCAAGGCACTCTGTTCGGGAACAACACGCTCGGCGGCGCGATCAACGTCGTGACCAGAGAGCCTACGGACGATCTGAGCGGGCGGGTCGACGGGTCTTACGCCTGGGCCGATGATTTCACGTCATTGTCCGGTTCGCTGTCCGGCGCAGTCGTGCCCGAAAAGGTACGCTTCCGCGTGTCGGGTGCCTATCATCAGGAAGATGGCTTCATCACCAATGTCATGACCGGTGGCGATCTGAATGCCAGCAAGCAATATTCATTGCGGGGCCGGCTCGATTTTCTCCCTTCGGCGGCGTCCAAGATCACCCTGAACGCCTTTTATGATTATGTCCGCGGGGGATATTTTCCGTATAATCAGATTTCCGGGCCGAAAGATTATGATTACACGTCCGAGCAGAACCTCGATAGCTACGGCCTCGATAAATATACCGGGCTGAACGCCAAGGGCGAGTTCGATATCGATAGCCTCAATACCAAGCTGACGCTGATCGGCTCCTATATCCATCGCGATCGCGAAGTGGTGTGGGATGTCGACCTTGGGCCGACGGACTTCATCCGCTCGCACGATTATGGCAAGCTCGATACGTACAGCGCCGAAGCCCGGTTCGAGACGAAATGGTCGGACAGCATATCGACGCTCGTGGGCCTGTTCTACACCAAGTATCATGATCGTGCCGAAACCAACACGCTCATCGTCGCCGACGATCTGCTGGCGCCGGGCACAGCGGATACCCGCAACCGCAATCAGGCTGTGTTCGCAAACATCTTCTGGAACCCGACCGATCGGCTCGAGGTCGCATTGGGCGCGCGCTATGACGAGCAATCGCTGACCTCCACAAGCGCCTACACGACAGCCGCCTACAAGACGAAGGAGTTGCAGCCGCGCGCATCGCTCACGATGCACTGGACGCCGGACTTCATGACCTACGCGTCGGTCGCGCGCGGTGTCCGGGGCGGCGGCCAGAACCCGCCCGGCTCACCCAATCTCATCTACGGCAATGATTCCGTCTGGACCTATGAGCTGGGCACGAAGTTCAGCGCTTTCGATGGCGCGCTCTCCGTGGCCGCCGATGTGTTCTACAATGATTATTCCGATTATATCGGCGTCAACGCGATCGTGCCTTCGACCAACAGCTCGGCGGCCATCGCCGTCATGCTCAATACCGGTGACGTCGAAAGCTATGGCGCCGAGATCGAGGCCACATGGCGTGTCACCCGCGACTGGCAGATATATGGCAATATCGGCCTTCTTCACGCCCGCACGACAGACATGAGCGGCTTCATCGACGTGACCGGCTTCGCGCTGCCGACCGACAAGATCCTGTACACGCCTGACTGGACGTTCTTTGTCGGCACGAACTACGAAGTCCCGCTCGGCAACGGCAAGCTCAAGTTCGATGCCAATCTGTCGGGCAAGGGGTCCCGTCCGGGGTTCAGTTACTCGCAGGCCGGACCGGTCTTCCTCGATGCCTTCTATATCACGAATGCGTCCGTGAAATATGAGATCGGCAATTTCGAGGTCGGTCTGTTCGCCAGCAATCTGTTCGATGAAAAATATTATTCCACCTATTTCGACGTCTCGATTCTTGGCGCGGCGCTGCCTCCGGGCATGGCCTCCGATACGGGCGTAACAGGCGCTCGCCGCCGCATTGGCGTGACCGGCAGCATACGCTTCTGATTTTCCCCCGGGGGAGGAGGCATCTGGGCGTTCCTCCTCCCCAAACAGCGGCTTGCGGCCGCATGAGGCCCACTCTATCCATGGGCGAAGATAAAAGGATATTGTGAGAGGCTGAGAGGAGAAGGGGCAGGTGCAAGCCGAGGCCTTTCGACAGTTCAATGTCAGGCACGTGGACGTGGAACAGCGGCTGCGATACTGGGAAGATATTGTCGCCAGAAACACGTCGCCGGCGGCCTTTGTCCCGGAGGATGAGGAGCATTTCGAGTCCTCACTCATTCAGGGCACGTTTGAGCGCTTTACGTTCAGCCAGGTCGATTCCTCCGCCCTCAGCGCTTTTCGCGGCAAGGAGCATGCCCAGAACGGGCGCGGCTTGATTCATCTGTGCCTGCAACTGCACGGTTCCGTTGAAATATACAGCAATGGCCAGACGCGATGCGCGGGCGAAAACAGCCTGATCCTCTATGATGAAGCCACGCCCTTCCGGTTCCGCTCGCTTTCGCCCGTCAAGACGATTGCCGTCGGCTTCCCCTCCTCACTGATAATGGCCCGGTTGCCCGCTTATCGGGACGTCGTCCTGCGTCCGCTGGATGGCACGGCCGGCATCAATCAGGTGCTGCACGCCTCGCTCACCGCCATGGATCGCCTCTTTGCGGAGCGCCGGATGCGGCATTTCTCCTACCCTGTTTTCCTGGGCCTGATCGATCTTCTGGCGGCTGCCATCGTGGAGGCGCCCGACTGCAAGACCCATGTGTCGACGATGGCGGCCTGGGCCGGCAAGGTCCGCGCCCATGTCGAAGCCAATCTTGACGATCCCGAGCTGTCCCCCGCATCGGTTGCCAGCCAGTTCGGCATTTCGCCACGCTATCTTCGGCTGATCTTCTCCCAGGGGCAGGAGGATGCGGACGGGAGCGAGACTTTGCGCCGTTTCATTCTCCGCCGCCGGCTGGAGGAATGCGCGAATATCCTTGCCTTGCCGGATTCGACCTATGGGTCGATCACCATGCTGGCCTATAATTGGGGCTTTTCGGATTCCTCCTATTTCGCGCGTCGGTTCGTCGAGCATTTCGGGATGACGCCAAGAGATTTCCGGGCGGGGAAGATGCGCGAGAAAGAGATGGAGGCGCTGGCCTCCTCCCGCCCATCCTGACCAGGCCCTTTCCCCCTGCGTCGTAATCCGGCTGCCGTTTAGTCCGCGCCGCGACCGACACTCCCGCGCGACACTGCTCCAAAGCCCGGAGATGGGCATGGCGAGGAATGGGAGAAGGTCTGAAGATGGCGAAGGATTTTCGCGGGCAAGTCGCCTATATTACCGGGGGCGCGAGCGGCATGGGCCGGGGCATGGCCATCGCTTTCGCCCGCGCCGGCATGAAGGTCGCCATCGCGGATCTCCGCGAGGATGCGCTTGAGGAAACCGTTGCGGCCTGTGCTTTGTCCGGCCTGGACATCACCCCGATCAAGCTGGATGTCACCGATCGGGCGGCCTGGGGTGTCGCCCTGGATGAAGCCGAGCGGCGGCTTGGGCCGGTGCAGGTCCTTGTCAACAATGCCGGGGTCGGGTTGACCGCCATGATGCGGGATATGACCTACAAGGATTGGGACTTCTCGATGGGAGTCAATTTCGGCGGGGTTCTCAATGGCTTGATGACCATTCTCCCCCGGATGCTCGATCGCGGAAGCGGCGGCCATCTCGTCGTCACCTCGTCCACGGCTGGGTTGACCGCCGTCAATGGCGCCGCTGCCTATTGCGCGGCAAAATTCGCGGTGACAGGCCTCATGGAAGCGCTGGCCGGGGAGCTGGCCGGCACCGGCATCGATGTGTCGATCTTTTGTCCGGGGCCGGTGCAGACGGATATTGGCCGCAATCTCGACAGGGTCCGCCCGGATCATCTGCGAAACGAACAGGCTTTGCAGGACCCGATCTCCCCCGATGGGCAGGCGGGCCAATCCCTGTTCATGACGCCGGAGGAAGTCGGCCAGCGTGTTCTGGCGGGCTTGCAGCGCCGGGATCTCTACATCTTGTCCCACCCCGAATTTGCGGAAGGAATGCGCGCGCGCAGCGAGGCGCTTGCCCGTGCCGTTCCAGAGGAGCCGCGCAATGAGGCGCGCGCCGCGCTGCTGAAGCAATATGGAACGCTGCTGCTGAACCCGGTCTATTCCATGCAGAAGCCGGTCACGTTCGGATGAAGGGGCGTCGCGCGCAGCGGGGCGATCTTGAGGGCAGGGCGCGGATGAGGCGGGGTCTTCAGGCCGCCTTCACGGGTGCGCTCGCAATTGGCCTGCTGATGTCGCCGGCATCCAGTCAGGATGCGCCAGCACCGGCCGGGGCCGCGGCTGCGGTGCCGCAGGATGGGCCGCGCCCGCCCGTCGCTCTTGGTGTCGGCCCATGGCACTATGAAACCCAGGCAGGGAAGATCACCGTCAAGGTCGTCACGCGGCAACTCGACCATCCATGGGGCCTGGCCTTTCTCCCGGATGGCGATATCCTCGTCACCGAACGGTCCGGCAGGCTCCGGGTCATTCGCAACGCTAGTCTCGATCCGGTGGCGATCACTGGACTGCCGCCCATCAATCCTTCCGTCATCGGCGGCCTTTACGACATTGCCCTCGACCCGGATTTTGCCCGCAATCGCCGCATCTTTCTGAGCTACGTCAAACCCGACGCCGCAGATCATAATCAGACGACACTTGCCGTCATGTCCGCCGTTTACGATGGCGGAATGTCACTCAAGCAGGTGAAGGACATTTTCGTGGCCGATGCCTGGTATGGCGCCCAGCCATGGCCCAAGCGCTGCTGTGGGCAAGGGCCGGCGACGGGCAGTTGGGGCGGCCGTCTTCTGTTCGGTCCGGATGGCAAGCTCTACATCACGAGCGGCGATCGCAACTATGGGGAGATGGTGCAGAAGGCCGACAATCATTTCGGCAAGATCCTGCGCATCAATCCCGATGGGTCCGTCCCGAAGGACAATCCGTTTGTCGGCAAACCCGGTTGGAAGCCCGAGATCTGGACGCTGGGCCACCGCAATCCGCTCGGCCTCACGATCGACCCGGCGACAGGCCGGATGTGGGAGAGCGAATTCGGGCCGCGCGGCGGGGACGAGTTGAATATCATCGAGAAGGGCCGCAATTATGGCTGGATCGAAGTCACCCAGGGGCAGCATTACAATAATGAGCCGGCGAAGGGCATCAGCAACGTTCCCGGCATGACCGATCCGGTGATCGCGTTCGGCCCTCCCTCCATCAATCCGGGTGATCCGGTCTGGTATGAGGGGGCGATGTTCCCTGCGTGGCGGAGCAGCCTGTTGCTGCCCAGTTTCACCGAGGGTTTGTTGCGGATTACGTTCGACGCGACCGGCCGCCCCGTTGCGACCGAAAAATTGATCGAGGATCTCCACCAGCGCTTGCGCGATGTCGACATCGCCCCCGATGGGTCGCTCTATATCCTGACCGATGAGACGCATGGGAGCGTGCTGCGCGTGAGTGCCGCTGATTAGCCATCCGGTGCACAATATTGGCCCGTCCTGCATGACGGGATGCACCGTTTGACCCGGTCATGCGCATGGTGCTCTGGCCGATGAGCAGCCTATCTCGCCGAGAAACTGCCATCCTCCGCCACAGCTCTTGCCCTGGCAGTTGCCGAACGGCGGGGAGGGCATCAGGCGCTCTCCCCGCCGTTCATCAGTGGAGCGGTTCCTGCAACTCCTCCCCGGCGGGCCTCTCCTTGCGCCCGTAGCGGGCATAGAGCGTCGGCAAAACGAACAGGGTGAGCAGCGTTGCCGAAATGAGGCCGCCAATGACGACCGTTGCGAGCGGCTTCTGCACTTCCGCGCCCGCGCGGGTGCCGAGCGCCATCGGCACGAAGCCGAGGCTGGCGACCAGCGCGGTCATGATTACCGGGCGCAGGCGTTGGATCGCGCCGGCCCGTGCAGCCTCGGTCCTCTCCATGCCCTGTCGCATGAAGTCCTGGATCGCGGACACCATGACGAGGCCGTTCAGCACCGCAATGCCCGACAGTGCGATGAACCCGACCGCTGCGGAGATGGAGAAATCCATGCCCCGCACGAACAGCAGCAGCACGCCGCCCACCATCGCCAGCGGAACGCCGGTGAACACGATCGCGGCATCCCGCACCGATCCCAGGGCGCCATAGAGCAGGAGCAGGATCAGAACGAAACAGGCCGGGATCACGAACTGGAGCCGTTCACGGGCCGAAGCCAGATTCTCGAACTGGCCGCCCCAGTCGAGATAGAGGCCTGCCGGTAAGCGGACCTCCTTCGCGATCGCCGCCTCGGCGTCCTCGACGACGCTGGCGATGTCGCCGTCCCGGACATTGGCCTGCACCACGACCCGGCGCTTGCCATTCTCGCGGCTGATCTGGTTGGGGCCGTCGACGATGCGGATGTCGGCGACGCTGGCGAGCGGCACGAACTGCCCGCCGGGGATCGGCACCTGCATCTGTTGGAGCGTGGAGAGATCGGCGCGCTGCGCTTCGGACAGGCGGATCACCACCGGGAACCGTCGATCGCCCTCGAAGATCATGCCGGAGGTGCGGCCGCCAAGCGTGGCGGTGACGGTATCCTGCACGTCCTGCGCGGTGACCCCCAGGCGTGACATGGCATCCCGGTTGACGCGGATGTCGAGTATGGGAAGCCCCGTCGTCTGCTCGACCTTCACGTCGGTCGCGCCTTGCGTCCGCTCCAGGATGCCAGCGATCTTTTCCGCCGTCGCATTCATGGCGTTGAAGTCGTCGCCGAACACCTTGATGGCGAGGTCGCTGCGCACGCCTGCGATCAGTTCGTTGAACCGCATCTGGATCGGCTGGGTGATCTCATAGCTATTGCCGGGGAACTGGTTGAGTTTCTTCTCCAGGCGTTCGATCAGTTCGGTCTTGGTCAGGCTTGAGTCCGGCCATTCGTCATGCGGCTTGAGGATGACGAACATATCGGTCGCGTTGGGCGGCATCGGGTCCGAGGCCAGTTCGGCCGTGCCGGTCTTGGAGAAGACGAACCGCACTTCCGCCTGCTGTGACAGCATCTTCTCGATCGGCACCTGCATCGCCTGGCTCTGCTGCACCGATGTTGCCGGGATCCGCAGGGCCTGGATCAGCAGATCGCCCTCATCGAGCTGCGGCAGGAACACCTGACCGAGCGACATGAAGGCGGCGATCGCCACCAGGACACCGCCGACGCCCGTGCCGATCGTCGCAACCGGGCGCTTCATCGCCTTGTCGAGAGTCGGTTCATAGCGGGTCTTGAGCCAGCTCATGATCCGGCCCTCCTTTTCCTCGATCCGGTTGGACAGCCAGATGGCAATGGCGGCCGGAACGGCGGTGAGCGAAAGCACGAAGGCAAAGGCGAGCGCGATGATGACGGTGAGCGCCATCGGCACGAAGGTCTTGCCTTCGACCCCGGTGAGGGTCAGCAGCGGCACATAGACCAGCATGATGATGGCCTGGCCATAGACGGAGGGCCGGATCATTTCCCGCGCGGCGGTCGCCACGGTCGCCAACCGTTCCTGGATGGTCAGTCGGCGGCCTCGATCATGCTGCTCCTCGGCCATGCGTCTCAGCGCATTCTCGACGATGATGACGGCGCCATCGACGATAAGGCCGAAGTCCAGCGCGCCGAGGCTCATCAGATTGGCCGAGACGCCAGCCCGCAGCATCCCGAAGCTGGTGAGCAGCATTGTGATTGGAATGACCATCGCCACGATCAGTGCCGCGCGGAAATTCCTGAGCAGTGCGAACAGCACGACGATGACGAGCAGCGCACCTTCACCGAGATTCTTCGCCACCGTCCTGATCGTTGCATCGACCAGTGCGGTGCGATCCAGCACCGGCTGTATGATGACGTCAGGCGGCAGCGAGGCGTTGATTTCCTTGAGCCGCTCAGCCACTGCCGTCGCGACGGTGCGGCTGTTCTCGCCGATCCGCATGATCGCGGTGCCGACGACGACCTCGGTGCCATTTTCCGATGCGGAACCCATGCGGATTGCCTGACCCGTCCTGACGCTTGCTACCTGGCCGAGTGTGATCGGCACGCCTTCGCGCGTCGCGATAACGATGTGAGAAAGCTCTTCCGCGTTGCGCACCAGCGCGTCGGAGCGAACCGCCAGCCCCTCGCCGTTGCGGTTGATGAACCCGCCGCCGACGCTGCTATTGTTCTTCTCCAATGCATTGCCGAGATCGGTCAGGGTGAGGCTCAGTGAGGCCAGGCGCTGCACATCGGGCACGACGAGATATTGCTTGGCATAGCCGCCGATGGAGTCGATGCCGGCCAGCCCTTTGGTGTTCTTGAGCAAGGGCGCGATAATCCAGTCCTGCGCGGTGCGCAGATAGGTCGCCTTATCGGTGTCGTTGGTCAGCCGTTCGCCCTCGGGGGTGAGATAGCTGCCATCGGGTTGCATCCCCGGTTCGCCGGGTAGGTGCTTGTCGTCCTTGCGATGGTCGAGGCGGACGGTCCACATATAGACTTCGCCCAGCCCCGTGGCGATCGGTCCCATTTCGGGGGCCACGCCGTCGGGCAGGTTCTCGGCCACACCGGTCAACCGTTCGCCGACCTGCTGGCGCGCGAAATAGATGTCGGTCGATTCCTCGAAAACCGCCGTTACCTGCGCGAAGCCGTTACGGCTCAGGGATCGGGTATATTCCAGACCAGGAATGCCGGCGAGTGCCGTCTCGATGGGGAATGCGACCTGCTTCTCGACCAGTTCGGGTGAGAGGGCAGGGGCGCGGACGTTGATCTGCACCTGGTTGTTGGTGATGTCCGGCACCGCGTCGATCGGGAGGCGATGCAGGGCGGCGCCACCGATAATGGCGGCAATGGCGGTCACGAGCAGGACGAGCCAGCGCTTGCGGACCGCCCAGTCGACAATAGGAGCGATCATCGGCTCAGTCCTCGTGTGTCGCTTCGTTCTTGCCGAGTTCGGCTTTGAGCGTGAAGCTGTTGGTGGTGGCGATCTGTTCGGTTCCCTTGAGGCCGGAACGCACGATCACGCCGCTGTCGCTGCTATCGCCGAGCGCGACCGGTGTTGCCTGAAAGCCCGTCTTCGTGCGCACAAACACGACCGATTTGCCCTCGACTGTCTGGATCGCAGTGGATGGTACGCGGATCGCCATATCCCCGCCGCTGCCGGAAAGCTGGACCGAGGCCGTCACCGGCTCGCCCACGCGCCACAGCCCGCCGCGATTATCGAGCGTGGCGATCATCGGGACCAGCCGGGTCTGCGCATCGAGCACCGGCGAGATGAATCGGACATGCGCGCGCGCCTGCCGGCCTGTGGTCGTCACCTGCACCATGTCGCCAGGCTTCACCCGGCCGGCATCGGTGGCCTGGAGATTGAACGACAGCGACACGCTGGAAAGATCGGCGATGCGATAGAGTTCGGCATTGGCGTCAACCGTCTGCCCCAGCACGACGCTACGTGAGATGACCTGGCCCGATGCGGGCGCGGTGATCGCGAGGCGGTTGAGACTGCCACCGCCGCCGCCTGCGGCCGATATCTGGCCCCGGGCCTGCTGGTAGGCGATACGGGCTTCGATGGCTGCCGTGCGCGCCGCGATCAGGTCCTGCTCGGGGGAGACGTGCTGTGCGAACAGCCGCTCTTCGCGGGCAAGATTGGAATTCGCCAGGGCCAACCGGGCGCGTGAAGCGTCGACCTCGCCCTTGAGCTGGGCCACTTCCCGGCTTTCGATCACGGCGAGAATGTCGCCGCGCCCGATCGACTGGCCGAGATTGCGGGTCAGCGAAACCACGCGCCCGCCGATAGCCGCCGAGACGACCTGCGTGCCCTGAGGATCGCCTTCGACGGTCGCGGGCAGATCGAGCGTGCCCAGTCCGCCTATGGTGGGGCGCCCGACCTGGACGCCGGCCGAGGCGATCTGCTCATCGGTCAATGTGATCTGCCCTTCATCGGCATGCGCGGTTTCGCCCACGCAACATTCCTTCTTGGACATGGTGGCCTCATCGCCGGCCCGGTCGCTGCCTTCGCTGCAGGCTGTGGGCAGAAGGATAAGCGAGAGCGGCAACAGGGCCGTGCTGGTCTTCATCATCGTCATGGATCAATTTCCCCGTTGCGGCGTGGGAGCAGGCGCTGGCGCAATCAGGCGCTCCAACCGGGCTTTGGCGGTCTGGTAAGCGGCAAGCGCGTCGATCGCGGCAAGGCGCGTATCGGCAAGCGTGCGTTCGGCATCGAGCAGATCGAGCTGGCCGAACTTGCCTTCGCGATAGCCGATACGGGCGATGCGGGCCGCCTCCTGTGCGGCGGCGAGGGCAGGGCCGCTGGCAGTGCGGGCCGTCGTCGCGGCATTGCTTGCCTCGACCTGCGCGTTGGTGATCGCTTCCTCGACATCGAGCGTTGTCATGCGGCGTCGGGCTTCGGCCCTGGTTCGCTCGGCACTGGCTTGCATGACTGCTGCCCGTCCCGAATTGAACAACGGGATCGGCAGCGAGATGCTGAAGATGGCAGCCATGTCATTGGTCGCTTCAAGCCGCCTGATGCCCGGCCCTACCGTCAAGTCAGGAACGCGCTGCGATTTGGCGAGGCGCACGCCGGCATCCGCGATGGCAAGATCAGCGTCCGCCGCTGCCATCGCCAGCGTGCCGATACTGGTCGCCGCCAAAGGCCCGTAGGCGGCTATCGGCACTTGATCCAGCGCGCTCACATCGAGCGTTCCGGTCACGGGCCGCCCGACCCGGCGTTCCAGATTGATGCGCGCAGCGCCGGCAAGACGCTCCGCTCGTTCGACTCCGGCCAGGGCGTTGAGGCGGTTCACGTCCGCCCGCTGCTCCTCGATTGGCGAGGCGCGGCCCGCCTGCACCCGCACCTTTGCCGCATTGAGGGCGTCTCGGGCGATGCGGAGCTGGTCGCGCGCTGCCACCGCCCGCCGTTCGGCTGCGATCCCCTCGATATAAAGCTGCGTTACCTGGAGGCGGGTGTCCGCCTGCGTGATCGCCGCGATCAGCAGCGCCCGATTGGTCTGTGCATCGGCGACTGCGATCCGGGCCGAACGTTTGCCGCCCAGTTCGATCGGGACGTTGAAATTGACCGAGGTTTCCGCCTGGTTGAAGCCCTCATAAGGGCCAGACCCGACGATATTCTCGACCTCGATCTGGACGCTGGGATTAGGGCGCAGACCTGCAACTGTGCGGACGGCCTGCGCCGCTGCGACCTCGCTCTGGGCGGCGTCAGCCGAGGGCGCGCTGGCTCCCGCGGCCGCAATGGCCTGATCGAGCGTGAAGACGGCTCCCACGGGCTGCTGGTCTGCCGTGGATATATCCTGCGCCTGCGCCACGGCGACGCAAGACGTGGCGGCCAGCAAGGCCGCGACGATCCTGTGCATATGAAGAATCCTGACTGAAATGCATAAAGTCAGCCGCCCGCGATGCGGACAGCAGGTTGCAAAACGTTAGTCAGGCTATGGGAGGCCGCAGGTCGGGGCCGGACGACCAGCGATCATGAATGGAAGCGGCAGGGATAAATGGACGTAAGAAAAGCGAAATGAACAGCAGGGACGTTCCCGCTTTGGCAGGCACAAACGCCGCGCCTCCCTGGCAATTGCTGTGATGATGCGGCGTGGCCTTATCGGTATCGCCCTGCGATTCGTCCTTGTCGCCTTCGCTGTGGACATAGCCCGAACACTCGATACTCGGAGGCCCGGAAACTTCATTTGCATGCACAACCGCCGTTGTGGTGAGCGACATCATGAGCATGCAGAGGAGGATGACGTTCCAGCGAAGCATGGTCGCTGCCATAGTCGATTTGCGCGCTCCCGTCACCGGGGCGCTTCTGCTGCCGGGCTGCCTGTGCCCGAGCCGGGATGGTTTCGGCCAGAACACGCCGGATCGAGCGCGGAAAAAGGGAATGGGATGAGCGTGCCGACCCCGATCTCGGGTCACGCCGAACCGGTTGCGGCGACCAAGCCGGCGGTGGTCGGGACGTGGATGTTGGCAGACACGTTGTTTCGTGAGCACCTAGAGGTGCTCGACATGTCTGCATTGGCGGGGCGGCAGTGCCAGAGCAGCGCGGGACGGGTCAGATCGGCCGATGGATGGATTTTTGCGAAGCGGCTGCTTGCCGAAATGCGCCGGGGCCTCGTTACTATCTCGGCGATTGGGATGAGGGGACTGATTGCTCAGAACATATTTTCCAGACGCGGCCGGATTTCATCCTCCGGGCACGCAACACAACTAGCGTGATCACCGACACCAAGTGGAAACGCCTGGGAATTGATCCCTTTGGATCGGAAGAGCGGCGTTGCCCGGGCGGATATCTACCAGAGGATGGCTTATGCTCGCATCTAGCGATGCCATCGTCTCATGTTGCTTTATCCCGCCCCGCCCCGCCCCGCCCCGCCGGGCTCAGCGATGGCGGATGCGAGATGTGGATCATTGCTCAGATCGACATCTCGGCCCAACAGCAGAAAGCCGGATCAGGTTGGCTCAGCTATCTGGCCCCTTGGGAATCGGCGATGCAGTTCCGCAGTGTCGTGCCCCTATGTCGGCAGGTTCGGCAAGACGGGCTTAGTTTGATTGGAGCAATCGATTCAATGGATTTGCATCTCGCCTTCGTCCGTTTGACCCTCCCTTGGTACCATGCATGCGCCAAGGTTGAAGGGAGAGGAGTTTCATGAAAGCCTGTATACTGGCGGCCGTACTGATCGGCACCGTTGCGGCAGCACCGGTTTGGGCTGCGCCACGGCAATTGTCGGAAACTGAGATTGCCGTGGCCAGAATCCAGATCGTCGATCTGATCAATCGCTATGCTCTCATCCATAACACAGACGATCCGCAAGGCTATGCCAACCTGTTCACCGAGGATGGCGAGTTCGGCCCCCTGAAGGGGCGCGCCGCCATTCTCGAAATGGCGAAGGGCGAGGTGTCGAAGATGCGCGCGCCCGGCATCACCTCCGACGAAGGGCCCTATCGTTTTGGCTTCATGCGCTCGCTCATCATCAACCCGGTGATCGACATCATTGATGCGACGCATGCCAAGGGTGTGTCCTATCTGCAGGTGGTCGTGCCCGATCTCGACAATGGCAATGTGCCGACTATCCTGTTCATGGGCACCTATCAGGACGAATATCGCAAGGTGGGCGGCAAGTGGCTGATCGCCAAGCGGGTTTCGTTTGGCACCTTCGCCAACCCCGCGCTCGGCAAGAAGCTGGGCCTAGGCGGGGGCTGATAGCAGGCGGAATGCGCGTCCCGAGTAGGTGCGCGTTCCGGCAGCAGTCTGGGATAGTGCACCGGCTCTCGTTCACCGGGACGCCTCCATAGGTAGCCAGGCGGCGGCGCGGACAGGCGCCGCTTCCACGGGTGTGGATCGGACCCTATTTCTTCGCGGACCTGCGGAACAGGATCGTCAGCAAGAAGAACAAGGTCCGTGCGTTCAGGAGCTTGAAGCCGGCGCGCGCTTCCTCCGGGGTGAGCTGGGCCGTCATGGGCATGGCGCCCATGATCTTGCCTCGAATCACCAGCCTGTTCCCGTCTCGCGCGATCTCCCGCACGTTCATCAGCTCATTACCGCTCGCGTCGAAGATCTTCATCGCACCGTCTCCGCGCAGACCATGTCATAAGCGATACCCAGATCGTCCATCATCTGGATCGCGGTCGCGCGGCCCGCGCCGAACACGCCGCCGCCCGGATGCATGAACGGTCCCACCAGATAGAGCCCGTCGATGCCCGAGACGCGTAGCGAGCCCAGGTCGGGCGTGGGGCGATGGCCCACCGTCTGGTAGAAGAAAGGTGCGCAGCCATGGATGTCGCCGCGCACGAAGCTGGCCGGCGAGTTGCGCTCATGGTCGAGCGGCGAGCAGACCAGGCGGCCGGTGATATTGTCGTCGGTAAGGTTGGAATAATATTTGCGGTATTGGGCCAGCGCCTGGTCGGAATATTCCTCTTTCCTTTCGTCCCATGCCGCATGGCCGCCCTCGTGCAACTCATAAGGCGCAAAGTTGACGCCGTAGAAGACGCCGGCGCCCTCAGGCACGCGGCTGGGATCGAAGATGGAATTGTCACCGCCCGCGATCAGGCGCGGGCTCACCTCGCCGCGCTGGATCTTGTCATATTCCAGCAGCATGTCGCGCACGGTGTAGAAGTCCATGAGCTCGGTCATCATCGCGTTGACCTCATTGCCCACTTTGAGCTTGAGCCGCTCCTTGAGCGTGAGGTGGGTGAGGTTGATCGAGAAGGTGGAGGGCGTCACCCGTTCGGCCCGCTGGAGCACGGGCTCGGGCGTTTCCGCCACGAACTTGCGCAGCACATGGGGATGGATCGCGCCGATCACGCCGTCCCTGGCCATGAACTGCTCGCCGTCGGCCAGCTCCAGGCCCACGGCCCGGCCTGACGAAACGATGACGCGCCGTACTTCCGCGTTGCAGCGCACTTCACCGCCGAAATGCTCGATGGCGCGGACCAGCGCCTTGGATAGCGCGCCCGAGCCGCCGCGCGGCATGGAGCAGCCATAGGTGTGGATGATGCCAGGCATCAGGAAGGCGCCCATGCCCGTCCCCAGTTCCTCGGGGAGCTGGAGATTCTCGGTCACCATGCGCACGATGTGGATCTTGAGCAGGTCGCTCTCGAAATATTGGTTCACCACGTCGAGCGCGGAGCGTTGCATGACGTCGAGCAGGAAGCGCCCTTCCTCGCTCTGGTCCATCATCGCCACGAAGGCGCCCATGGGGAAGGGCGGCGCATAGAGGCCGGACATGAACATTGGGATAGCCTTCATGCTCGCGCTCGCGAACTTGCGATAGGCTTCGGCATCCCGCTCGGAGAATTGCGCGATGCCCTCGCAGGTCTTGTCGAGGTCCTTCCAGCTCCGCACGGTCGTTCCATCGTCCCATATGCTGGCGTGGGGCAGCTCGGGATAGATGTAGTCCAGACCGAATTTGGAGAGCAGGCCCAACTCGTCCTCGCGCAGCATGGGATTGCCCTGGATCATGATGTGCACATTACTGTGCTCGTCATGCCAGTAACCGGGCTGGATCAGTTCGCGCGTCACCACGCCGCCGCCGAAATAGGGCTTGCGCTCCAGCACCAGCACCTTCTTCCCCGCCTTGGCCAGATAGGCCGCGGCCGTGAGGCCGTTGTGGCCCGCACCCATGACGACGATATCGTACTGACTCATGCATTCTCTCCAAGAAAGTCTCTAAATCGGGCGATGCCCGGCACATGGCTGGCGCAGCCGCCGTCGCAGACGAGGACATGGCCGGTGATATTGCGGGCGGCGTCGGATGCGAGGAAGGCGACGGCTTCCGCAATGTCCTCTGGCTCGCCCAGTTGCTCGCGCAGCGTCTCGTCCTCCACGGCCTGGCGCAAAGGCGGCGGGAAGGCTTCCTTGAGCGCGGCCGTCATGGTCATGCCCGGCGCGACGGCATTGCACCGCACGCCCGCCTTGCCGTGGCTCGCCGCGATAGCGCGGGTGAGCTGGATCACCGCCGCCTTAGAGGCGCTGTAGGCGGCCTGGATCAGATGGCCCTGCAGGGCGAGGTTGCTCACCGTGTTGACGATGTTGCCTCGCGTCGCGCGGAGATGGGGAAGGGCGGTCCGGCAGGCGATCATCGTGCCGCGCAGGTTCACGGCCATGATCCGGTCCCACAGGTTCGTGGGCATGCGCTCCACGTCTGCATCGAGCGGTGCGAGCGCGGGGTCGAGCAGCGCGGCATTGTTGTGCAGAATGTCGAGCCGGCCGAAGTGGCGCACTGCCGCCTCGATCATGGCGACGATCGAACCTTCCTGCTCCAGATCGAGCGGCAGGGCGATCGCTTCCGGTAGGTCCCGTGCCAGTGCCTCGGCCCGGTCAACCGCGATGTCGGCGATCACGAGCCGCGCGCCGCGCTGCGCCATGAGCCGTGCCGTAGCCGATCCGATTCCGCCCGCGCCGCCGGTGACGATCGCGACTTTTCCGTCGAGAAGGATCACATATCCTCTCCCTGTTCGGCCTGTAAGGTCGGCCCGTTGTGTCGCATCGACACTATTCATTGGCCAAATGGCGCGGAAGACGGCACATTTTTGTGCCCATGGATGACCGATATTCGCCGCTGCTGTCCGACTTCGCGCGGGAGGAACGCGCCCGCATCGCGCAGGCCTTGGCGGCGCTCGTCACCGAGATGGCCGACACGGGCAAGACCCGCGAGGACCCCATCCGGGAGCTTCCGGCGCGGATCGGCGACCGCTGGAGCACTCTGCTGCTGTTGCTGCTGCGCATCGCACCCTTTCGTCATGGTGCGCTCAAGCGCATGGTCGCGGAGGTTTCCGCCGAGGGGCGCATTTCACAGCGCATGCTTACCTTGCGCTTGCGTAGCCTAGAGCGCGATGGGCTGGTGACGCGGAGCGTAACGGGAACGGCGCCGCAGCGGGTGGAATATGCGATCACGCCGCTTGGGCTTGGTCTTCTCGCCCAAGTGGACGCTTTGCTCGGTTGGCTGGCGGAGAACGACCAGGCCATCCGCGCGGCGCGAGCGCGCTTCGATGTGGCGGAAGCGGCTGAGGCCGTCTGAGCCGTTCGCTACCAGGCTGTCGCCCCGGCATCGATCCGGAAGTCGGCGCCGGTCACATAGGAGGCCGCATCGGAGGCCAGATAGGCGGTGCAATAGCCAATGTCGGCTGGCGTCCCGATGCGCTTGATCATGTTCCCCTCCATCACGCGCGCGGCGAACAGCGGGTCCGCCAGCACCGGCGCCGTCGCGGCCGTGCGGATCATGCCCGGTGAGATGCTGTTGGCGCGGATGCCGTGCGGCGCGCCTTCCATGGCGAGCTGCCGCGTCATGGCGAGGACGCCGCCCTTGCCGGCGCAATGGGCCAGCGCGGCCGATCCGGGCAAGGCATGATAGGCATTGGCTGAGGCGAAATTGACGATGGCTGAGCGGCCGCCCTGCTTGAGCCATGGCCAAGCGGCGCGTGTGACGAGGAAGACGGTGTCCAACTCGCCCGTCAGTGTGCGGCGCCATTGCGCTGGCGCCATCTCCTCGATCCAGGCGAAATCGGCGACGGCGGCGGCATTGACGAGGATGTCGATGCCCCCATGTCGTGCGCAGACGGCGGCGACGAGATCCCGCGCTGCTTCTTCACGGGTCAGGTCGCCGCAGAGCATCGGGTCGAGCAGGTGTTCCTCGGCCGGCGCCGCTTTCCCCAATATGCGCGCATCGATATCCGCCGCCGCGACCTGCGCGCCCATCCGAGCCAGCGCGAGCGCGCAGCCGTGTCCGATGCCGTTGCTCGCACCTGTCACCAGCGCGACCTTGCCGTCGAGACGGAAGGGATGCGGTAGCTCAGCCATCGCGGAAGGCGTTGGCAACCAGCGTGGGCAAGTCACCGTCATGGCGGAAGCCGAGCGCTTCGGCCACTTGGGTAACCTGCGGCGGCTGCGTGGTGAATTGGGCGATCAGGCCGGGGTCGGGAGCATAGTCGATCCGCGCACGCGACTGCGGGAAATACGCGCGCAATGTCTTGACCAGCGCGGCCATACGCACATTTTGCGCAGGTAGATTGAAGGCGCGCTGTGCGGTGACCTGCTCGGCGGAAAGTGATCCGGCATGGAGGAAGGCCTCGATGCAGGCCGGCACCGACAAGAGCCAGGTCGTCCCCTCCGGCGCCACCGGCAGCGTCAGATCCTCACCGCGGGCGATCGCGTGGAAGACGCGGTTGAGGAAGGCGGCGCGCTGCCGGGCATCAGCATCCTTGCGGGCGACGATGCCCGGCAGGCGGATAGCCAGCCCGTCGACGAGGCCGCGCCTGCTGAACTGCTCGAGCGCGACTTCGATCATCAGTTTCTGCGCACCGTAATGCATGGTCGGGCGCGGCAGACTGGCATCGTCGATCACGGCTGGCAGGGGCGCGCCATAGACCGCGATCGAGCTGGCGAAGACGAAGCGCGGCGGTGCGGCCGGCCGTGATGCTTCCTCCAGCAGCGACAGCGTCGCGTCGATGTTCACGCGGCGGGCGAGCGCATAATCGGCCTCCGCCGCACCGCCGAGAATGCCGGCGAGGTGGAAGACGATGTCGGCGCCGTTCCCAAGCGCAGCACGGCGGACGGTGGGATCGGTGATGTCGCCTTCGATGCGGCGGATTTCATCGTCGCCCGGATCGGGAAGCGTGCGGTCCAGCGCCGTGACCTGCGCGCCCGCATAGCGCGGATCTCTCTGCAGCTTGCGGACGAGCCGCGATCCCACGAATCCTCCCGCGCCCGTGACGAGAATATGCTTCATCCTGGCGTTGCTCCCTATTGCGCTCGCCTTTCTATGTCGCGCTGGCGTTCGTCATTGGAGGCCAAACTATGGATGGTAGCCATTGAACGGGGAATATGGACAAGAGGGTTCTCTACCCCCAATCTGCATCCAGCTAGGAGGGGCGCATTGATCAAGGAAATTGCTGATATCCAGATCGATCCAGGAAGATCTGCCGCGTTCGAGGCGGTGGTCGCGCAGGCGGTGCCGCTGTTTCGGTCGGCGCAGGGGTGTCGCGCTATGACGCTGGAAAAAGTGCTGGAAAATGCCGGCCATTATCTGCTCATCGTGCAGTGGGAGACTCTCGAGGATCATATGATCCATTTTCGCGAGTCCGAGGCATTCCAGCAATGGCGAGCCTTGGCCGGCCCCTATTTCGTGCAGGTGCCGGAGGTTCGACATGTCGAGCCTGCTGTCACCGGTTTCTGAAAAGATCGGTTGGGGAGATGGCGCGCGAGCTGCAGAAGCGGCCCAGCACGGCTTATGACGTCGCACGGCTTGCCGGCGTATCGCAGGCGACTGTGTCGCGCGCCTTCACGCCCGGTGCCAGTATTTCTCCACGCACTCTCGCGAAGGTGACAAGCGCAGCGGAGGCGCTTGGCTATCGTCCCAATCTGATCGCGCGGTCGCTCATCACGCGCCGGTCCAACATCGTCGGCCTCGCCATGGCGCATATGGACAACGCATTCTACGCGATGCTGCTCTCCGCGCTCAACGACCATTTCGCGCAGGTCGGGCGCCGCCTGCTGCTCTTTGCGGGCAATCCGCGGGGTGAATCCGACCCGATGCTGAGCGAGATTTTGAAATACCAGGTGGATGCGATCATCCTTGCTTCGACCACGCTCTCGTCCAGCTTGGCGCGAGATTGCCACAAGGCGGGCATTCCGGTGGTGCTTATCAACCGTGCTGCAGCAGCGAACGGAGTCTCGGCGATCACCGGCGACAACATCGTCGGCGCTCGGGCAATCGCGGATTACCTGCTGCGCGGCGGACATGAGCGGCTCGCTTTCGTGGCGGGGCTGGAGAACAGCTCGACCAGCCAGGAGCGTGAGCAGGCCTTCATCGACCGCGTGGTGGCCAAGGGCATGGCGCGACCGCAGCGGACGGTCGGCCACTACCGGGCGGACGCGACGCGGGAGGCGGTGCGGCACCTGCTCGGCGCGCGCGAGCGCCCCGACGCCATCTTCTGCGCCAATGACCTCATGGCCTTTGCCGCCATCGAAGTGGCCCGGTTCGAGTTCGGCCTGGAAGTCGGCAAGGATATCTCGGTGATCGGCTTCGATGATGTCGCCGCCGCGTCCCTCCCGACCTGGTCGCTCACTACTTATTCCCAGCCGGCCGACGCCATGGCGCGAGCCGCGGTGCGCATCATAGAGAGCGGCGAAACCACCGGGCAGACCCAGCGCGTGCCCGGCCGCCTGCAGGTGCGCGGCAGCGCGCGACGGCCGCTAACATAATGATTATACGTTCTTAAGCACGTTTTTTGTGCAAGCTTGCATTCGAATGCAATCACGTTATGCTCCAGAAAAACAAGCGATGATTGGGAGAGCGGCATGCGGTTCAACAAGCTTGACCTCAACTTACTGGTGGCGCTGGACGCTCTGCTGGCGGAACGCAGTGTCTCGCTGGCGGCGGAGCGCATCTGCCTCAGTCAGTCCGCGACGAGCAGCGCGCTGGGGCGCCTGCGCGACTATTTCGGGGACGAGTTGTTAGTGGTGAAAGGACGCCAGATGGTGCTCACGCCGCGCGCGGAGTCGCTTATTGCTCCGGTGCAGGCCGTGCTCGAGCAGATCCGTTCGACCATCTCAGTGGCCCCGCCATTCGATCCCGCCATCACTGACCGCGTGATTCGGATCATGGCCTCCGATTATGCCACGCAAGTCTTCCTCGGTGGTGCTATCTCGCGCATTGGCTGCCTGGCACCGCTATTGCGCTTCGAGATTTTGCCGCCGCAGGACGAACTGGTCGAAGCGCTGGAGCGGGGCGAGGTTGATCTGCTCTTCTCGCTCGACCATGCCCTCTCCACCGAGCATCCCATGTGCGAGTTGTTCGAGGACGATTATGTCGTGGTCGGTTGGCTCGGTAACGCCCATCTCAAGCAGCCGCTCACCAAGGAGCTGTTCCTGTCTCTGGGGCATGTGACGGTGGAATTCGGTCGCTCCAAGCACCGCGCCTTCGACGAGAACTTCCTCAGCCACCGTGCCTATAAGCGTCGACTGGAGACGGTGGTTTCCTCGTTCCTCACCGTCCCGCCGCTCCTGGTCGGCTCCAACCGCATCGCCCTGGTGCAGCGCCGGCTGGCCATGCAGGCTATCGAGCAATGGCCGCTTGCCATGCTGGAATCGCCCATCGAGCTGCCGCGCATCCGCCAGGCCGTGCAATGGCACCGCACCAGCAATTCGGATCCAGCCATCCAGTGGCTGGTTGAGCAGCTCAAGATTGAGACGGCCAGCATCGGCGCGGAAGTGGATACGGCGAATGTCGTCCAGCTCGGCAGCCGTCTGACGCCGCGCAAGCCTGCGCGTGCGCTGGAAGCGGCGGCGCAATAGGGAGCGACGGCGCGTCAGGAGCCGTCGGTGATCGCGGTGCCGCCGTCGACCACGATGGTCTGCCCGGTGACGAAACCGCCGGCGCGGGACGCCAGGAATAGGGCGGTGCCGGCGATCTCCTCCACCTCGCCCGGCCGGCGCAGCGGTGTCATCTCCATGCGCCGCGCCATGAAGTCGGCATTGGCCAGCAGGGGGGCGGACAGCGCGGTGCGGATGAAACCCGGCGCGATCGCATTGACCCGGACGTTGCGCGGCCCCCATTCGACGGCGAGATTGCGCGCGAGTTGGCTCACGCCCGCCTTGCTGAGCGCATAGGCGCTGATCGCGCCATTACCGCGCAATGCGGAGAGGCTGGACATGAGAATGGCGGCGCCTCCGCCACGCGCGGCGACATGAGGCAGGGCGAGATTGCACAGCACCACCTGGCTGCGCAGGTTGAGGGCCATGACCCGATCATAATCCGCCATGTCGAGCGCCGCGAAAGGTCCTGACCGTCCGGTGATGCCGGCATTGCAGATAAGGATGTCGATCCCGCCCAGCTCGGCCAGCGTCGCCTCGACCAGCCGTGCCAGCGCCGCATCGTCGGTAACGTCCGCCGCGAGCCCCGGCTGGCCAAGCTGGTCCGCCGTCTCGCGCGTGTCCGCCGCACTCTCGCTGGATATCATCACGCGTGCTCCGGCATTGACCAAGGCCTGCGCGATACCTTGCCCGATCCCACGTGTCGCGCCGGTGACGATGGCTGTCTTGCCGCCAAGGTCGAACGGGTCCTGCATCGCGCTGCCTCAGCGTTCGTTGCGCCGCTTCGCCGCATGGTAGGACGGGTCGACGTCCTCGGGCTTGGCTTCGTCGAGCGCTTTCCCCTCGTGCAGATAGGGGGGCGCCTCGATGAGAATGAAGGCGATGCGGCAGGGCTTGTCCGTCGTGTTGCGCCAGAGATGGCTGGTGCCGCGCTGCACGATGACGCCGCCCTCGCGGATCGTTTTCCTGCGCCCGCCGTCCAGATCCAGCTCGATCTCGCCGCTGAGGACGATGCCGTAATCGATGCTGTTGGTGCGGTGGACCGGGCTTTGCTTGCCCGGCAGCATGTCCACGATGCGGATGACCGAGCCGCCGTCGAGCGTCACGCCGGCGTCGCGGTCGCGCCCGTCCGTCTCGTCATTATTGTCGGCCGGCACGCTCGCCGTGGTCCAGACGAGCAGGAAGGACGCGTCGCCGCTCGGCACCATGCGGGTGGGCGACACGTCCTCGGACTTGAAGACGGCGCGCCCCGCGCGGTCATGGCCCGTCACCACACGCTGGACCGGCGGCAGGCCGGAATCGGAAAGGTTGTCCGTCATGGCCGAATAACTTTCTGGTCGATGGCGCCGAAAGGTTTGCGACCGTCCGGTAGATGCGCCTCCATGCGCACACGGTCGCCATAGTGCATGAAAGCGGTGCGCGGCTGGCCCTCGTCGACCACTTCGATGCCACGCCGCTCGGCGATGCAGGAGGAGCCGACTTCGCGGAAATTCTCGTTCGAAACCGTCCCGGAGCCGATCACCGTGCCGGCGACGAGGTCGCGGGTGAAGGCGGCGTGGGCGATCAGCTCGTCGAAGCCATAGGCCATCGGGGCGCCATGAGCGTCGCCGAACGGCTTGCCGTTCCAGTCGACCTTGAGTTGCAGGCAAGGGCGGGCGTTCCGCCAGGCGTCGCCCAGCTCGTCCGGCGTGATCGCGAACGGCGCCATCGCGCAGGGCGGCTTGGCCTGGATCCAGCCGAAGCCTGATTTCATCTCGACCCCCGCCAGCGCACGCAGCGACCAGTCGTTGATCTGGACCAGCAGCTTGATATGCCGCCCGGCCTCGGTGGCGGGCGTGCCCATCGGCACGAAATCGGTGACGATCCCGAACTCGCCCTCGAAATCTATGCCCAGCGCCTCGTCGGCCATCGGCACGTCGTCATGAGGGCCATAGAAGGTGCTGGAAACGCCCTGATACATCATCGGCCGGTCGATCTTGGGCGGATCGATGCCCAATGCCTTGTCCATGAGCGCGGCATGGCTGGGATAGACCGAGCCGTCCAGCCATTGCCAGGCGCGCGGGAGCGGCGCCGTCACCTGGTCCATGTCCAGCGCCTCGGGAAAATCCGTGATCGCCGCCAGCAGCGGGGCCGTCTCTTCCCAGGCTTCCAGCAACTGCTGCAAGGTCCCGACCGGCGCCGGCGCGCAGCGCGTGCCGTCCGGCGCGACCGCGACCAGTCGCCCGTCCGTCGTTCCATTGCGCAAGGTCGCAAGGCGCATCGTCATCATCCCTCGGAATGGAGCCAGTTCAGAGTCCGGGCTAAGATCCGCCGGTGCGGGCGACAATGGCATTGGTCGATACCCTGCTATCGATAACTTGGGTTGGAACGCCGCATCCGCCTCGGGCAATCGAAGGCCGAAGGTTCTTGGTTGCAGGGGAAGATGATGGCTGTCTGGCTCAAGCGTGGCGCATCAGTGGAAGCGAAAGCCGATGCCGACCGCCGGGTGCGCGACACCGTGGAAGCGGCGCTGGCCGACATCGAGCGGCGCGGCGACGCGGCCGTCCGCGAGATGTCCGTGAAGTTCGATCAATGGGACCGCGACGATTACCGGCTGAGCCAGGCCGAGATTGACGCCTGCGTGGACAGCCTCTCGGCGCAGGAGCGCAAGGATATCGAGTTCGCCCAGGCGCAGGTCCGTCGCTTCGCGCAAATCCAGCGCGAGAGCATCAAGGACGTTGAGGTGGAGACGCTGCCCGGCGTGGTGCTGGGGCACCGCAACATCCCGATCAACGCCGCCGGCTGCTATGTGCCCGGCGGCAAATATCCGCTGCTCGCCTCGGCCCACATGTCGGTGATCACCGCGAAGGTGGCCGGCTGCCCGCGCGTTGTCACTTGCGCGCCGCCGTTCGAGGGTAAGCCAGCGCGCGCCATCGTCGCGGCCCAGGCGCTTGCGGGTGCGGACGCCATCTACGCGCTGGGCGGCATCCAGGCGGTGGGCGCGATGGCGCTCGGTACGCAGAGCATCGATCCTGTCGACATTCTGATCGGCCCGGGCAATGCTTTCGTCGCCGAGGCCAAGCGACAGCTCTATGGCCGCGTGGGCATCGATCTCTTCGCCGGCCCTACCGAGACGCTGGTCATTGCCGACCCGGTGGGCTGCGACCCCGAAATGGCGGCGACGGACATTCTCGGCCAGGCGGAGCACGGCCCGGACAGCCCCGCCATCCTGCTGACCGACAGCGAGGACTTCGCCCGCGAGACCATGGCCCAGATCGAGCGGCTGCTGGAGATCCTGCCCACCGCCGCTTATGCCCGCCGCGCTTGGGAGAGCTTCGGCGAGGTCATCGTGGCGCAGGACCATGCCGAGATGGCCCGCATAGCCGACGAGATCGCCAGCGAGCATGTCCAGGTGATGACCGGAGACGATGATTTCTTCCTGCGGACCATGACCAATTACGGCGCGCTGTTTCTGGGCGCACGCACCAATGTCAGCTATGGCGACAAGGTGATCGGCACCAATCACACGCTGCCGACGCGCAAGGCGGCGCGCTATACCGGCGGCCTCTGGGTCGGCAAGTTCCTCAAGACCTGCACATATCAGAGGGTGCTCACCGACGAGGCGAGTGCGCTGCTGGGCGATTATTGCAGCCGCCTGTGCGCGCTGGAGGGCTTCGCCGGCCATGGCGAGCAGGCCAATATCCGGCTGCGGCGCTTCGGCGGCCGCAACATCCCTTATGCCGGCCAGGCCGAGCCGACCGCACTCAGCCGGGCCTGACGCGCGTGGAGGATATTCCTCGGACGCCGAGCTTCTCGCTAGATGGGCGGCGTGCGCTGGTCACAGGCGCGGGGCGCGGCATCGGCCTGGCGGCCGCCGCCGCTTTGGCCCAGGCGGGCGCGCAGGTCACGCTCGTCGCGCGCGGCGAGGCCGAGATCGCCGCCGCCGCCCGGGCGATCGGCCAGGATGCGTGCGCGGTGGTGCTGGACGTGACCGATCTTGGTGCAGTCGGGGCCTTCTTCGCCGCGCAGGCACCCTTCCATATCCTCGTCAACAATGCCGGCACCAATCGGCCCATGCCGATGTGGGCCGTGGCGGAGGCGGACTTCGACGCGGTGCTGGGCCTCAACCTCAAGTCGGCCTTCTTCGTCGCCCAGGCCTGCGTCAGGCGCATGATGGAGGCGGAAGTCGCGGGGAGTCTCATCCATATGGGGAGCCAGATGGGCCATGTCGGCGGCCCCAACCGCGCGCTCTATTGCGCGAGCAAATGGGCGCTGGAAGGCATGAGCAAGAGCTTCGCGCTCGACCTGGCGCCGCACGGCATCCGCTCCAACACCATCGCGCCGACCTTCATCGAGACGCCGCTCACCCGGCCTTTCTTCGAGGACGAGGCTTTCCTCGCGAGCGTGCTGGCGAAGATCAAGCTCGGTCGCCTCGGCCGGGTCGAGGACCTGATGGGCGCCATTCTGTTCCTGGCCTCGGATGCCTCGGCGCTGATGACCGGCACGAGTCTGGTGATCGATGGCGGGTGGACGGCGGAATGACATCACAATCGAGCGAGGACGGACATGTACGAGCCATTCCCCGGAAACTATGTCTGGAACCTGCAGACCAATCTCGCTTTGGTCTGCGGCGGCAATCATGGCGAGATCGACGCCGCCAACCGGCCGGTCATGGATGCGGCGCGCGAGGGTGCCGATGCCGGCACCGCGAGGCTGTTCGATAGCTGGGTGGCGGTGGCGGATCAGGTCGCGGCCAATGCCGCGGCGGACGAGGGGCGCGGTTTCCTGCGCACCGCCGGCGCCAAATATCTGCGCGCCTCGGGCTATTATCTCGCGGCCGAGCGCATGCAGAGCCGCGACTATGCGCCGCGCTGGGCGGCCTATGACAAGGGGCTCGCGCTGTATCGCAAAGGCGCTGCACTGCGCGGCCTGCATATCGACCATGTCGAGATTCCCTACGAAGGCGGCGCCTATCCGGCGTTGTTCGTGCATGACGGGTCCGGCACGCCGCGCCCGACCCTGGTGTCGGTGAACGGCCTCGATTCCATGAAGGAGCAGGTCGCCATGGCCGGTCATGGCGCCGCCAATCTGGAGCGCGGCATGAACACGCTGTTCCTCGATCAGCCGGGTACCGGCGAGGCGATCCGCAAGCGGGGCTTGCCGGCCGTCTACGATGCCGAGCGCTGGGGCACGCCCGCGCTCGACTATCTGCTGACGCGCAACGACGTCATCTCAACGAAGATCGGCATCTTCGGCCTCTCCTTCGGCGGCTATCATGCGCCCCGCATTGCGGCCAACGAGCCGCGCTACGCCCTGTGCGCGGTGATGGGCGCCAATCATGTCTGGGGCCGGAGGCAACGTGAACGCGTTGCCAACGAGGGTGAGAACCCGGTCCCGCATTATTGGGACCATGTGATGTGGGTGTTCGGCAAAGAGGCTCGCGACGATTTCCTCGATTACGCCGACCGGATCACGCTCGATGGCCAGGTCGAGAAGATCAGGGTGCCGTTCCTCGTGACGCATGGCGAGAACGACCGGCAAATTCCGCTCTTCAATGCGCAGATGAGCTACGACCAGGCCGTAAACTCCTCCAAGCGTGAGCTGCGCATCTTCACACGCTCGGATTTCGAAGTGGAGCATTGCGGCGCCGACAATGGCACCGGCATGCGAGACTTTATTGCCGACTGGTGCGCGGAAACCTTTGCGGAGATGGGCTGAAAGTCAGCATGCTACGGTGTCGATGCATACTATGGAACGGAAGATTTTGACCTAATGGATCGTCCCCTCCCATAGTCTCCGATCGGCACGACAAGAAAATTCCGTAGCGGGAGGGACGAGTATGGCGGCATCAGATATCGGCTGGCGAGAAGGAGGATTGGCGCAGGGTTGGACCCTCGTGGCCTGCGCATGGCTCTCGGTGATGGCCAATATGGTCATCTCACCCATCCTGCCGAGCATGACGACGCATTTCTCGGGCGTATCGCAGGTCGATCTGCTGATTTCTCTGGCGGCGACGTCACCGGCCTTCTTCGTAGCCGCGCTGGCTATTCCCGCAGGCTATCTCGGCAATCGTATCGGCCATGAGCGCGTGCTGCTTGGGGCCGCCATTCTCTATGGCCTTGCCGGTGTTGCGCCCTTCTTCCTCGAGAATCTTCACCAGATTGTCATCAGCCGCGCCTTTGTCGGTGTCGCGGAGGCGGCGGTGATGACTTGCTCAACGGCGCTCATCGGCGATTATTTCCGAGGCAGGCGGCGCGAGCGCTATCTCGCCCTGCAAACTGGCACATCGCCAGTCGTCGCGATCGTCGCCGTTACATTGGGGGGGCTTGCCGGCAATGCGGACTGGCACAACAGCTTCCTCATCTACGGCTTCGCCTTCGTCCTGGTGGTCGCCACCTTGGCGGTGCTGCGCGGCGGCCGCGCGACGCCGGCGCCGATCGATACCGCGCCTCGTGCAGACGGCCCGCAGCAGGTCAACTGGCTCAACCTGGGCTGGATCTGCATCGTCACGGTCTTCGCCATGACTGCCTTTCTGGTTACGATCATCCAGCTTCCCTTCCTACTCACCGAGCGGGGCGTGCCTGAGCCGCGCATGATCGGCTTCCTTGCGGGCGCAGCGACCCTGGCCAATCCGCTGGGTGCGCTGTTCTTCAGCTTCACGCGCTTTCGCATGATGACGAAGCTCACAATCGCGTTCGCCGCGCTTGGCGCCGGCTTCGGCACCATGGCGCTCAGCGTCGACTGGCACTGGACGCTCATCGGCGCTGTCATGGCCAATTTCGGCGCGGGGACGATCCTGCCGCTACTCATCACCTGGGCGCTCGCCGCGTTGCCTGATGCGCAGCGCGGCGTCGGCACCGGCGCCTGGATCAGTGCGAGCTTCCTTGGCCAGTTTCTTAGTCCGCTGGTCATTCTCGCGCTCAAGGGTGCGACCGGCTCTTTGGCGAATGCGGTGCTCGTCTATGCACTGGCCTGTGGTGCTTCGGCCTTTCTAGCGCTGCTTGCTTCCCTCGCCGGGAAAGGGGCGCCGAAGGCCGTCGCGACGGCCTGAGCGGAGCAGGGCGTCCCATGGGCCTGACCTATTCACGAAGGCTGTGCCAGCACTCCAAGAAATGAATTTGAACGAAGCGCCGATGCGCGAAATATATGTGACCTGATAATTACGATTTGCCCGAAATTTCATATTATTGCGGGTGATAAAAAAGTTACGCCATTAATGGTGTTGAGTAATATCGGGGAGGATCATGAAATGAGTTTGGTGAATATTCAAAGAATCGACTTTTTGGGGAGAGAGGCAAGAGTGCCTTTGCTGCTGACGACCGCGATAATTTTATGTGCGGCGGCGCCAGCTTTTGCGGCGGACGAGGGCCGGGGTGCAGTGAGCCGGGATGACGATACCATCATCGTCACTGCCAACAGGCGCGCGCAGGACGTCCAGGATGTGCCGATCGCGATCACCACATTGAGCGGTGACAGACTGGCGGCCACATCGCAAACGGATGTGGACGACATTCTCGACCGGATACCGGGCGTACAGGTTTCAGCGGGTGCCAACGGCTCGAGCTGGAATATCCGCGGCGTTTCCTCGGTCGGCGGCGGCGGCGAGATCGATCCGGGTGTCAGCTTCTCGGTCGATGGCGTCTATGATCCCTTCGATAACATCGCGCTGATGCCCTATTACGATCTGGAGCGGGTCGAGGTTCTGCGCGGGCCGCAGGGCACGCTCTATGGGCGCAACGCGGTCGCAGGCGCGATTAACGTGATTACCAAGGACCCCAAGCTCGGCGAGCTTTCCGGCTTCCTCCAAGGCGGCATCGGCAATTATGCGGCTCGCAGCGCCACGGGCGCAGTGAACCTGCCGGTGGGCGACAAGGTCGCTTTCCGCGTCTCGGCCGATACGCGCAGCCATCACGGCTACATCTCCAACGGAGGCGCCGACCAGGATCAATGGGCCGTGCGGGCCAAGATGCTCTATGAGGCTAGTGCCGATGTGCAGATCCGCCTCATTGGCGATTATGCCAGATCGACGGGCCTGGGCAATTCGGACATCTTTCTGCCGCTCGACGCGGACAATCCCTGGAAGTCGGCCGAGATCGTGGGTGACGAGAATGTCGAGCAATATAGTTTCTCGGGCCAGGTGGACGCCAATCTGGGCGGCGTGACCTGGACAATCATTCCCGCCTATCGCCATGCGGAGCAGGTCCGCAACTCGACGACGCTGGGAGCCGTGCCGCTCACATACAACCGCGTGGTCAATGGGCAGTGGACGCTGGAAACGCGCCTTGCGTCTAACGATGCCGAGCCGCTGAGCTGGGTTGCGGGCGCCTATTTCTACGACAATGTGCAGTCGTTCCGCATGATCAACCCGCCCGACCTCGATCAGTCGCCGCTGAAGACGCGCTCCTATGCTGCGTTCGGCCAGTTCACCTATGCGTTCACGCCTGGCGTGCGCTTCACGGGCGGCCTGCGCTTCACCAGCGATCACAAGGAAGGTATCAACCGCAATTATGGCGTCACGCCCACGGCTGTGGTGACCTACGATCAGACTTGGAGCACCTGGACCTGGCGCGCTGGCGGAGAGTTCGACGTGGGGCCGGAGAACATGGTCTATGCCAGCGTCTCCACCGGCTTTAAGGCAGGTGGCAGTTTCGCGGCGGCGGGCGACAACACCTTCGGACCCGAGCATCTGACAGCCTATATGGTTGGCTCGAAGAACCGCTTTCTGGATGGCGCTCTACAGTTCAACGTCGAGGCCTATTACTATAAATATAACGACTTGCAGGTGGCCTATGTCGACTTCTTCCCCGAATTTGGCGGAGTGGGGCGCAAAGTGGTCAATGCCGGCAGGGCGACTACCTACGGCCTCGAGGCCGAGTTCGAGGGCCGGCTGACGTCGAACGATCGTATCTCGGGCAACATCGCCTATTTCCACGGTAAATATGACGAATATATCCAGCCGCCGGGCTTGGGGCCATCCGTCGATTACTCGGGCGCCAAGCTGCCGCTCCCCAACTGGACTGGCGCGCTCAACTATGAACATCGGTTCGAGCTGGAAAATGGCGGTCATATTTCTTTTATGGGTGAAATGCAGTGGCAGGGCGATGTCTACCGCGTCGTAAGCCAGGACCCCCGCTCGCTGCAGAAGGCTTTCGCCAAGTTCGACGCCTCGTTGGGATATCGCGCGCCAGATGACCGATGGAGCCTGACGGCCTATGTTCGCAACATCGGCAACACCGTCGTCAAGACCGGCGTGTTCGTCCTGGGCGCCAATGCCACGACCTGGCTGGAGCCGCCGCGCACCTGGGGACTCAATCTGCGGGCGAACTTCTAACCTGAACCTGTCAGTTCGGGTTCCGTGAGACTCCCGCCGGCTCGAGACGATCGAGCGGGCGGGAGCTTTTCGCGTTATCTGCCTGGTGTACCGGATACGCTGCCAGAACTGTCGGGATTGCGCCGCTCGCTTTTGACGGGTAGCTAGCACGGCTCAGATGAAACTGACGCGCGAGACAGTCATAGCCGAAGCCCGCGCCCTGGTGAACGAAACCGGGCTGGATGGGCTCACCACGAGGAACCTCGGCGAGCGACTGGGGGTCAAGGGGCCGGCGCTGTATCGCCACTTCAAGAGCAAGCAGGACATCATCACGGCACTCAGCCAGACCTTCTTCGTCGGCGCGCCGGTCCCGCCGCCGGACATGTCCTGGCAGGAATGGCTCAAGTTCAGGGCGCACTCCACGCGCCGCGAGATTCTCTCCTGCCGCGACGGTGCGCGAATCGCCGTCATGGCCCGGCCGCACCTCACGGAAAAGACGCGCGACACGTTACTTGCGCCATTGACCGACGCCGGCTTCGACAAGCGCGAGGCGCTGCTCAATATCCATCTGATCGGTCGGCTTGTCATTGGCTGGACTTTGTCCGAGCAGGAACATGGCGGCCAGATCCCGCCCGCCTCAATGGGCATCGAGCCGGAAAGCGCGTTCGAGTATGTGATCGGCTGCATTGTTGCCGGTCTGGAGATGCGCCTGATGGCCAAGCGCATGGCGGGCTCCGCCGGCTGATCGCGGCTTTGGATAGGCGGGTCACCGGGTTTCGCCGGAGACGTTGCCGCAGTTGTCTGGACCACATGTCAACTCGGCAGCTGCCCCCCCCGACCGATTCCCCTCACGCTATGAAAACCATGCGGCCGCGCGGGCCTTGGGGGATCGATATTTTCGATAGATATCATTGATAACATTAATTTCGGAAGCTGGCTTATCAGCGCTCCTCGTTGCCGAATGGACTGAGAAAGAAAAATCACGGAAATTTGGGAATAAATCGTGAATATTAAGATGAATCAAGTTTCTCTGGGTAACCTTTTCCATGCCGCGCTCGGGTGCCTCGAAAGGAGGTTTGACGGAAAATGTTTATGATGATAACTTCCGGTCAATGACGCACATGGGCGCGGCCGGCATGGCGCATGACGGCACGTCAAGCCCCTGGAATGGGAGAGGATTGAATGAAATCTGGTTCGAAGCTGGTCCTGGCGGCAGGTGCGGGATTGCTGGCCTGGCTGCCCCTTGCGCAGCTTGAGGCCCATCATTCGACGGCCGAATTCAACTATGCCAAGAATGTCGCACTCAAGGGCAGGATCAAGGAAGTGCAGTGGACCAACCCGCACTCCTACATTCAAGTGATGGTGCCCAAGGCCGGCGGTGGCACCGACCAATGGGGCATCGAAATCGGCGCGCCGGCGATCAACATCAAGATGGGCTGGCGCAAGAACAGCGTGAAGGCCGGTGACGAAGTCACGCTCAACGTTGCGCCAGCCCGCAACGGCACGACCTACGGCACGCTGCGCACCCTTACGTTGAAGGATGGGACCACGCTTAAGGGCGTCGCAGCCATCGTGACATCTGATGCCAATGGCTACGCGATCATCGGCAAGCAGCCTTGAGTTGGCGGCCGGAAAAATAATTCATTGGGAGGGAATGCCTTGAACATCAAAAATGCGGGTCGGCAGGCGCTGCTGGGCGGAATTGCGCTCGCGTTGCTTTCCGCCGCCTTTCCGGCACAGGCGGATGCGTCGGCCCTGAAGGGCGTATGGATGCCCGATAGCTATTCCGAGCAGCTGAAGACGGCGGATGGCGCGACGCCGCCGCTGACCGAGGAGGGGGCGAAGCTCTACCGTGAGCGCGTGGCCCAGCATGGTGACCGCGACCGGCAATATGACCGAGCGCGCTGGTGTGCCGGGCCCGGCATGCCGCGCATCATGTTCATGCCTTATGCCTTCGAAATCCGCGAAGACGCCGGCTTCGTCGGCTTTATCTATCAATGGTATCGCTGGCATCGCATGGTCGACATGACCGGCCAGGAGCCCGAGATCGTCGTCCCTACCACCATGGGCTATCCGGTTGGCCATTGGGACAAGGATGCGCTGGTCATCAAGACCGTGGGCACCAACGACGAGACGGTGCTCGACGCGATGGGCCTTCCCCATTCGGAGGACATGGTCCTGACCGAACGCCTCACGCTGCTGCCCAACGGCCATCTCGAAGCGCGCTTCCAGATCGAGGATAGCGAATTCTACAGCAAGCCCTGGGAGGCCGTGATGACCTATCACCGCGTGGGTGTGGACCAGATGCAGGACGACATATGCCCCGATCGCATTGCGCGAGGGGAACCCGCCGTGAGGAGTGCCCTGCCATGAGCGCGCGTTTTGTTCGCAAGAGCCTCGTTGGACTGCGTGCCTCGGTCTTCGCGCTCGCCATCGGAGGCATGGTCCTGCCATGGGCTGGCGCTGCTGCATCCGATGCCGGCGGTTTGGCGCCGAGCCCGTCCTCCTCGGCCAGTTCGCCTCGCGATCTCGGCGGATTATGGGATGTGGAGCGCTTCGTCGCCTTCATCGATAATGCGCCGCTGCTGCCTGAGACTAAGACGCTGATGGACCGGTTCCAGGCGGCGCATGAGAAGGGGCAGATCATCTATACGGCGTGGACGTCGTGTCGACCGGGGCTGCCTTCCGCGATCGTCATGCCGATGAACTCAGTCGTCATCCTTCAGGATGAGGCGGACATCACGCTCAGTTACGAAGAGCCTCGGTTAACCCAGCGCGTGCGCATGAACGCGCAGCATCCGGTCAATCTCCAGCCGAGCTATATGGGCGATTCCGTGGGTCATTGGGAGGGCAACACCCTCGTTATCGACACGATCGGCTACAATGGCGAGTTCCAGCTCGATTCCCAGGGCTTGGTGACCAGCCCCAAGCTGCACACCATTGAGCGCTGGACCAAGTCGGCGGACGGCAAGCGGATCGACGTCGAGACGACGATTGAGGATCCGGTCTATTACAGTCAGCCCTTCACCATCAAGCGGGGCTATCTTGCGCCCAAGACTAACAGCGCACGGCAGCAGAACGAATATGACTGCACGGAGAATCCCCGCGAGGAGGAGTTCCTCCATACCTATTTCATCAAGGACAGCTATCGCCCGACATGCGTGCGCTACGAGGGCAAGGGGGCCGATCCCTCGCGGATATTGTGCCGACTGCGCGAAGAAGACGAAGGTCGGCCGAACTGAGGCGCAGGGAGCGGCTGCGCGCCGGTTCAGGGGTAGACTGCCGGACTGGACCTGGTGGCGTGATGCCCGAAACGAAAGGTTCGGGCGCCGCTCTTGAAGGGAAGGAGCTGGAACGGCTCGGTCGAAGGCGTATGCGCCATCGCTGTATGCGTGGCCGGCGAGCCAGATAGCTGATCATGATCCAGCTCCATGGGAATGATGTTATCAATGATAACTATCTATCCTATCATGAGCATGCCGTCGCCGTTTCGAAGTCACTTTGAAATGTGATGGAAACAGGCGATTTGAGTTTATTTCAGCCTGACATATCCCATTTTCCGGTAGGTCATGCACATCAAAAGAGTCGAGAGTATCTCTTGACATAAGTTATCAATGATAACATCATTCCCGTCATCGCTAGGAGAGGAGGCGCACTGAAATGGACCACGTCATCGGCTTCATTTACAATTCCCCATCCAGCGGCTGGATGCGGCTGGCGGGCTGGCTGATCCCGACCGTCCAGACGGTCCATATCCTTGCGCTCGCCGCGCTTATGGGCTCGGCGGTACTGCTCGACATGAAGCTTGCCGGCGTCATGGCCCGGACCGATGCCGGCGCGACGCTCGTGCGACGCTATCTGCCCGTGCTCTGGGGCGCCCTCGCGGTGTTGTTTGTGAGCGGTTTCACACTCCTCTGGGCCGAGCCCGAGCGTGTCCTCTCCAAGACGATCTTCTGGGTGAAGATGAGCCTGGTCCTCCTCGCCTTCCTGCTCACCTTCCTCCTGCGCAAGCGGCTGCTGGATCGCGAAGCGGCGGGCGAGCCGGTGCCGGCCGGCCGGTTCGATAAGGCTTTCGGCTGGATCGCGCTCCTGATCTGGATCGTCGCGCTCGGGTGCGGCCGATGGATCGCTTACTCCTACTGAGGAGGGCGCCCTTAAGGCCCACTACGTCCTTCTGTCTCGCAATATCAATGTTGGATGAGATGCCATGACCCTCGAACCCATTCTTACCGCGATCTACGATTGGCCGCTCTCTGATGCCATCCGGCAGACGGAATATGCCTTTCCGCTGCTCGAATGCATCCACGTCCTGGCGATCTGCATCGTGGTGGGCTTCATCTCCATCGTCGATCTACGGCTGCTTGGCCTTCCTGCCCACGCCCGCAGTGTGAAGGCGCTGCTCGGCCAGACGCTTCCGGTGGTTTGGGGTGCGTTCGTGCTCGCGGTGATCTCGGGCGGGTTGCTCTTCGCCTCGAACGCGACGGGTTATGCGAAGAATTTCGACTTTCGTATCAAGATCCTGCTGATCGTCCTGGCCTTCCTCAACATGCTGGCCTTCCACCTCATCAGCCAGAAGCGGATCGCGGAATGGGACGTGGCGGGCAAGACCCCGCCCAGCGCGAAGCTGTCGGGCGGGCTTTCCCTGCTACTGTGGATCGGGGTCGTGGGCTTCGGCCGGCACATCGGCTTCACCCTGGCGCCGTTCTGATACGCACCGGCAGGCACAAAAGGAACGCGATATGAGAAGCGGGGTAACGGTTGGATGGGCGTTCCTGGTAATGTTGTCGGCCTGTTCGCCCGCAGCCAAGGTCGCCACGGGCAATGAGGGGGAGCCGGTCCAAGCAGCGGATGCTGCGACCGACAATGACATTCCGCTCAAGGAATTCATGGGCCATGTCATGGACCGCAATGCGGCGCAGCTCTGGGCCTGGACGACCTATCGCAGCGATGCAAAGGGCGATCATTACACCCGGCCGGGCACCGAGAAAGACTGGATCGACGCCGAGAGCGACGCCCTGACGCTCGTTCAGCTCAGCTACCTGCTCGAAACGCCGGGCCTGGCGCCGGACGACGACAAATGGACCGGCCATCTCGCGCGGTTTCGCAAGGCGGCGACGAACAGCGCGGACGCGGCGGAAGCGCAGGATTTCGCCAAGCTCGAAGCCTCTGCGTCCGACATGAACCGCGCCTGCGTCGCCTGTCACGTCACTTACGTGCCGGAGATCGAAGGCCCCTATGCGACCATGAAATAGGGATGGCGGCGGAGCGCCCGCGCCGCCATCAGAAAGTGCAGGACCGGCCAGACCCCCGCGAGCGCGAAGCCGATGAAGGCGATGCGCAGCGCCGACACATTGGCGTGCGCGCAGGCCGCGGCCTGGGCGGCGTCTGGAATCATGCCTGTGCCGCCATGGATGCAAGCGCCGGCGACGATCGCGAAACCGGAGCGGCCGAGGTCCATGGCGGTCAGAACATCGACTAGAAGGCCGAAGATTACCGGGCCCAGACCCAACGCGACGAGGCTCGTCAGGATGCCGCATGTCGCGGCGGTTGTCGCGCGCCATTGCGGCCGCACTATGGCGTAGAGCAGGGCATAGCAGGGCGTGGTGAACGCGGCGCCGAACAGGCTGGAGAGGATGAGCACGGCGAACAGGCCCTGCGGAGCCGGTTGCGCGACGGCCAACGCGAAGAGCAGCGTGCCGCATAATTGGCTTCCCGCCGCTAGCCAGAGATACCAGCGCCTGTCGCGCGGGGCCAAGCGATCGGCGGCGAGTCCACCCCAGAAAGTGGAAATAGCCATCCCGCCCATCACCGCTATGCCCAGCATCGCGCCGATCGCTGCATAGGAGAGGCCGAAGCTGCGCGCCATATAGGGTGCGAGGAAGCTCGCGGACGGGCTGCTGAAGAATGTCGCCAGCGTCATGCCGATGAGGGTGTTCCGTGCCATGGATGAGCGGGCGAGATAGAGGAGGGGGATGCGCAGCGGCTCCCTGTCCGTTGTTCCGCCGGGATTGTCCCACGCCGGAGCGCCGTCAGGGACGCCATGGCCGCTACGTGTTGGTTCCTTGAGGATCGCGCGCGCGATGACGGCAAGCAGCAGGCCTGGCAGTCCCAGCAGGAAGAAGACGCTGCGCCAGCCGAAGCGGTCTATCACCAGACCGCCCAGACTCATGCTGATGAGGCCGCCCAGCGGCAGGCCGAGGCCGAACAGAGCCAACGCTGTCGTCCGCCGGGAGGATGGAAAATAATCGCTGATGAGGGAATGGGAGGCCGGCACGCAGCCCGCTTCCCCGATGCCCACGCCCATGCGGCAGAGCGCGAGTTGAACGAAATTGAGCGCGAGGCCGCACAGCGCCGTCATAGCGGACCATGCCGCCAGACAGATGGCGATGATGGTCACGCGGTTGCCCCGGTCGGCGAGGCGGGCGAGCGGCAGGCCAAGCCCGACATAGAGGACTGAGAAGGCGATGCCGTTGAGCACGCCGAGTTGCCAGTCCGCGAGGCCCAGCTCCCGCTTGATCGGCTCCCCGGCGATGGAGACGAGCATGCGGTCCATGCTGCTGGTCAGGTAGATAAGGAGCAGGATGGCGAGATAGAGCCAGTGGCGGCGCGGGGCGACCGGCGGTCCACTCCCGCAGGCGGCCGGCGCGCGGTTGGCGCACGCGCGTCCCGGGTGAATATTCATGCTCCCTCCGAATCAGGCTCTTTTTCTATTGCTGCGCCGAATGGGCGCCCCATGGAAGAGGGGGACTCATCGTCGCATGTTCGCATAAAAATCGATAGCAGCAATGGACAGCTTCGGCTGTCGGAACAACGCCGTTGCCGCTAGCTTGCGAGAAGGTTCGGAAGGCGCATTGCTGGCCGTCGGCAAGCGCTATCCGAGCGCGATTTGGGGAGTGACGATGAGCGGTTTTGCCTTCTCCTTTCATCATGGCGGCATCAGCGTGCCGGATCTCGACGCGTCGATCGGCTGGTATCGCGACATGCTCGGCTTCGAGCTGGAGAAACGGGAATTCGTCCCCACCATCCCGGCCGATATCGCCTTCATCCGCAACGGCGACTTGCGCTTCGAGCTGTTCCAGCTGGCCGATGCCGCGCCCCTGCCGGCCGATCGGCGCGAACCGGACCGGGATCTGCGGACCCATGGCAACAAGCATGTCGCCTTTGTCGTGGCGGACCCAATCGCCTTTGCCGAACTGCTGGCGGAGCGCGGGGTCGACGTGGTCTGGGCCCGTCGCATGCCGCATGGCGCGGCCGCCTTCATCCGTGATAATGCGGGCAACCTTATCGAATTCCTCGAAGGCTCGATACCGACTGGCGAGCCCGGCCATCTCTGAACGGCGGCATACCAGCATCCATGAGGCCAATGGCACTCATTCATCCTTTGGGCATGCCGGTGCGCTGATCCTTGTCTTAGGATTGCCGATACCGACACCGCGTCACGGGTCCTGCGGGCAGCGATGTGCACCGCCCGCTGCCGGCATGTCGGCAGCTATTTTCTCCTCGCAAGCATCGGAGTGTGATCGCCATGAATATCGTTCTGCTGGGGGCCGGCGGCCGTGCGGGCTCCCGCATCCTCGCCGAGCTGGTCAATCGCGGGCATGCAGTGCTCGCCTTGTCGCGCACGGTCGAGAAGATTCCACAGCACGACGGAGTCAGCCGAGCCGCGATCGACGTGCGTAACACGGACGAGGTGACGCCGGCCGTGCGCGGTCATGATGCCGTGATCAATGCTACCAAGTTCAAGGAGATCGACACGCAGGGACTCATCGATGCGGTGACCGCCGCAGGCGTGAAGCGATTCATTACGGTCGGCGGCGCAGGCAGCCTCTGGCTCGAAACCGGCGTGCGGGAGATCGACGGACCCGGCTTCCCCGAAGAGGTGAAGCCCGAAGCCGGCGCCGGGGCACGGTTCCTCGACGAACTGCGCGCCAGCGATCTCGACTGGACCTTCCTCTCGCCCTCGCGCATCTTCGTGCCCGGCGAGCGGACCGGCACATTCCGCATCGGCAAGGATGACCTGATCTTCGACGAGAATGGCCGCAGCGGCATCTCCATGGAGGACTATGCCATCGCGCTCGTCGATGAGCTGGAGGCGCCGTCGTTCATCCGCGAGCGCTTCACCGTCGGCTACTGAACCGCGCCGCCAATCCGCACAGTCCTGCGCCCTGAGTCGGAGCGATATGTTCAATCCATATAATGGATTTCAAGGCCGCTGACCGCTGTGTTGAACTGGCCATCCCAGTCAAGGATGAAAACAGCATGCCGATTACAGGAATCGAAAGCGCGATCTACGGTGTCGACGATCTCGAACGGTGCACCGCGTTCTGGAAGGATTTCGGCCTGACGCTGGTCAGCGGCGATGATTCCGAGAGTGTGTTCGAGGTAGCGAGCGGGTCGAAGGTGATCGTGCGGCGGCGCGGCGACCCGCGGCTCCCGACGGCTTATGCGCACCAACCCGGCGTCCACGAAACAATCTGGGGCGTGGATAGCGAGGAGTCTTTCCGCGTGCTCGTCCGGGATCTGAAGCGGGACCGGACCGTGCATGTCGATGCGCATGGCGTGGCGCATTTCGCTGCCGACGACGGCATGCCGCTGGGCCTTGCTGTCTGGGCCAAGCGGCCGGTCGTCTCGCAACCCGATCCGGTGAACGCGCCCGGCCGCATTCAGCGCCTCAACCTGCACCGCAAGTGGCGTCGACGGGCGCTGCCCAAGACGATCAATCACATCGTCTTCTTCGTGGAGGATTATGTCGCGACGCTCGAGTTCTTCGTGCGGCGCCTTGGCTTTCGCTATGTCGACCATTCGCTGGGCGCCGGGGCCTTTGCGCGCGCGGACGGCACGCACGAGCATCACAGTATCTTTTTCGTCTCGACAGAGCTGCCGGTCGCGCCGGACCGGCCGGGCTTCATGCACCTGGCCTTCGGCCTCGAGGACATTGACGAGCTCATGATCGGCGTCAATCGCATGGAGCGATGCGGCTGGGCGAATAGCAGCACCAACAGCAGCGGCGGATTGTCGCGGCATCGCATCTCCTCGGCGATCTATTATTATTTCGACAATCCCGGCGGCGGGGAGGCGGAATATCATGTCGATACCGACTATCTCGACGACAATTGGGTGCCACGCGTGTGGGATTGGAAATTCGGCTCGCTAATGTGGGCCACGCGGACGCCGAGCTTCTGGCAGGGCGATGTCGAGTGGGACATGCGGTTCGACCCCGACGGTAAATCGCTCGAACCGTTCCGCCGCGCACCCAAGCCGGTGCGCTGATGGCCAAAGCGGCGGCCATGGACACTTCTGTCGAGCCTGCCGGTCCAGCCATGGCGGGCGCGGTGCTGGTCGGGCGGGCGCGAGTACCTCTCCTTGCGCGTTCCCGTCCGATCAGCATCGCTGGCGGTTCATTTCGCGGGACGGCATCCATGGGCGACCGTCCCATCGTTCATGCAGGAAAGGGAACTCGATGAAACTCACGCACGCAATGCTCGCCGGCCTGCTGGTCCTCGCGGTCGGGCCGGTCCCGGCGCTGGCCCAGGCCCTCAACGATCCGGTGACGGCGGCGCCGGACGCGGAGGCCCTGTTCACCAGCAAGGACCCCAAGCTCCACCGGAACAAGCAGGCCGCGCTCAAGATCGTGAAGAACCTGCTGGAGGCCAATCACTGGGACGAGGCGCCGCTTTATATGACGCCGCGCTACATCCAGCATAATCCGCTCGCGGCCTCGGGTCGGGACGGGGTGGTGCACTTCTTCGTCGATATCCTCAAGCGCACGCCCACGCCGATCCCGGCGAAGATGAAGACCAAGGTCGTCGCTGTGCAGGCCGAGGGCGATTATGTGACGGTCAGCTTCGTCCAGGAGCATCCGGTGCCGGGCGATCCCACCAAGACCTACACGACCACTTGGTTCGATATGTGGCGGTTCGTGGACGGTAAGGCCGACGAGCATTGGGATCCCGCCACCTTGCCCGAGAAGGCGCTTCCCTGAAGCCAATAGTGGCGAGATAAATGACAAGGGCGATCACGAAGAATCTGTCACCAAGATTTTGGATAGTCTTGCTCGATTGATGTCTCGATGCAATTTCGATTCCAATGATGATAGCATTTTTGAGCCGGTCGCCCAGTTCCATGGGGCCTGTAGATAGTTGCATTGTCGAGGCGCAGTCAGTTCCGGCGCGAACCTGGACGTCAGTCGGCAGGGCGTGGTCGATACGGGCCTGCTGGACGATGGAGCCACGCGGCGGGAATGATGCGCCAATTATGAACGGGCACGCAGGGCGCGCCCAATGCGTCCTTGGCAAAACATTCCGTTCGTTGCAAAATCAACTTCAAATAGGAAACCGGGCGCAGAATCCCGGTTGAGGGGGATTATCGTGATGGCCATGCATGCTCGCCTGCTTTGTCTCGCCTTGTTGCTTCCTGGCGCCCTGCTGTTGGGCGCGGGGCAAGCCCAGGCCCAGGACGACCACGCTCACAGGCACATGGCGGCAGAGCCAGCCCCCGCTGCCACCATGAAGCAGATGCGCTGGTCCGATCCGGCCACCTGGCCGAACGGCCGCGTTCCGCGCGCCGGCGATGCGGTGACGATTGCGCGGGACATGGATGTTCTGCTGGATGTCGATGCGCCGGGCCTGCGAAGCCTGACGATCCAGGGCCGCATGCGCTTTGCCGACACGCGCGACATCAAGCTCGAATCCGAATGGATCTACGTGCCGGGCGGCGAACTGCAGATCGGCACCGAAGCCAATCCATACCAGCACAATGCAAGCATCACCCTCACCGACAATGTGAAGGGCGAAGAAATCAACACCATGGGTGACCGGGGCATCATGCTGATGCGTGGCACGCTCAACCTGCATGGCGACCGCGAGCATACGTGGACCAAGCTGGCGAAGACAGCCAAGGCCGGCGCGAGCAGCATCACCGTGCTCGACGCCAAAGGCTGGCGCAAGGGCGACGAGATCGTGCTCGCCTCGACCGACTATAATCCGCGCCAGGCCGAGCGGCGCACGATCACCGCTGTCAAGGGCAATGCGCTGACCCTTAACGAGCCGCTGGCCTATATGCATTTCGGCGAGATCACCTTCGGGGTCGACGAGCGCGGCGAGGTCGGCTTGCTCACCCGTAACATCAAAATTCAGGCCTCCGAGGATGCCGATCAGACTTATTTTGGCGGCCATATCATGGCGATGGCGGGATCGAAGATGTTCGTCTCGAGCGTCGAACTCAACCGCATGGGGCAGCACCTGCAACTGGCCCGCTACCCGATCCACTGGCACATCGCCGGCGACGGTCAGGGCCAGTATATCCGCAATGCCTCGATCCACGACACCTTCAACCGCTGCGTGACGGTGCACGGCACCAACAATCTGCGGATCGAGAATAATGTGACCTTCAACGCCGTGGGCCATTGCTTCTTCTTGGAAGACGGCATCGAGCACGGCAACGCGTTCGTCAGGAACCTGGCCATCCAGACCAAATGTCATCCGACACTGGACTGCGTGCCCATGAATCTCGCCGCCAACGGAGAGAGGGCCTCGCAGTTCGCGAATGCTGCCGCCCTCAGGGAAGCCAGCTTCCACGGCGGAAACACGCTGCTGCCCTCGGACAACACGGTATCGTCCTTCTGGATCACCAACCCGGACAACAGCTATATAGACAATGTGGCCGCCGGTTCCGATCAGGTCGGCTTCTGGCTGTCGATCCCGGAGCACCCCAACGGCGCCTTTCTGGGGACGGAAGCCAGCCTCAACACCTGGCCGCGCCGTACACCGCTGCGCGAATTCAAGGGCAACACCGCCCATTCCAACTTCGACGGGTTCCTGATCGACCGGCACATCGACCAGGACAACACATTTGGGCTGGCCTCCATTCCGTTGCTGCCTTTGACAGATCCCACTGATCTGGAGAGCAAGGTGATGGAGACGCACTTCGAGACGCTGACCGCCTACAAGAACCGCAACGGTGGCCTCTGGGGCCGGGGGGACCTTTACGTGTACAGCAACATGAAACTTGCCGATAATGCCATTGGCATGACGCAGGCCGCCGGTGATATCGGCAGCCTGCCGTTCAGTTCACGTCTGGTGGACGCGCTGATCGTGGGCGAGACTGACAACATCGGCAATCCAACAACGCCGGAGGAAGTGGCCTACGGACGCAGCCTGCCCAAGCCCTCCATCCCGGACTTCCCCATCCGTGGCTACGAATATTATGATTACCGCGACGATGTGGTGAACACGACATTCGTGAATTTTCAGGACAATGATCGGAGGAAAACAGGGGCATTGTCCTTCCTGCTGTTCACGAGTGCCGGGCTGAGTACCGGAAGCACCATCAGCGGTGCCAAGTTCGTCAACGCCAAACCGGTCTATTTTCCGAAATATGATTCCCGGTTCGATAACGACAACCGCGGCGGCAACGCCTATAAGACCCTGTCCTTCCGCGATCTGGACGGATCGGTGACCGGCGTCCCCGATTCCCAGGTCCTGCTGCACGATGGCGAAAATGACAGCGTCGCCACCGACGACAGCTGCGAAATCCATCCCAGCTGGAACGCGTCCGTGTGTAAGGGGGATATTGGACGTCTGAATCTCTCGGATAGCAGAGGCGAACTTCCAGCCGCAGTCGATCTGGAATCCCGCACCGCCCGGTTCGCCCTGCTCGCCTCGCTCGGCCCCAATGCGCCGGACACGCCTCTCGTCAAGGCCCAGCGTGCAGCCCTGTTCTCCCGCCGTCCTCCGCAGGCGCCTATTGCGCTCGTTCGGGGCGGCAAGGAATTCAAGGTCAATGGCGACCAGAGCACGGTGCGCGCAGGCACCGAGATCCAGGTCAAGACCGAAAGGCCGCAAGTCACTCTCAGTCTGGCCGAAATGAACCAAGGCTCATGGGTCATATTTGAACTGCCGGGTTTCACCAATGCAGCCTCCGGAACGGAAAAGGGCAGCATGGACGCATTGCGCCAGGCGAATGAGACGTCTTATTTCAGGGGCGGGGACGCCCTCTGGGTCAAACTGGTGGCCGCTGCTCCGGTCATGCCGGTCATTCGCCCGACGGATCTGCAAGCCAGTATAGCGGTCAGCAGATAAGGTCTTTTCGCGAGTTGAACGAAGCCTTGGACCAGCCGTGCGAACTGGTCTGAAGTTCTGTCATGAGCGCGGGGCGGCTGCGCCGCTGGCACCACCTCGAAACAGGCGCCCTCGCGCTCGGCCCGGCGAGCGGCATAATGCAGCGGCTTGGCGGCCGGGCCATCGAGCGTGAAGATGGGCAGGTCCACGCGGGCGGCCTTGCGCCACGGCCGTCTGCTCGTGCATCGCCCAGAGCAAATCGCTCCACTTTACGGAATCGCCAGTCTTTCGGCGGCGTGGAACATGCCCGCAGCCTCACTTATCGCCGCATCAATGGATCGGCCGCGGCCAGCGCCTCTTCGCGGATCGGAGGTGGCGGGGCGATGGCAACCGAGTTGATGAAGATCTTATGCGCCTTCGCCGCAGCGCCAGCAATCTGGATATCACGCTCCCAGCCAGCCGTCACAACCGATCCCCAGGGACCAAGATCGAGGCAGGTCCCATAGCGCTCCTGCCTATAGGGGAGCAGATCGGCATCGATCAGGTCCGCCGCTGCGTTATGCCCCGCGAAGCGTCCGAGCATCAGCGCGTGCTGGCAGGACATCATCGCGTGGTTGCCCTCATCGTCCGTGGCTGCATAGGCCGTATCTCCGGCTACGAATATCGCCGGCGCATCCGGCAACCGCAGGTGGCGATCCACCCGCAACCGGCCCAGCGGATCGCGCTCGCCGGGCAGCAGGCGCGTGAGCTGGCTCGCCTGCATGCCGCCCGTCCAGAGGACCGACAGGCTTTCGATCCGCTCGCCACCAGTCGTGCGAACGCCGCCCGCGTCGATTTCCGCGACGGACGTCCCGAGTTGCCATTCGACACCTTGCGATTGAAGCGCCTCGATGATGACCGGCCGGGGATTGGCGCCCAGGTCCGGGCCGATCACATCGGCCTGCTCGATGATGACGACGCGGACCTGGCTGTCCTCGCCAAGGATGGCGCGCAGCCGGGCCGGCAATTCGACCGCCATCTCGATGCCGGTGAAGCCGCCGCCCACGACGACGATCGTGTTCCGCGCCGGACTCTCCGGCAGCGTGGCCAGGCTGCGCAGATGGGCCTCGAACTGGGCAGCCTCGTCGAGTTGATCGATGCTGAAGGCATGATCCGCCAGCCCCGGCATATCCGGTCTGACGAGACGGCTCCCGGCGGCCAGGATCAGGCGATCATAAGCGACCGTGGTGTGATGCTCCTCCTGATCGACGACATGGACGGCTCGGGCAATCGGGTCGATCGCCTCGACCATTCCCGCAACGAATGTCACGCCCACAGCGTCAAACAACGGCCCCAATGGACTCGTCATCGTGGCCACGTTCGGCTCATAGAAACGCGGGCGCAGATCCAGCGAGGCGCGCGGCGCGATGACCGTCACCTCCACATCTTCAGGCCCCACGCCGTGCTGGTCGAGCAGGCGCGCCGCCGCCAACGCGCTCCACATGCCGGCGAAGCCAGCACCTACGATGACAATCTTCTTCATATCAATCATACTCGCCTGGTTTCATCGATCGCGGTAGCCGTATCCCTACGGGCCGAAAGGTCATGCTCGGGGATAGAGAGCGGTTCCAAGGTTTGCCCTCGTTCAACGCGATATCCTATGCCCACGGGGCGATTAAAGAGGGGGCCGAGAAAATCGAAGCCTTCACCAATGACAAGACCCGGAACGAACCTGAAAAACATGCAGCCGCAAGACAGGTTGCCGAACAGGTCAAAAATGTCTTGCGCCAGTCCATGACCACGATTGACCGGGAGGCCGACGAGATTTTGGCCAAGAGGTTCGACCCGTGCGCCTATAGCCAATACTCGCTTTCCGAAACCGTGCGGTGGATTAGGGTCAGGACTCATAGCCAGAACATGACTGTGGCAGCGAGAGCGACGGCGGAGAGGAACACGTTGGGGCACCTGTCGTAGCGTGTCGCAACACGCCTCCAGTCCTTGAGGCGGCCGAACATGATC
>Ga0180219_1000262_pt1 | contig 50050 bp, 47 predicted proteins | sample eDN3rd30CBELigMG_FD_151338 | JGI IMG/M metagenome (GOLD analysis project Ga0180219, IMG submission 151338) | Enriched Miracle-Growth compost microbial communities from Emeryville, California, USA - eDNA 3rd pass 30_C BE-Lig MG (version 2)... ... | reverse complement strand
CGCCGCTCGGCGAAGACGCCGACGACCGCCTGGAACAGACACTCGCCTGGTGGCGCCGATGGTCCGCGCAGGTCGTCTACAAAGGCCCGTACCGTCCGCAGGTCGTCCGCAGCGCCATAACGCTGAAGTTGATGACCTACATTCTGTCAGGCGCGATCATCGCAGCCCCGACGACATCGCTGCCGGAAGAGCTCGGCGGCAGCCGCAACTGGGACTATCGCTACTGCTGGCTGCGCGATGCCGGCATGACCATGGAAGCGCTGATCGGCCTCGGCATCACCGATGACGCCCGCGCGTTCCTGACCTGGCTTCTGCATGCGACGCGGCAGACACAGCCGCGATTGCAGATCATGTACGACATCTATGGCCGCCAGAATCTTCAGGAGTCCGAGCTGACGCACCTTGCCGGCTATCGCAATTCGAAGCCGGTGCGGATCGGCAATGGCGCGCATGGCCAGCAACAACTCGATGTCTATGGCGAGGTCGTTCACGCCGCATGGGTGTTCAACATGGCCGGGGGACGGCTGGATGCGGGCGACAAGCGCATGCTGAAGGGCGTCGGCAATCTCGTCTGCAAGCTGTGGCGCGAGCCTGACAGCGGCATCTGGGAGAAGCGGGGCCAGGAACACCACTACACCTTCTCGAAGGTCATGTGTTGGGTCGCTCTCGATCGCCTGATCAAGATGCATGAAGATCACACGCTCGTTCTTGATGACGTCGCCTCGATGCGGCGGGAGCGCGATACAATCTACAAAGTCGTGGAAGACATGGGCTTCAATGCATCGTTGAACGTTTACACCAAGTTTTTCGGCAGCGATCGTCTCGATGCAAGCCTACTGCTGATGCCCGTGATGGGCTATCGCGAAGTGACGGATGAGCGTGTCGCATCAACATTCACCCGGATTTGCGACAAGCTCGGAAAGAAAGGTCTGCTGAGTCGTTACGAACCGGAAGCGAGCGACACTCGCAGGAGCGAGGGAACATTTGGCATTTGCAGCTTCTGGGCGATCCAGCAACTTGCGATGCGGGGCGACTTTGCAGAAGCTGAGAAGCGCTTCGTCCATCTGCTGTCATTCGGCAATGATGTCGGCCTCTTCGCCGAGGAAATAGATGCGGCGTCAGGCGAGGCGCTCGGCAACTTTCCGCAGGCATTTACCCATGTCGGCCTGATCAACTCCGCGCTCGCGCTCGAACAGGCCCGCCCGGTGTCCGCACGAGAGGTAAAATCATGACGATCTTCATGTCTGAGTCTCTGATCATCTGGGGGCTCGTCGCCACGGCCTGCATGACCACGATCCTCGAAGCCAGCCAGGGCTTCGGCTTCTCGCGCATGAGCCTGCCGTTTATCATGGGGTCCGCTTTCAGCGCCCGCCGCAGCAATGCAACCGTTATCGGCTTCGCACTCTACATGCTTGGTGGATGGCTGTTCGCCTTCCTGTATTTTCTGTTTTTCGCCAGCGTGGGCATCTACACATGGTGGCTCGGCGCCATCGTCGGCCTCGTCCACGGCGCGTTTCTGCTGGTCTGCGCCATTCCGCTGCTGCCCTATGTGCATCCACGCATGGCGTCCGAGCATCATGGCGTCACGGCCCGGCGGCAGATGGAGCCTCCGGGTTTTCTGGCGGTGAACTACGGCGCGCAAACGCCGCTCGTCACGCTGGTCGCCCAGGCTGTCTACGGTGGCGTCCTCGGCGCCTGCGTGCAGATCCAGCAGGCGATGATGAATTGAAGGGTCGGAGGCCCGAGTTCAATCTACGGCGAATCGGCCGTCAGGCCACCGTCCTTGATGACGCGTCGCCATTGATCCAGCTCGAGGCTCACCCTCTTGCCGGCTTCGGCGGGCGACACGAAGATGGGAACCTCTATGCCTTCCCGCGCCAACCTCGCCCGGACGTCCGGATCGGCATTCAACCTTTTAAGATAGCCATTGAGCTGGTTGACGATGGGCGCCGGCGTGGCCGCGGGTGCCACAAGGCCGAACCAGACCTTGGCATCGATGCCAGATATCGGCAGAAGCTCCGACAATGTCTGAGTATCGGGAAGCGACGGCAGCCTGGCAAAGCCGTCAACGCCGAGAATGCGGATTTTTCCTGCCTCCGCATGCGCCTGGAACGTCGAAAGACCCGCTTCCAGAATATCCACTTGATGGCTCAAAACGTCCATGAGAGCCGGAGCGATGCCACGATACGGCACATGGGTCAGCTCGATGCCGGCGATCTTCGACCAACGGAAGACGTTGAGATGCGATGGCGAGCCCGTGCCGGCGGATGCATAGGTGTAGCGTCCCGGAGTCTTGCGTGCCAGTTCGAGAAACTCCGCCATGTTCTTGACGGGTACGTTCGGATTGATGGCGATAACCTGCGGCACTTCCCCGACCAATCCGACGAGCGTCAGATCCTTGACGGGATCGAAAGGCATGACCTTGTAAAGGTGAGGATTCACGACGAGTGTATTATTTCCGACGAGACCCAGCGTATATCCGTCAGGTTTCGATTTGGCGACGACATCGATGCCGACGTTTCCGGCTGCGCCCGGCCGGTTCTCGACGATGACCGCCTGACCTGTTTCTTCGCGGATTCTGTCAGCTACGAGACGTCCCAGAACATCGGTGAGCGCCCCTGCGGGAAACGGAACGACGACGGTAATCCGGGATGTCGGGTAGTCGCTGGCGCTGGCGCCATAACTGGCCAGACATGCAATGAACGCGAGAGCTGCAAAACGACCGAGCGCCATACTTTCCTCCCTTATGTCTATTGGCCTGGCAGCCGGCGCCGACAGAGCGGCGGACTTGCTGCTCGGCTGGCGCGTCGTGCGAAACCAGCCACTCAGATGCTAGGTCAGATTTTCAGAAGCTTCTTCGCGCTTCCGGACAGAATGGCGTCGCCATCGCTACCCAGCGCCGCGATGTCCTTTACGATCTTGCACATCTCGTCATCCGTATGCAGCTCGAGGGGATAATCGGTCCCCAGGACGACTTGGGAAGCCGGCACCTCTCCCAGCGTTGCTTTTACAGCGACCATGGAGCCGAAAACGCCGGCCGTGTCGTAATAGAGCCGCTCGCGCGTATAGTGGTCGATATCGCGGTCCGGGAGGCGGCCGTTGATCGGATCATTGGCCGTGCCCAAGCGCTCACGCTGATGAAACGCCCGGATGCGGTCCATGAGCACGGCAAAACTTCCGCCCAGGTGACCGAGCTGAATCTTCAGGTTGGGAAATCGATCGAGAACGCCCCCGTCGATCAGTCGGACCACAGTCGTGGCGAGCGAGAACTCCCGGCCGATGGACCTGACCAAGTCATAGGCATGCAGATGCGGAGAGGTCGTCGGCCGCAGGGCAGGATGGACGAACACATATAAATCGCGCTTCTCGCATTCCGCCCAGTACGGGTCGAGTTCCGGCGCATCCAGCGGCAAACCCTCCACTTCCGACGTTACGACGACGCCCGAAAATCCCAGTTCGACCGCACAGCGAGCGAGTTCGTCGAAAGATTCCGTTCCGCCCAGCGGCGGCACATGGGCGAGACCGAAGAAGCGCTTCGGGAAGCGCCGCACCGCGTCGTGCATGGCACCGTTGACATGGCGGCACAATTCCAGCGGAGCCCCATCCATGCCGAGGCCCGACGACAGAACGGCGGCATCAATGCCGCACAGATCCATAACGCGAATATGTTCATCCAGGTCGAACAGGGCATCCGGCGCGAAATAAGTCGGCACCTTTCCTGTCTTGTTGATCGCGAGGGACTTCGACAAAGCGGATTCATGCAGGGAACGTGGATGATAGTGGTGCTGGAAATCAACGATCATGGTCTTCATTCCGTTCAGGCACGACGTTGGAGGAATTGGAGTGCAGATCGACACGCTTCGGGAGCGAATTCAGTTCAGCTTGATGGCGCTCGTCTTGATGAAATCCCCCCAGGCCTTGCCTTCCGATTTGACGCGAGCCTCGATTTCGGCGCGGCTTTCGGACAGCAATTGCATATGGATGGTCGTAAGCCTGCTCTTGAAGGCCGGATCGGCGTTCGCCTCGCGCAGCATTGAATTGAGTTGATCGAGAATGGCCACAGGCGTGTTACGCGGCGCTCCTACGCCCCACCAGACATAGTCCTGCGCATTGTTGAGCCCTGCCTCTGCTGTTGTCGGCACGTTGGGAAGAATCGGCAACCTGTCGTTTGCAGCGACCGCCAAGGCCCGCATCGAGCCGTCCTGGATGTATTGCAGCACGGGCGCAGGATCGATGCCGATCATATCCACGCGACCGGCGAGCACGTCGATAATGGCGGGCGCGCCGCCGCGATAAGGGACATGCAGAAGTTCGACGCCTGCCTGCTTGGCCAGGCGCGCCACCGAAAGGTGAAGCGGCGTTCCGACGCCCGCTGAGGCGTACGAATATTTGCCGGGCTCTTTTTTGGCCAGCGCGATGAACTCGCGCAGGCTCGTCGCCGGCACTTGTTTATTGACGACGAAGACGGTCGGTATTTCGCCGACGATCGCGACCGGTGCGATGTCACGCACGGGGTCGAAGGACAGATCGCTGTAAAGGTGCGGATTCATCGTGAACAGCGACGAACCGACGACGACGAGTGTGTACCCGTCCGCCTCGGCTTTGGCAGCCGCCGCCATGCCGACGTTGCCGCCGGCGCCGGCGACATTCTCCACCACGATGGTCTGACCGGTCTTGGTCTTCAAATAGTCGCCGACGACCCGGCCGACGAAATCGGTCGTCGCGCCCGGCGGGAACGGCACAATCAACCGGATCATCCGCGAGGGATAGGTATCCGCCAGGAGGATTGTTGATGTGGACATCAACAAAGCGACCACCATCGCAAATCGTTGCAGCAGGCCCATGACGCGTCCCCTCCTCGTAAATTCCCGCCCGGCCGCTCTTGCAGCGGTGATCGGCGACCGCACTCCACGGCAGATCTATGGTTGTTTAAGTCTTTTATTTTGTCAATATATGATAATTATAGCCAGTTTATTTGTTTCGAAGCGTATCGAACCAGGGGCACGCGCCGGGCGCCTGCGTGAAATTTCCCTCCAGCACCTGCACGGGCGCACGGACGCCATCGGCCGCGGCGTGCAACGCCATTTGGCGCCCGGCCGCGCGCGCATCATCCGGCGCCCACAGCCGTTCGTGCCCCCACATGCTGGGCCCGTGCGTCACTTCCGACGGCGTCCATCGTTCCGTATCGATCGAACGCCCTCCCCAGCCATATTCCACGAAGAACCCGGATGGCGTGTGCGAATAGAACGACGTCACGAGGTCGTTGATATGCCGACCGAGCGTCTGCGCCACGCGTCCCCTGTCGCCCAGGGCGATGTCGTAGGCCTGCCCCACGTCATCGAGCATGAGCGTTTCGATCATGAGGTGATGCAAGCTCGTCGCATCGCGCTCGATGAAGGCGATGCTGTGATGACGCGCGTTGACATGCAGGAAGAACACCTTGAACGGCCTTGTGATGTAGTCGCTGAGACCGAAGCCGAGTATGTCGCGATAGAAGGCCAGCATGCCGTCGATGCGCTCCACGTTCATGACCACATGCCCCAGGCCAAGCGCGCCGGTACGAAATCCCGAGATTGGACGACCGGGTTGGAACTCCCTGTCCGCGATCTCCGCTCCATGAACGATTTCGAGGCGGTTGCCGCATGGATCGTCAAAGCCGATTCCGCCTTTGACCCGCCGTTCGTCCGCAAGAGCACGGCTGAACGGTACGACGGCAACCCCATGGCGTTCGAGTCTCGCCGCAAAACGCCCGAGCATGTCGCCATCGGCAACGTCGAAGCCGAGAAAGGCGGCGCCTCGACCGCCGTCGCCATGAACGACGATCCGTTGGCGGCGGTCATCCATCCTGAAGGTGAGCGTGGAACGGGTGCGTTCGGCAAGCTGCAACCCATACAGGTTCGGGCCGAGGGCGCCCCAGTCGTCGATGCCGGGCGCGCGAATGCCGATATAGCTCAAAGATTGAAGGCTCATGCTGGCTCCCCAAAAACGGATCGACATAAATACAATTTTTTATCATATATTGACAATTATTCATAAAATAATGTAAGCCGTTTGAAATAGAGCCCATCGAACCAGACGCGCAGCTGGAAGGCCGACAGAGGGAACATCATGGATTTCGACGTCGGAATTGTCGGGTACGGGCCGGTGGGCGCCACGCTCGGCAACCTCCTTGGCATGGCCGGAATTTCAACGGTCATTTTCGAAAGGGAAAGCTCGGTCTATCACGCGCCTCGCGCGGGACATTTCGACGACGAGGTCATGCGCGTGTGGCAAACGGTCGGACTTGCCGATGCGATCGAACCCACGCTTCGGATCAATCCCGGCATGCGCTTCGTCAACGCCAAGGGCGACACCCTGATCAACTGGCCGCGGCCGCAGGAGGTCAGCCCGCAAGGATGGAACGCCAGCTATCGGTTCCATCAACCGACGCTCGAGCGCATTCTGCGCCAGGGTATCGCCCGCTTCGATCACAAGGTCCTCCTGGAGAACGAAGTTCAATCCTTCGTCGAGAGCGGCGATCATGTCGCCGTTCACTCACGCGATCTGCGGACCGGCGATGAGCAGACCGTGCGCTGCCGCTATGTGGTGGGATGCGATGGTGGTCGCTCCCTGGTGCGGCGATCCATGAACAGCGGCATGAACGATCTTCAGTCCGACGAAAAATGGCTGGTCGTCGACGTTGAACTGACCGAGGACCTGCCCGCGCTCGGCGATTTCACGATCCAGTATTGCGATCCTGCCCGCCCCGTGACCTATGCAAGGGGCGTCGGCGGACATCGCCGCTGGGAGCTGATGCTCGTCGAGGGCGACGATCCGGCAACGATTGCACAGGAAGACTCCGTCTGGCGGCTGTTGAAGCCATGGATTGCGCCCACGCAAGCGCGCATCGAACGCGCGACCGTTTATAATTTCCATGCCCTCGTCACCAGGGGATGGCGCGACGGCCGCCTGATCCTGGCAGGCGATTCCGCTCATCAGATGCCGCCCTTTCTCGGACAGGGAATGTGCGCGGGCATTCGTGACGCATCGAACCTGGCGTGGAAGCTGGCCGCCGTTCTACAGCGCAGGGCCCCGGAGGCACTCCTCGATACCTACGAAAGCGAACGGTCTCCGCACGTGCGCAAATATATCGAACAGGCCATCCGTCTCGGCTCCTTGATTCAGATCAAGGATCCGGCCGAGGCCAGGCGGCGTGACGAGATGTTCCGCAACGATCCTGAAGTCATGAAATCGATCAAGCCCGCGCTCGGCAGCGGCCTGCATGGCGCCAATGGCGCGCCCGCAGGTGAACTCGCGCCGCAACCCCGGCTCGCCGACGGCCGCCGTATGGACGACGCGGTCGGGCTGAAGTTCGCGCTTCTCTCGACGAGACAGTTCTTCGATATGCTGCCTGCCGCGACGGTCGAGACGCTTCAGGCGAACGATGTGGTACTGCTTGTCGGCGAAGGCCTCGACTATCTGCACGCGCTCGGTGCACAAGCCGCGATCGTCCGGCCCGACCGCTATCTCCTGGGGGCAGCCACAAAGATCAGCGACATGGAGACTTTGGTGTCACGCCTGCCCTTCTCCTCGCGGATTGGCCACGCGGCATGACCATCCTCTTCATGCAGCGCGATATGCCGCCACGGCCGCAGCCGCAAAGGCTGGCGCCGAACGAACGCGGCGAATTGGATGCGGCCATGCGCGCCATGCCCATGCAGAGACTTGTCGGCAACGGCATGTCGCTGGCGGACGCCACCGCGCTGCACGCGATGGCGGCCGACGGTGTTCCTTGGACCGAGGCGGCGGTCTGGATCGGCGCCTGCAATCTCCTGCTGGCCGAGAGGTTCGAGCGCGAGAGCTTTGCGAGCAGCGCCGTCCGGCATTACCGACATGCCGCGGCGGCCTTCCGCTTCGGCCAATCGCCCATCATGCTCGACAGACCCGAGAAAATCGCCGTCTACGAACGCGCGCTCGATGCATTCACGCGTGGCGCCAGGCTCTCCGACCTGCCCCACGATAAAGTCGCCATTCCCTATGCGGGTCAAACCATGACCGGCTGGCTGATCCGCCCCGCCGGCGTCACGCGGCCCAATGCCGTCATCGTCTTCGGCGGCGCGGACGGTTGGCGGGAGGAATATCACGAGGGCAGCCTCTCGCTCGTCGGCCAGGATCTCGCCGTGTTGCTGCTGGACGGCCCCGGCCAGGGAGAGACCCGACTATTGCAGCAGCTTTATCTCGACGCCAACCTGCATCGCGGTATTTCGGCGGCGGTCAGCTTCCTTTTGGAAGACGACCGGGTGGGCACGCGGATCGGCTTGTGGGGCAACAGTCTGGGCGGCAATTTCGCGCTTCGCACCGCGGCGGCCGACCCGCGCGTCGCCGCCTGCTGCGACAACAGCGGCCCTCCCGACCCGTCACGAATATTCGAGAGTTTTCCCCGGATTATCGATCGCTTCCGCGCGATGACCGGTGAACTGGACGTCGAGCAAACCAGAAGGATATTCCAGAACCTGAGAATTCTCCCCGGCGACAATCGGGTCACCTGCGATCTCTTGATACTTCAAGGCAACAAGGACCCGCTCGTGAGTGATGACGACGCACGAATGATCTTTGAATCAGCGCCGGCGGCACGCAAGCGCCTCGTGATCTGGGATGACGGCGACCACTGCATCTACAATCATACGGACGAGAAGCACGCCTTGATCGCCGACTGGTTCCGCGCCGCGCTGCGCTGAATCGATCTGGAAGCCTTGCGGCTATCTCTGCATGACGTCGACGCTGATCCGTTTCGCCGCCTGCTTTATGGTGCGGATGAGCGCATCGTGATCGGCCGCCTCGTAGCTCGGTGTCGTGAGGACAAGCGTGAGGCTGCCGCAGGCGATGCGCCCGTTCTGGAAGATCGGAGACGCCAGACCGACGTTGCCTTCATTGAGTTCGGCGAGCGAAACGGCAAAATGGTCCGTGCGGACCTTTCTGATGTTGGCTTCATAAGCCTCGTAGGTCGCGCCCAGGCCCGCCTCGCGCGCTTCGTCCGCATTGCGGCTATAGATGCGGCGCCGATGCGCTTTCGACAGAAAGGCGACGATCGCGCGCGACCCGGCGCCGCGCAACAGCGGCATCGGATGGCCGCGCCCGAAGCTGATCGTCAATGTCTCACGGCCCGCTTCGTGATGCGTCGTGACGATCTGGTCGCCGAAAATGCTCAAAAGCAGCACGTCGAATCCGGTCTGCGCCGCGAGATCCCGCATAATCGCTTGCGCGCCCTGAAAAATAGGGTCCGCTTTCCTGATGTGATAATCGAGCTCGATGATCTTGGGACCGAGAACGTAACCGTCGGTCAGGCGGATCAGGTAGCCCTGCGCGCACAATTCCCGCATGTAGCGATAACCGGTCGGCTGACTGAACCCCAATTGACGGATAACGGCGTCCGCGGACCAGAGCGGATGATCTTCGTTGAAGAGATTCAAGATCGTCAAGGCTTTCGAAAGACTGGACAGACCACTCATACGAAATCCTCAGACGTCTATGGAATCGAGCTGATAGCGGATGGCGAAACGCTTATACCGGCAAGGCATCGATAGGAACGGAAAAGAAAATCAAACCCCGCCATCCGTTCGCGGCGCCCGCATCCGCTTTGTAAGAGCTGGAAAACCCTGGCATGATCTAGGTAGAAGACAGGCTCGCCCGCCGCTTGTCAGCGCCTGTTGTCGAACGGGATATCGCCCGGCGGGATCAGGCCGGGGGGACCCAGACGGGCCGGCTGGCGCGGTTGCGGCACTGGCTGCGGGAGCGGCTGCGGCAAGGCATTCGCATCCTGCGGCGGCAGGCTGGGCCGGATCTGGCGCGGCGCCGGCGCGTTCGGGTCGACGCGCGGCGTGCGCGGCCGCGGCACGGTTCCGGGCTTGGGCGGTGGCGGCGGCGAATTCGGCTCTTCGAGCTTGGCCGGCGTTGGGTCGGGAATAACTTCCTTGCCGCCTTTGCAATCGGTCAGCCAGGCGTCATAGACGGGATGCTCGATACCGTGCAGGCCGGGGCTTGCGGCAAACATCCAGCCGGCGAATATCCGCTTGACCTCATTGCCGGTGGTAATTTCGTCGGCCTCGACGAACCCCGTGGTCAACGGCGCCTCGGTCGGCGGGCGGGTGTAGCAGGCGCGCGGCGTGATCTGCAGCGAGCCGAACTGCACCGTCTCGTCGATCGCCACATCGAAACTGATGATGCGGCCGGTGATCTTGTCGAGCCCGGCGAAAACCGCGGTCGGATGCTTGATGCGATCGGCGAACGCTGCCGGTGCAACACCGATGTAAAAGGCTGCCGCCGTCGCAGCGACGATCATATGCCGCAAAATCATCCCGCGATTCGCCATTCCAAATTCCATCGACGCGATGGATCCCGCCTCAAGTCGCAAGTCAGCGTCACAAGTCCAATAAGGATTCGGCCATAGCGACCCGGCGTCTTTACCATGTCGTCACCCGACAGCCAAAGCGGCGCCTTCAAAATCCTGCAGATAACCTTCTTGAAAATCTTGGCGCTTTTGGCGGGGAATTGCAGCAAGCGTAAGGCAGCAGCGGCAGGACGCCGCTCAGGCGCCTGGCGACCACGGCTTGTAGTCACCGGTCGCGGCCGGCCGCACACCAGAATTGAGCGTCGAGCCCGGCGGACGATAGGCGGCAGGCGTCCCCGTCATGTTGGGCTTATGGGGCAATTGCCACTCGCGCGGCTTGTAATTTTCCCGCGTCGGCGGCTCTTTTGCCGTGTGGTGCAGCCAGCCGTACCAGCCCGGCGGCACGTTCGAGGCCTCGCTTTCGCCGGGGTAGACGACCCAGCGGCGCTCGAAGCCGAGCGCCGGATCGAGGCGGCCGCCGCGGGTGCGGTAATAGACATTGCCGAACTCGTCCTGGCCGACCAGTTCGCCGTTCCGCCAGGTGTTGAAGCGCGTATTCAATGTCTGGCCATTCCACCAGGTGAAGAACTGCAGAAGCCATTTCATCGGCTGCGATCCATCTCGAGTCTATTTGAAATCGGGCGGACTATGGCGAGCGCGCTCGCGTCTGTCCAGCACAGCCCGCCAGATTCTGCCGATCAGATTTCACGCCCGAACAGGGCCCGGTCAAGCGACCAGCGGCCGCCGCCGCGAATGGCCAGCAGCGCCGAGATGCCGGCGAGCGCGACGACATATTCCGCGCCGCCGCTGGAAACGCCCCACCCTTTCGGCAGATGCACCATGGCCGCGGCGACGACCATGTTGATGAACAGCATGAAGGCCAACGGCCGGGTCAACAGGCCCAGCACGATCGCGATGGCGCCGAAAAACTCCAGCGAACCGATGAAATAGGTCATGAAAAGCGGCGAGCTGAAGCCAAGCTTGCCGAAAAACGCGATGAATTTGTCGGTTTCGACAAAAAGCTTGGCATAGCCGTGGGGGATGAACAGGCCGCCGACCAGAACCCGCAGCAGCACATCGCCGAGATCGCCGAGAGGCGCATAGAGACGGCCGAGGGCGGGAATGAACAGTTTCGGGGACGTCTCGACCACTTGCGACATTATGGGCTCCAGAAAAGGATGGGCTCCAGAAAAGGGATGGATTCGCTGGTTCCGACTTAAGGCAGAATGCGCGAGACAATTTGTCGTTGCACCGGTTCCAGCGCGATGGTGATGAACCGTCGCGAATTCGTGAACTTGGCAAGGGCACCGATCCCATCAAAACGAAATCGGAGTTTCCTCGATCTTCGGCAGATCGGTGATATAGGCGGTGATGAGGGAAAATTCCTGCTTTTCACGATCATCGACACTCCAAACGGATATCGCGAAAGGAGTTTCTCCAGCAGGCGTTTGGAGGGGGCCGCGGCAGACGATTCTATCGCCGAACCTGGAGGCCACAGTCTCTCTGGTTCCTTCATTCAAATGCACGAAGAGCGAGGCCACCAAAACTTCAGGCCTGTCTATAGCGAAGCCAAACTGAAGAAAAAGGCGGCACTTCGGGCCGCCTACGGGATGATTCGGATTGAGAAGATATTTTTGGACCTTATCGGCCCATATCGATGGGGTCACACGGCCTCAATTTCACGCGCGTGGACATCTACAACGGCCTCGAATTCCGGAAACTCGACCACATAGGCATCTTTGCCGATGTAGACATGCACGATCGTTCCCACCGCCCCCTTCGGCACGCGGAACTCTCCTTCGACCAAATCAACTATCGTCCGGACGACCGACAATTCGGCAAACGATGACTGATGCGGCTCGTCCAGAACATAGAAGCTTCGCAGGTGCGTGTTCATGGCAGCGATCTCGATCTCAAGCCGTATATATACGACAAATTGGCGTAGTTCGTATAGGCGCGAATACCTTCTGATCTATCGGCTGGCTGAGCGGCCATGATCTCCCAATGCAATTTCCACAGGGCAGCAATCTCGCGATCAGGGGCAAAAATATTTTTGGCAGCTATCCCCAAGCCCCATGACGGGTCGTAGCCCGCTCATCCGACCCTCTCGCCATCGATTCTCCGGCAACTGCCTGAATCTAGGGGCTGAATATTTAGGCCCACCGCACGAAGGGGCCGACGCTGTCCCCCGGCTAAAGTGGACGGAAAGCCTCGAGATCGGGCGAACGCCAATATGGTTAACCGTTGCTAACAGGTTGGGCAGACTGATTCCGTCCCACAACGCCGGAATCCATCTTGTCGAAAATCGCGACTCGTCAGACACTTGCCTTCGCGACGGCGGCGAATCCCCGTTGTTCACAGGCGCCCCACTACATTTTGCGCCTCTACGTCAAGTTAACTACCAATCCTTGACGTCCGCATCCAAAAGGCGCATTTTTATGACAGATGAGCGGCGACGAAAAACGGACGCGTAAGAGCTCCGGGACCGCCTCCATCGTGCGTATCGGGACCGGAAAACGGCCCAAAAGTTTCGGGGACGAATTCAGACAGAGAGCGGGGCCATTGGCCTCACGCGAGCGTTGACGCTTGCGTCATTGGGGGAATGAGATGCGGATCGAACGTCGTTATACCAAAGCCAATCAGTCGCCTTACGCCGAAATCCAGTTTCGCAAGGCGAAATCCGAGATCCGCAACCCGGACGGATCCGTTGTTTTCCTGCTCGACGGCATCGATGTGCCCGCCGGCTGGAGCCAGGTCGCCTGCGACGTCATCGCCCAGAAGTATTTCCGCAAGGCCGGTGTCCCCGCCCGCCTGAAGAAGGTTGAAGAGAACGACGTCCCCTCGTTCCTGTGGCGCTCGGTCGCCGATGAGGCCGCCCTCGAAGACCTGCCGAAGGACGCCCGCTACGGCGGCGAAATGACCTCGACCCAGGTGTTCGACCGCCTGGCCGGCACCTGGACCTATTGGGGCTGGAAGGGCAAGTATTTCGACACCGAGGACGACGCCCAGGCCTTCTTAGACGAGATGCGCTACATGCTGGCGGCGCAGATCGCAGCACCCAATTCGCCGCAATGGTTCAACACCGGCCTGCATTGGGCCTATGGCATCGATGGTCCGGGCCAGGGCCATTATTATGTCGATCCGTTCACCGGCAAGCTGACCAAGTCCAAGAGCTCCTACGAGCATCCCCAGCCGCACGCCTGCTTCATCCAGTCCGTCGCCGACGACCTCGTCAACGAAGGCGGCATCATGGACCTGTGGGTGCGTGAGGCCCGCCTCTTCAAGTACGGCTCCGGCACCGGCTCCAACTTCTCCAGCCTGCGCGGCGAGAACGAGAAGCTCTCTGGCGGCGGCAAGTCCTCCGGCCTGATGTCCTTCCTCAAGATCGGTGATCGCGCCGCCGGCGCCATCAAGTCGGGCGGCACCACGCGCCGCGCCGCCAAGATGGTGGTGGTCGATGCCGACCATCCGGATATCGAGGCTTACATCGACTGGAAGGTGAAGGAAGAAGAGAAGGTCGCATCGCTCGTCACCGGCTCCAAGATCGTCAAGAAGCACATGGCCGCGGTCATGAAGGCCTGCGTCAATTGCGAGGGCTCTGGCGATGACTGCTTCAACCCGGAGAAGAACCCGGCTCTGAAGAAGGCCGTGAAGATGGCGCGCCGCGATGCGGTGCCCGATAGCTACACCAAGCGCGTCATCCAGTTCGCGCGCCAGGGTTATACGGACATCAAGTTCGACACCTATGACACCGACTGGGATTCGGAGGCTTATCTCACGGTCGCCGGCCAGAACTCCAACAACTCGGTGAGAGTCACCGATGACTTCCTGCGCGCCGTCGAGAACGACCAGCCGTGGAACCTCATCCGCCGCACCGACGGCAAGGTCCACAAGACCCTGAAGGCCCGCGATCTGTGGGAAAAGATCGGCTATGCCGCCTGGGCGTCGGCTGATCCCGGCATCCAGTATCACACCACCATCAACGACTGGCACACCTGCCCGGCGTCCGGCCCGATCATCGCGTCGAACCCGTGCTCGGAGTACATGTTCCTTGACGACACGGCGTGCAACCTCGCCTCGCTGAACCTGCTGCAGTTCCGCGATGCCGCGACCGGCGTGTTCGATGTCGCCGCCTACGAGCATACCGTCCGCCTGTGGACGCTCGTGCTCGAAATCGCGGTGATGATGGCGCAGTTCCCGTCGAAGGAAATCGCCCGTCTCTCCTATGACTACCGCACCCTCGGCCTCGGCTACGCCAATGTCGGCGGCCTGCTGATGTCGTCGGGCCTCGGCTATGACAGCGCCGAAGGCCGCGCCATCGTCGGTGCCCTCACTGCCATCATGACCGGCGTCTGCTACGAGACCTCGGCCGAGATGGCGAAGGAACTGGGCCCCTTCCCCAGCCACAAGCCGAACGCCGAGCACATGCTGCGCGTCATCCGCAACCATCGCCGCGCCGCCCACGGCCAGAGCGAGGGTTACGAGAAGCTCGCCGTCAACCCGGTGCCGCTCGACCACGCCTCGCTGGCGAAGCTCGGCGCCAACGGCGCTGCCATGTCGGAACGCGCCAAGGCCGCCTGGGACCGGGCGCTCGCCAAGGGTGAGCAGCACGGCTACCGCAATGCCCAGACCACCGTCGTCGCCCCCACCGGCACGATCGGCCTCGTCATGGATTGCGACACCACCGGCATCGAGCCCGACTTCGCCCTGGTGAAGTTCAAGAAGCTCGCCGGCGGCGGCTATTTCAAGATCATCAACCGCGCCGTGCCGGAAGCCCTGCGCGTGCTCGGCTACTCGCCCTCGCAGATCGCCGAAATGGAAGCCTACGCGGTCGGCCACGCCTCGCTGGCGCAGGCGCCCGCCATCAACAATGCGACGTTGAAGGCGCGCGGCTTCACCGACGAGAAGATCGAAATGCTCGGCAAGTCGCTCGCCGGCGCCTTCGACATCAAGTTCGTCTTCAACAAATGGACGCTCGGCGCCGACTTCCTCACCGGCGCCCTGAAAGTGCCGCAGGAGAAGCTCGACGATCCGGCCTTCGACCTGTTGACGCACCTCGGCTTCTCGCGCGCCGAGATCGAGGCCTGCAACACCCATGTCTGCGGCGCCATGACGCTCGAAGGCGCGCCGTTCCTCAAGGCCGAGCATTACAACGTGTTCGACTGCGCCAACCCGTGCGGCCGCACCGGCAAGCGTTACCTGTCGGTCGCCAGCCACATCCACATGATGGCTGCGGCTCAGCCCTTCATCACCGGCGCGATCTCCAAGACGATCAACATGCCGAATGATGCGACGGTCGAGGATTGCAAGGAGTCCTACAAGCTGTCCTGGCGTCTCGGCCTCAAGGCCAATGCGCTCTATCGCGACGGCTCAAAACTCTCGCAGCCGCTCAACTCGCAGCTCATCGCCGATGACAGCGACGATGAGGAGGATGCGGTCGAGCAGGTCATCCAGCTGCCGAACGCCGCGCGCGCCTCGGCCGTGGCCGAGAAGATCGTCGAGCGCATCGTCGAGCGGGTCGAGCGCACGCGCGAGCGTGAACGCCTGCCCGATCGCCGCAAGGGCTACACCCAGAAGGCGGTCGTCGGCGGCCACAAGGTGTATCTGCGCACCGGCGAATATAACGATGGCCGCATCGGCGAAATCTTCATCGACATGCACAAGGAAGGCGCCGCCTTCCGCTCGCTGATGAACAACTTCGCCATCGCCATCTCGGTTGGCCTGCAATACGGCGTGCCGCTGGAAGAGTATGTCGACGCCTTCACGTTCACCCGCTTCGAGCCGGCCGGCTTCGTGCAGGGCAACGAGGCGATCAAGAACGCCACGTCGATCCTCGACTACGTGTTCCGCGAACTCGCCATCTCCTACCTGAACCGTAACGACCTCGCCCACGTCGACCCGGCCGAAATCGGCTCCACCGCCATCGGCGGCGGCGCCGAGGACCAGGGCCAGGCCGCACCGCTCGTCTCTTCGGGCTTCGTGCGCGGCAAGCAGGACCGTCTGATGCTGGTGAAGACCGGCACCGGTGGCGCTGCGGCTAACGACACGGTGAGCTTCGCCCACCCGCCGGAAGCCCCTGCGACACAGATCGTTCGCGAGACGGCCGATGCGATGGCAACGCTGAACTGGCAGGCGCCCGCCCCCGTGGCAGCGGCTGCCCCGCGGGACGCCACCGCAGACCGCCGCGCCGAAGCCCGCATGAAAGGCTACGTCGGCGAAGCCTGCCCCGAGTGCCAGAATTTTACTCTGGTGCGGAATGGGACGTGTTTGAAGTGCGACACGTGCGGTTCGACGACGGGTTGCAGCTGATACAGCAGCACCGGCGAATTTGATGTGATTAGAGGCGAAGTTCTGCCCAATCGGACATGAACTTCCGCAAAATCCAGGGAGACGGCACCCTAGTGCCGCCTCCCTCTCCCCACCCGAACAAAACATGAATCGCTAACAAGGCGACCGTCTTTCCCACGGATTAGGTTGATAACGCTCCTAAAACCTTCGCCCGCTACGCCCAACCAAAAGAAGGCTTGCCGATGCATCTCGTTAGAGCCCGCGTCCAGAATTACCGCAGCGTCCGCGATACCGGCTTCTTCGAAGTCGAGCCCGGCAAGACAATCATGGTCGGCCCAAACGAGGCCGGAAAGTCCGCAGTCCTGCAGGCGTTGCAACAGATCAATCCACCCCAAGGCGTTAAGAAGTTTGATGCCCTCAGGGATTATCCGCGCGCGCTCTACAACGACATCACGACCAAGAAAGTCGATCCGACAAACGTCCGGGTGGCGACAGCGGTCTTCGCCTTGAACGACAACGAAATGGCCCTCATCGAAGAAGAGTTCCGAGGCAAAGAATATGTCTTCACCCGGTACATCGATGACACTTGGAGACATTCGTTCGAAGGCATCGCTGTCCCCGCATTCGGGAGCGTGCGAAAAGACTTGGTGCGACTAGCTGCCCACATCGATGAACGCGCTCCTGCGACACCCGAGGGATCTGCGCCGAAGGAGACAGCGACCGCCGCAGTCGCGCAGATGACAACAGGATGGCACGACGGCACAGTTCTATATTCCAAGACCACCGAGCACCTTTCGAAATGGCTCGATAAGGCAGTCGCGCTCATCGACGAAGACAACGTAAAGGAAGATGAACGGCTCGATCGTGTACGTTCGGCCGTCAGTTTTCATACCCGCTACTGGTCTGCGCTCACGGCAATCAAGGAGCAAGTTCCTGTCTTCGTGCTGTTCAGCAACTACTTTCGCGTCAGGCCGGTAATCCACCTCGCCCACCTTGCGGCCCGCCTGAAATCTGGAGTCCTCGATGACGACCAGTACGACTACGGCAACAAGTGCCTCTTGAGCCTATTGGGTTTCTCCGCAAAGGATTTGTCTGAGCTTGGGCGAGCGACAGAGCCTGAGGTTTCCAAGCCGGCGGATTTGCAAAAGTACCGCGACCAGTTGGACAAGCGCAGCTATCAGCTGAACGCCGCCAGTATCCGTCTGACGGCAGAAATCCGTCGAGTATGGAACCCTAACCCTGAGCGCGCCGAGGCCGACCGGCTGAGGGTCGTTGCAGACGGTCAGTATCTCAAGGTCGTCGTGGAGGATGACCTTGGCGTCGAGATCGAACTCGACCAGAGGTCGGAAGGCTTCCAATGGCTGGTGTCCTTCTTCGTCGTGTTCTTCTCCGAGGCCGCCGACAAGCACGAGAATGCGATCCTGCTGCTCGACGAGCCGGGGCTTAGCCTCCACGCCCTCAAGCAGCGCGATTTCCGGGACACGGTCTCTCGGCTCGCGGAAGGCAACCAGACGATCTACTCCACGCACTCGCCGTTCCTGGTCGGGCCAGACGAGCTCGACCTTGTCCGAGTGGTGGAGATGAACGACAGGACCGTAGGCACCAAGGTGCACACGACCGTCACCTCCACTGACCCGGCCGCGCTTCTGCCGCTTCAGGAAGCATTGGGATACGACCTAGCGCAAAGCCTGTTCGCGAACCAGCGCAACCTTATTCTGGAGGGCCTGACGGACTTCTGGTACGTCGAGGCCACTGCTGCGCTTCTGGCCGATGCCGGCGTCGTGCGGCTGAACGAGAAGATCGCTCTGGTCCCGACCAACACCGCTAGCAAGGTCATCTACTTCGCCACGATCCTGCACGCCCATGGGCTGAAGGTCGCGGCATTGCTCGACTCCGACGCCGCGGGTGACCAGGCCGCGAAGCAGGAAATCCTTGTCCACACGTTGGGCAACAAGGGCATTCTCCGAACCAAGGATCACTTGATCGCTGCGGTTCCCAACGCCGAAATCGAGGATCTGCTGCGGCAGACGCTGGTACGGGTGGCGAAGGAGGCCTGCGGCTGGGACATCGAGAAGGAGGCGGCGGCGCAACCCGACAGGCCGCTCGTCGATATCCTCGACAAGATCTCAGAGTTTTCCAAATACAAGCTCGCGAAAGCCTATGTCCGCTGGACGCGCGACCATTCGGCTTCCGATCTGACAGAGGACGAGCGGAAGCAGTGGAAGAAGCTGATCGACGCGATCAACAGCGCTCTCAAGTGAGGCAGTAGCCATCCGATTGTGCGGTGTAGTCCGGATAGACTGCAGATTTGAAATTCGCCGACACCAACAAGCTAAACCAAATGGCGCCAATTCAAAAGGAATTGGCGCCATTCTTGTTTTCAGGCGACCGGCATTTGAGGAGCCCTTATCCTGAGGAGCGCCCGAAGGGCGTGTCTCGAAAGGACGGGGGCGTCAGCCTCGCCCCTACCAACTCCCTCGTCCTTCGAGACGCAACGCTGACGCGTTGCTCCTCAGGATGAGGGCTTGGGATGCGGGACGTAGACTTAGTGCACCCAGAACCTGTGCGGCGCGTTGTCGGCAATCTTCTCGATCTCCGCCATATCCTCTTCACTCAGCCGCCCAGCAACCGCCTCAGCATTCTGCTTCACCTGCTCCGGCGTGCTCGCGCCAGCGATGACGCTCGGCACCACGTCGTGCGCGAGCAGCCAGCGGAAGGCGAGTTGCAGCATGGTGATGCTGCGGCTTTCGCAGAAGCTGTCGAGCCGTTCGATGCTCTCGTAATTCTTGTCGTTCAGGAACATGCCGGCGAGCAACTGGCTCTTCGTCAGCCGCGCTCCCGCCGGCAGCGCCACGTTGCGGCGGTATTTGCCTGACAGGAAGCCGCCGGCGAGCGGGAAGAATGGCAGCAGGCCGAGGCCGTGATGCGACAGCGCCGGCATCAGCTCGGCTTCCACATCGCGTACCAGCAGGCTGTACTGGTTCTGGCTTGAGATGAAGCGCTCGATCCCGACAGCGCCTGACGCATGCAGCGCATCGACCACCTGCCAGGTCGCCATGTTGGAAATGCCGATGTAGCGGACCTTGCCCTGACGCACGACATCGTCGAGCGCGCGCAGGGTTTCCTCGACCGGCGTGTGCGGATCGGGAAAGTGATACTGGAAAAGATCGATGAAATCCGTGTTCAGCCGCCTGAGGCTGGCTTCCACCGCCGAGATCACATAGCTGCGCGAACCGTTCGGCGGCCGTGAGGAGCCATCGAGCGGCAGGCCGAATTTGGTGGCGACGATCACATCCTTGCGGCGCGCGCCGAGCGCGCGGCCGATGATCTCCTCGGAGGCGCCGGGCTGTGTCAGCGGATAGACATCCGCCGTGTCGAAGAAGTTGACGCCGGCATCGAGCGCCGCGTCGATCACCTTGCGCGAACTCGCCTCATCGTTGCGGCCGCCGAAATTGTTGCAGCCGATGCCGAGCGTTGAAACGCGCAGGCCGGAACGGCCGACATATCTGAAATCCACGGCCATCTCTCCCCGGTGTCTCATCCTTTGGACATGGCTTCTGCATTACCATGGCCTGAAGACGGGTCAACCGGGGCAGAAGCGGTTGCGATTATTGCGCCGGCAGCTTGGCGAGCCGCACATATTCGGCCCAGTCCTTGATCTCCTTGTTGATATGCGCTGTGGTCTCCGCCGGCGTGCCCATGAACGGCTCGGCGCCGAACCTGGCGAGGAAGGTGCGGGTTTCCTCCATCTTGCCGATGTCGGTGAACCAGCCGTTGAGCTTGTCGACGATCGCAGCCGGCGTGCCCGCAGGCGCGGCCGTCACCCACCAGAGATTCATATCGACATTGGGAACGCCCGCTTCCTGCAAGGTCGGGATTTCCGCGACCGGCTTCAGCCGCTTCGCGGTGCTCACCGCCAGCGGCCGCATCTTGCCGTCATTGATGCGCGCCAGCGCGAACACCGGATCGGCCATGACGAAGTCGATGCGGCCGCCGGTCATGTCGTTGATGAAATCGGCGCTGGTGCGATACTGCACCTGCATTGTCTCGAGGCCGGCGGCATTCTTGTAGATTTCAGCCAGGATGGTCGCTGGATTGTTGGCGGTGGCATAGGAGGCCTTGTCCTTCTTCTCTTTCAGATAGGCCGTCAGGTCGGAGACGGTCCTGAACGGTCTCTGTGCGTCCACCATCAGGATGAAACCCTGGCTCACCAGCGGCGAGATATAGGCGAAGTCCTTGCGTGGATCGGTGGTCGGCTTCTTGAAGAGATAGAGCGGCGAGGCGAAGGAATCCGAGCCGCCGATGAACAGCGTATAGCCATCGGGCTTCGCCCGCGCGACCGCCTCCGTGGCGATGCTCGCCGCCGCGCCCGGCCGGTTCTCGACCAGCGCCGATTGCTTGGACAGAATGGAGAGTTTGTTGGCGAAGTAGCGCGCATAGACATCGGCGCCGCTGCCGGCGGGAAAGCCGACGATGACATGGATGTCGCGCGATGGATAATCCTGCGCTCGCGCCGGCGCGAGCGCCAATGCGGCCAACCCTCCAAGAACAGCAATGCGCAGGCAGGACGTGAAACGGCTCATGACAATCCCCCTCGTCAGCGATCGATCTGCGTGCCCGTCTTCTTATTGCTTGCAGCCAGCCTAGCGCGATCGGGCTCCCTCCGCCAGATATGCAAAAGCCGGAACCCGGGATTGGGCGCAGGCCCAATTCCAGATATCCGGCCGTCCGCGTGGCGGTCAGGCGTCAGTGCTTGGGCAGGTTCGGCTTGCCCTCATGGGCGACGAGCAGGTCATGCATGTCATTGGCATGCTCCTCCTCATTGCCCAGAATGCCTTCGAGCATGACGCGGGTTGTCGCATCGTTGTCGCCGAAATAGCGGATCAACTCGCGATAGTGCTCGACGGCAATCCGCTCCGCGATCAGGTTTTCCCGGATCATCTCGACCAAGTTGTCACCTTCGGAGTATTGCGAGGCTGAACGCGACGCCAGACCATCCGGATTGAAGTTCGGCGTGCCGCCCAGCTGATTGATCCGCTCGGCGACCATGGTCATGTGTTCCTGCTCTTCCTTGGCGTGCGCGGCGAACTCCTTCTTAACGCTTTCGGAGGAAATACCGGTCGCGGCGATGGCGTGCATCGTATAGCGCAGCACGCACACGATCTCGGTAGCGAGCACAGATTGCAGGATTTCAATGGTTTGCTTCACGTCGCCCTTATAGGCAGGGGTGACGGCGCCCATCTCCAGCTCCTTGCGCGCCTTCTCCCGCAAGGTTTTGACGTCGCTGAGGAACGGTGTCTTGGACCCGCCGTTTTTTGACTCGTTTACGGTCGCCATAATCATCTCCGATCGCGCGTGCTGGGATTCCGCCGCCAAGGCTGCTGATCAACGGTCACGCCGACCACAAAGTTCCAACGGTTCTAAACCGGCCGCCCGCCGGCCTGTGTGACAACAGTCTGGTGAAGCACGGCGGAACCATTGCGATGTGGCGACGATTAAACCGGCAGCTTGTTCATGCTCCAGGAGCTTCACATGAAGATGCCATCCCCTCTTCGCACAAGTGTCATCGCCCTTCTGGCCCTCTCCGGAATCGGCCTGGCGTCGGCAGCGTCCGCCGCCAGCGGCACGGTCCGGCTTTCGGTCGTCAAAGGCGGCTGGTTTGTCGGCGCCTCCGGCGGCAACGGCGTCCTGCATTTTCGCGGCCGGAACTATCCTCTTTCGATCGGCGGTCTGAGCGCGGGCCTTGTCTTCGGCGCGTCACAGACAGATCTGGTCGGCCGGGTCAGCAACATCCGCCGGCCGTCCGATGTCATTGGCATCTATAGTGGGGCCGGAGCAGGCGCCGCCGTGGGCGTTGGGGCCAGTACCATCGTGCTGCAGAACAATCGCGGCGCTGTCCTGCAATTGCAGGGGCGGCAGGTCGGCCTGATCGCCAACGCTGATTTGAACGGGCTGCAAATCTCGATGCAATAAAGCGGGCTTCGGACGCGCCCGGCTAATACGGCCGGACCCGGCCCGCGAACCTTGCGCGCTGGCGATATCGCCAAACCGATACGAGAATCGCGATGACGGTCGGCACCGTCATCGTCGAGATAAAGTCCGAGATGTTGTCGGCCCATCCTTCATAGACGGGCATGTGGTGTCTGTTGTCGAGCCAGATCGGAATGCTGTCGTTGAGTTCGTTGACGAACTCGATCACGAAAACCAATCCCCACGACAGCCATATCCGCTTCGTCCATAGATAGAAGCAGCCGAACAGGAAAAGCCCGACGATGAGGTGCAGGACCGGCTGCGACAATCCGGTGATGCTCTCGACGAAATCCTTGGCTTGATAAATAAACTGCATCGGCGGATGACTAGAGCCGGATCATCGGGCGGGCAATGCCATCGTGCTCGCCAAAACGTCGCGCAACCGGCATTATCGGACCCCCGCCCCTGCCCTGATGTTCGTCGCTTGAGCATCCAGCTCAATCTTGATCAAAGGCGCGTATTCGAAAACCACGCGCTGGCTCTGCTGGCCGACTCTTGTTTTCCTCACGGTGATCGAACTATTCGCATTCCGCCATTCAACGGTCTCGTCGGGCAGAGTGAGCCCGGTGCGCGTTGTAATGCCCTTGCCGGCCGGCGCCGGTGGCCCATAGGTCTGTTCAAGGAAGCCGACAACCGGGCCTTGCGGAACACCGCTTGCCGTCATCTCGATCGACGCCAGCCGTGCCTCCTTTTCGCCGGGCAGCGGAATGAATTTGAAGAGCGTCTTGAACTTGCCGAGACCGCCGAAGTCGAGACCGAGCATCGTCGGGAAACCGCCGGCTCCTTTTTCGACGAAAGCGCAGTTGATGGCGCCGACCTGGCGGGCAACGCCGTCCGGTGCATAGAGCCCGATCACGGCTTTGACATTGTCGTTGGAACACTGGGCCTGCGGCGCCGGCCCCGTTTTGGGCGCATCCGGATAACGCAGGTTGCGGAACTGATTCAACGTCATGCCGAGCGTGATGCCACGAAAGGCATAAGGCGCGCTGGTCTGGGCGCTGGCCGGAGATGACGTCGTCAGGATTGCAAGGGCTGAAGCGACAACGAGCCAGTTCATGTCACACCCGAAAATGCATCGCTGGGCGATATTCCAATCGACCGGCGACTTGAGCCATCAGCCATGGCATAGCGCAAATCAGCGCTGTTTGCAGCGCCGAATTGCAGGTGCGGCAATTTCAACCTGGCCAGGCGGCCCGCACGCCGCGCTTCTCCAGGCGAGGCAGCACTTCCTGCGCAAAAAACGGAAGTTCACGCAGGTAGTTCACGAAGGAGAAACCAATGCCCGTGAAGCCCGCTTCACTGATGCTGGCCAGGGCGTCCGCCACGTCATCGGGAGAACCGATCATCGGAAATCCTGACTGGCCGTAAACAAGGGCGGATCGCCGGCGGTCATAGTTCTCCGGATCACGCTCGCGGGTTTCGCCCTTCATCTGTATCATGCTGTCGACGGCATCCCAATCGGCGCCCTCGTGCGTCCAGTAGCGGTAGTACTCCTGCGCTTCCGCCCTGGTCGGCCGGCAGACAACCTGCCCGACCGTATAGACGTCGATATCGCGATTGATGCGTTTCGCATCGGCCTTCAGCGCCGCGATCTCGCGCGCGGCCTCATCGAGCTGCGCCAGGCGCACCGCGCTGAACAGGGCATCGCAGTTCTTCAACGCGAACTCGCGGCCGACGGCCGAGACCGCGGCATTCATGATGAGAGGACGCGTGCCGCCATAAGGCTTCGGCTTCGACTTCACGCGGCGCAATTGCAGATACTTGCCGTCGAAGTCGAACTCTTCTTCATCGCCCCACATGCGTTTGATCGCGTCGATCCATTCCTGGGCATATTCATAGCGCCCGCCATGGTCGCGCTGCGGCACGCCGAACATCTCGAATTCATCTTCGTTCCAGCCGACGACGATGTTGAGGCCGAAGCGCCCACGGCCGATCAGATCGGCCGTCACGAATTCTTTCGCCGCCGCCACCGGATTGAACATCGGCGCATGCACGGTGCCGAACACGGTGATGCGCTTCGTCCGCGCGAGCAGGCCACACGCCCAGGTGACCGTTTCCAGGGTTGTGCCCTGAAAATCAGTCTCGCCGCCATAGCCCTTCCACCGGCCGATCGGCAGCAGGAAGTCGATCCCCACCTGGTCCGCCAGTTCCGCCAGAGCCTCGCAACTGTCCCAGTCGGCGAGCCAACGCTCGGGAACCTTGGTCAGCGCCCGTCCGGACGAGCAATTGGCGCCAAACAGCCCGAGTTTGAGCTTGTTGTTGTTATGCATCTGTAGCCGGCCGACCATACCCTGCACTTCCTCCAGTTCCTGAGTGACTATTACCTCTGACTATGCATGGGCTACAGCGTGATCCAGTTGCAGCAACTGGCCCAGAGCCGGGATAACGTCATGGATCCCCGCCTTCCGCAGGGACAACCAGAGCGAGGCCTGATTGCTGGTCACGACCGGACGGCACAACTCCTGTTCAAGCTGACGAATAACAGGAATGCTTTGGATGTTGGCGCAACTGATGAAGTAGGCATCGGCATCGCGCCGTCTCAGCGCGATTGCCTGGTCGAACCAGAATTGCGGCGGCATGGTCGAATATTCCGCCGATCCTGAGAGACCGGCCGCCTTATCCGCAAGAATGTCATAGCCCATCTCCCGCAGGAATTTGAGCTTCTCATCGTGTTCGCGCTGTTTGGTTTCGGACACAAATACGAGCCGTCTCCCATTCACTGCACCGAGCGCCGCCGTCACCGCCGATGCGGCGCTGATGGCCGGCCTGCCAGTCGCGCGCTCGATCTCGGCAATCACATGCTTTTCGGCATCGACCCCGCCGGACATCGATGTACCCGTGCATTGAAGAACCGTGACCGAACAGTCAGACTCGGCCAGCATGGACGCGGCGTGCAGAATGCGCGGAAGCAGCTGATCGAGCGGCGCCTTATGCGTATTGGTCATGCCGATCCTGGTGAAATGCGGAACGACGCCGGCTGGCATGTACTGTTGCATCTGCGGTTCGACGAGCCGGTTCGACGTCGGGATAATAAAGCCGATGCGGGCTCTCGGTATGATTGGCTCATAGGTCATCTGTACTTCCTGCAAATTTGAGACTTGTTCCGAAATGACGAGGCGAGCCCATTCGAGCTAGGGGCGCGACGCACCCGGCGGGCTCAACAGGATGGATGCCTCCTTGATCACGCTTGGCGATGATCCGTAGGCTTTCGCCAGGAGCGCTTCGATCTGCTTGCCCGAGATCGGATCTATATCCAGGCTTCCGCGCTTTGCGTCGGCCAGGAAATCCGGGTCTTTCATCGTTGCATCAAATCCTGCCCGCAGGAGGTTGACGCGCTCCATGGCGACGCCGGGCGGCGCTGCGAAAGGACGCCCCATCTCCTGGCGCATCAATATCAGTTCGAGCACTTTGCGATTTTCAGCGTCATCTATCAGATCGAGCGCGCTTGGCACGTCAGGCAGATCGGAAAGCTTTTCCAGCCCAAGCTGCAGCAGGATGTTCAGGCGCTTGTTCGTGACCCAATCGGGACGCGACGCCTTGAGTGTGGACCATCCCATGCCGCAAATGCCCTCGGTCTCGCCGCTTTCAACCGCCATCGTCAGCCCCGATCCCGGATCATATCCGGCGATGACTTTGAACTTGGTCCCCATAAGCTTGTTGAGGATGTTGGGGATGATCACCGTATTCGTGGTCGCGCCCGCGCCTGCAACCATCACCTCCCGCGCACGCACGTCAGCAATGGACTTGACCGGAGACGTGTGCCAGGTCGCGCAGATATTTTCGATTTTCCCGATACTGCCGATCCACATGAGCTTCTGGGCATCGAAACGAACGCCCTCACTCCCCAGAAGCGGATCCAGGCCAGATGAATTGGTAAGTGCGCCAATGGTCAGTCCGTCACGTTCGGCGCTGTTATAAAGCGTGTTGGCTGCCACCATGCCGCCTGCCGACGGCACGTTCTTCGCAATGAAGGTCGGATTGCCGGGAATGTGCTTTGTGGCATATCGGGAAAAGACACGCGCATAAACGTCGTAGCCTCCACCGGCCCCGCTGCCGACAAGCATCGTAATCTGCTTGCCGCGATAGAACTCCTCCGAGGCCTGTGCCGCAGCGACCGGCGAAGACGCGGAAAAGAAGAGCCCGGCGACGCAAGCGCATAGCACTCCCGTCCACGACAAAGTCGCTTCGCGCATAGGCATTTGGCCTCCCTGTGGGTTCCCGCGCTGGCAGCGGGATTGTTGTTTCACTATAGAAGCAATGGGAACATCATCGCAATAGCCAGGCTTGCGCCTCACTGCGGCTCGATGCCGGCGTCTTTGGCGACCTTGCCCCACCAGGAAAGCTGCGCCGTGATCCAGTCAGCGAACTCCTTCGGCGTCGTCCACTTCACATCGACGCCCATCTGCTTGAAGCGCTCGGCCGCTTCAGGTGTCTTCAGATAAGCGACAAGCGATGCATTCAATTTGTTGACGTCGGCATCCGGCATCCATGCGGGGGCCAACAGTCCCTGCCATCCGACGACGGAAAATCCAGGGATCGTCTCCGACACCGCCGGCACGCCCGGCAGGCTGGCATGACGTTCCGGCGTCAGCACGCCAAGCACTTTGAGCTGCCCGCTTTGAATGAGCGGTACAGCAGGGCCGAGGTCGGCGAACATCATCGTGACCTCGCCCGACATGACATCGATGAGCGCGGGCGAGGTGCCCCGATAAGGCACATGCTGCAGCTTGATCCCCGCCTGGGCCGCGAATGCTTCGACCGCCAGTTGCGCCGGCGTGCCGGTGCCAGGCGATGCATAGGTCATGTGCCTGGTGCCCGATTTCGCGAGCGCGATGAAATCCTTCACCGTCTTCACGTCGAGCTTTGGCGACACGACCATCACATAAGCCATATAACCCATGAGCGTGACCGGCTTGAAATCACGATGCGAGTCATACGGCAGGTTCTTGTACACCTGCGGGAGAATGGCGAAGGCCGTCGGCGTAAACAGCAGCATCGGATTGTCGGCCGTCGAACGGGCGACCGCCGCATTGCCGATCACGCCGCCGGCGCCGGTGCGATTCTCGACGATGAAGGACGTCTTGAGATCCCGCTGCAGCACGTCTGCCGCGATGCGGCCCAGCGTATCCGTGGTGGCTCCCGGCGCAAACGGAACGACGATCGTCACCGGCCGTGCGGAATAGTCCTGGGCTCCGGCTGACGGCATCCACGAGGCCGCGATCAACGACGCAAGCGCCAGCAATCCGTGAATCGGCCTCATGTCGTTTCCTCCTGAATCGCCACTTCGGGCGACATTTTCAGCAATGGTTGCACATCACCGGCGGGTTGTGAAGCGCCGGCAGAGCCCTGCGACATCGTGCAAAACCAGTTGCCGCCGTTGGCGAACGACATAGACTGGCAAAAAAATACAAGGGAGGAACATCATGCCTTGGCACGATCTCGGGCTCATTCGCCGTGCGCTGCGGCGTCTACCGGCCATCACGAAAACATGGACCGCGACGTCGGCCATCGCCGGCTGCCTGCTGGCGACAGCGGCGTTTGCCCAGCCCTATCCATCGAAACCGATCATGCTCATCCTCCCCTTCCCGGCCGGGAGCGGCATCGATGTCACGGCCCGGCTCGTCGCCGACCAGCTTGGCGCAAAGCTGGGGCAACCGGTCGTCGTCGAGAACAAGGCCGGCGCCAACGGCGCAATCGCCGCGACCTATGTCGCAAGATCAGCGCCCGATGGATACACGCTGTTCATGACGACGAACTCGACCCATTCGGCCAATCCATGGCTGCTCAAGAACATCTCTTACGACCCGATCAATGACTTCACGCCCATAGCGCGCATGGGCAATCTGCCCTTCATCATGGTCGTCAATGCGAAGCTCGGCGTCCGCACCTTTGCCGAGTTCGTGGCCTACGCCAGGGCGCGCCCCGGCAAGCTCACTTATGCAACCTCCAATGCGACGGGTGTGATCGGCGCGGCGACGGTGAGCCGCCTGAGCGGGCTCGAACTCGTCCAGGTGCCTTACACGTCCGCGCCACAGGCCATGCAGGACATGCTGCGCGGCGACATCGCCATGATGTTCGTCGACTACGCCTCCGGCCTGCCGCATGTGCAGGCCGGCAGCATCATCGCCCTGACCGTGACGACGGCGAACCGCAGCCCGCTCCTGCCGGATGTTCCCTCGATGAAGGAGGTCGGCCTGCCCGAATTCGACATGAATTCCTGGAACGCCATCTTCGCGCCAGCCAAGACACCGCCGGCGATCGTCAATACATTGAACCGGGCGCTCCGCGCCATCATCGATGATCCGAAGGTGCGCGAGAAGATGCGGCAGTACGGGTTCGACGCCTTCTCCAGCTCGCCGCAGGAACTCGACGCGTTTGTCCGCGACGAGCTGGAAAAATGGCGGAAATGGATTCGCGAGGCGAAGATCGAGCCGCAATAAAGCCGGCAGCTACCTGACGATGCGCCATCTGGGAGGCTGCTGCGGCGGCGGCGCCTTCAGGGGATCGGGCGGGTTGAGCTGCCGCGGAATGAAGTTCACGCGCACCAGGCGGCCGCCCTTCCCCAGCAGAACGAAAATGCGATTGCCCGCATCATCCTGGGTCGCATAAAGGTCCCGCGCCGTGTCGCCGATGCCCTCCGATGTCTGCTGCATGAGCTTGCAGTTCAAGGTATGCTCGATGGCTTGCAGCGTAATGCCGGCGCGCAGCCGCGCGGCCTTCTCCTTGGTGAGGACACAGGCCTGCTGGGCGAAAACCGGCGACGCGCCCACGAGCGCAAAAACCAATGCTGTGATGACCGACTTCATCTCTCCGTGACGCCTCCGCTGTCGGCGCCTCACCGGCGCCGAATGAATCCCCCCGTTCACCTTCTTTAGCGGATAGCCTCGCGACGGGCCAGTTCGGCCTAGAGCCTTTTCGGTTCTGATGGAATCAGAACCGAGCTCTAGGTTTTTGTTTTGACGCATTTTCTTCACGCGAACCGGCAGCCACTTCGCTCGAAAATGCTCTAGGACGTTGGGGCGGAACGTCGCGGCGCCGGCCCGGCCGGCTGCGCGGCCTCGGGCGCCGGCGCGGCGGCTGGCGCAGGCGCGGCCGGCACATGGCCCGGCTCGCCGTAAATACGCACCGCCAGCGATCTGGCATATTGGTCGGTCAGCTTGCGGTCCACATCCGCGGGATCCTGCGAGGCGGCAATGGCCGCACCGATCACGCCGTTGATCACTGCGTCGGCAGCCTCGACATGCTGGAATTGGGCGATAACGGCGCCAGACTTGTCCGCCACTGAGACTGTGGTGCCCACCGCGTTCCGGCTGCCGATCAGAAGCGATGCCACCGCGTTCTTGTATTCGACGCTATCGACCGAAATCAACAGATTGGCCGGCCGGCCATTGGGCATCTCACGCACGACCGTGGCGCGCGTCGCCCCCTCGATGCCCCTTCCAATATCCGTGGCGCTCTTCACGGTGGGTTTTGTCGTCACCGATACGCTCTGGATCGACAAAGGCCCGGTCTGGTCCACAAGCGGTGTCTGGCAGGCCGCCAGACATCCGGCAAACGCAACGACAAGTGCAAATTTGTATGATTTACGCAACATAGCTCCCCCCCTGAACGCTCGAGCTTGTTAAGCAGGGCTGGAGGAGGAAAGAAACGGAAATCTATCGGCATCCGCTATATTTTGAGCGAAGGTGGCAAAGAAGCCACAGAAATGGGATTAACTGCACCACAGGAGGAATTAATTGCATGTTTCTGACACGGATTGGGCCGCCTGTGCTGCATCGGCTTCGTGTGCGCCGATGGCTGGAGCCTCGCCGATTGGAAAGGCGGGCGCAGCAGCATGCTTCGCTTTCTCGGCGACGAGTGCTAAATTCGCCCGGCCATTTTGCCCAACAGATAGAGGTTCCCTTGAGCGCGCCGCTTGTTGTCACCATTCCCCACGATCTGGGTCAGGCGGAAGCAACCCGGCGTTTGCAGACCGGCATTGACGGGCTCGGCAGCAACATCGGCGGCGTGCTGCATCTGGAGGAGAAGCGCTGGGACGGCAACACGCTGTCTTTCAGAGTGAGCGCCGTCGGCCAGGTCGTGAGCGGCACCGTGCTGGTGCAGGAAAAGGACGTCCAGCTGGAGGTCGCGTTGCCGTGGCTGCTTCAGCGCATCGCTGAACGCTTCCTGCTACGCATCCGCCAGGAAGCGACAATCCTGCTCGAAAAGCCTTCACCCAAAGCCTGAAGGCGACGAAGCTCAGGTTCCGAACGGTAATTGATGCCGATCCTGAAAACATTCAGGTCCCCCTGCAAACATTTGTTCGAGCTAAATAAAAATCGGTGTGCGTCACATTGGATTTGAGCCAAATTTGCATCGTTGTCCGAAGAACCGGGCCGAAACGACGCGGGCCGCGCGCGCCTGTTCTGTCTTGAATCCCTATGGGTCGCACTTTAGGCTGCCGGAAGGCACGGCTCCGGCGGGAGGCGGATATGACAGACCGAACCGACCTGATACAGCGTTTGCGCATGCGCGCCGTCGAAATTCATCGCTGCGGCGATGCGGGACGCGCGCAACTGTTTGGCCGCACGATCGAAGTGCTGTTGTACAATGAGCATCCAAGCTTCGGGCGGGCGGTGGCGTCCGAATTGAAGATGGCCGCGACCGGTTTGACCGACCCGCGGACGCGGGTGCTGATAGATGATGCTTTGAGGGAATTGGAGCCCTAGCAGACGGGCCACGAACCAGCGATGTCGGGGAAACTGGCCGGTGCACTTCCAGTTCTTAAGCAGGCCGCCATTTCATCCAGTAGGTCAGCCGCTGTGAGGCATTCCTGTCCTCGCCGGTAATGATAAAGCCCTGCTTCTCATAGAAGCGGATGGCGCGGGCATTGTCCTGATTGACCTGCAGGTCCAGACCCGAGGGCGATAGGCGCCGCGCGGCGGCGATCAGCGCCTCCGCCATGCCTGAGCCCCAGGCCTCCGGCGCCACCACGATCTGATCGAGATAGAGCGTCTTCGGATCGACGGTGACGAAGCCGGTCAGGACGCCGTCGCTTTCCGCCACCGTGATCCGCGTTTGCGCCACAAGCTCGCTCCGCCAGCGCTCGCGCCACCAGCCAAGGCGCGCGACGAAGTCGATATCGGGATAGGTCTGCTGCCAGGTGCGCAGCCACAGAGCGATCGCTGCGTCCTCGTCGGCGGTGATGTAAGGGCGAAGGGTCGCCTGTGAATCAGTCGTCTTGGTGAGAATGAAACGAATCCTTTGCAAGTGTAATTGCGCTGACCGCCGGCTATTCAAAGACAGTAGGCCAACGAACACATCTGACGCCCGGTTACGACGACCGTGCGGGTGTGAATGCTTTCGATCTTATTGCCAGAAAACAGAGGAATTCGAAAAACTTCCTTTAGGTTTTATTGTCAAGCTAGACACTATCATTCATGAAGTATCCAAATAAAGGGCTACATCATGCAACGTGTTTTGATTTTGCAATCGGACGACCCCCTCTACGAAATGATTTGGCGGATCGGCGAGAACCAGTTTGAGATCGAGTGGCATATCGCTGGCCCTAACGGTGGCCTGCGCACACGTCCGGCAACCGGCTGGGATCTTCTGATCCTATCAAGCAAAATCAGATTTCAACCTGTATAGGTTGATTGCAGCGCACCCCTGCACGTAAAAACCCGCCCCCCAAGGAACGCCGGGCCAAGACAGGGGAAGAGCCGATTCGCTACCATCAAGAGGGTATGGTGCTGACCCCCACGAAATTCGGGTCGCATTTCGCGCCCTGAACCGTCTGTTATTTTCCGTGCTCGCCATCCTCGAATAAGTGAGCGGGCAAACGGTTTGCGATCTTGCGGACAGTGATTTCGACAATTCGCATTAGACCTATGGGTGGATGTCGAAAGCCGACTGCCCGAACCCTCTTGAGCAATAACGACAGCAAGCCAACCGTTCGCAATGGTGCGCGATCGCATGCGGTTGCTCGATGCTATAGATGTCAGCGTCCGGCCGAGTCGTCAGCCTTGCGCTGACCTCCGCCGAGCCTGGATGAAATGACTGGAGCCCTGACTGTGAATCGCATGCTCGCTGTATTGCTTGGCCTCTTCCTTGGATGCTCTTCCACTGTTCTGGCGCAGGCGCCTGCGTCAACAGAGCCCGCGTCGAAAGAACCCATTGCACCGGTAGACGCCAAAGCCACTCGGGAGACCATCGCGAAACTGAACCCTTATGTCACCCTGCTCAACCGAACCATGAGAGCCTCGGATTCGATCGCTCGTTATGAAAGTTGGGTGAACATGAATACAGGCCCCACCGGCAAAGAACGCATTGTTTACGGGCTATACTCTCTCTACGATGTGCGTGATGAAATCGACAAGGCGAAGGCCGCCGTTGCCGCACCACCAACCATGCCGGCGCTGGATGCAGCCATTCCCGATTACATCATGGCCTACGAAACGCTGGCGCCGATTGTGACCGAAGCAGATGGCTATTACTCCCGCAAAGACTACGCGGACGACAAGATGGCCGGTGGCAAGGAACTACACGCCCGCCTTGCTCCCGCTATAGCCGCCTTCCGCAAGGAACGGGCCCGTGTCGACGCGCTCCTCGGCATCGAAAAGGCGAAAGCCGACGCGGCGGAGCTGGCGCTGATCGAACAGACAGAAGGTAAGAAGGCGCGCTGGCAAGTCGCCAACGTCATGCTACGCGCCCGTCAGGCGGTAGGTCTGTTTCCGTCGCAAAACAAACCGGTTATCGACTTGCCGGCCTTTGAGGCCGCCGTACTGTCCTTTGCTGCCGCTGTTAAGGAGATGGACGCTTATTCGGCGGCCAATCCCGGCTCGTTCTTCGTTTTCGAATCTCGCCCGCGCGACTTCCTCGGTAAGTTGCGCACATTCCGGGATAAGCTGCAGAAGTCCAAGGGCGACGCTCGCAAGGGAGCTGGCCGCGATCTCGAATGGCTGATTCGCGACTACAACATGATGGTTTCAACATCCCGAGACGCCACCAGGTTCGCCAAGTAATTCGTCGTTCCTGCCCTTCTACTGCCATGTCATAGGTACGATCAACGGCCAGCAACATGGACTCGGCGAGAAACCAAAAGGCAGTTTCATGCGCTTGAGTACGCTGCCGCTCACACAAGTTCGGAAGGGTATATCTGCTCGATATTTGACGATTTGGGTGTCAAAACTGGCAAATCATCGATTTCATTGGCGCGCCCAAGGGGAATCGAACCCCTGTTTTCGCCGTGAAAGGGCGACGTCCTAGACCGCTAGACGATGGGCGCGGGTGTTGGCGGGAAGCTCGGCTATGCCGGAAGGTGCAAACCCCGCGAACCGGGGCCGGTATAATCGGCGGTTTCCGGCAATGCAAGCCATTCCAGCGTCCTGGAGCAAACTTGCCCCGGTTTTTCCGCAGGCCTGGCGTTCGGCCTGCCCCTATTCAGGAAAAGCCGCATCCAGAAGCCGCATGCGCACCCTTTCGCCCCCGCCCCAGCGGTCGATGCTGAGCGTGCCGGCGAGATGCATGATCTGGCCCCTGCCCTTGATCAGCGCCTGGCCCAGCGGACCGTCGGCACAGCGGAAGGCGATGGCCTCGATGCGGGCGCCGTCGGCGGACTGGGCGCGCACGCGGATATGCTTGCCGCCAACGAGCGCCGCATCGAGGATGCGATGCGCGGCGAGCGCGAACACAGGCTCCGGATTGCCGGCGCCGAACGGGCCGGCGCGCTCGATCTCGGTGACGATTTCCTTGCGCGCGCCCCCGGCGGTGAAGGCAGCGTCGATGGTGAGCGAGCGGTCGAGCCTGGCGCGCGTCACCGCCTCGCCCAGGCGCTCCTCGAGCCAAGCGCGGAACGCGCCCAGGGTCTCGCGCTCCAAGGTGACGCCGGCAGCCATCGTATGACCGCCGCCTTTGACGAGCACGCCCGCGTCCACCGCCGCGCGCACGGCGCGGCCGAGATCGACGCCGAGGATCGAGCGGCCCGAGCCGGTGCCCGTCATGCCGCCCATGGCGATGGCGAAGGCAGGCCGGCCGAACCGCTCCTTCAGCCGCGAGGCGACAAGGCCGACGATGCCCGGATGCCAGCCTGGCGATGCGGTGACGATCACGGCCGCACCCTCTTCCTCCAGGCCTAGCGCAGCGAGCGCCTCGGCTTCAGCTTCCGCCACGGCCACCTGTTCGAGCGTCTGGCGCTCCTTGTTGAGGCGGTCGAGCTCGCCGGCGATGCGCGCCGCCTCCGCCTCATCCTCGATCATCAACAGGCGCGCGCCGAGCGAGGCATCGCCGATGCGCCCGCCCGCGTTGATGCGCGGCCCGATCATGAAGCCGAGCGAAAACGCCTGCGGCGGTCCGTCGGCGCCGGCCGCATCGAAGAGCGCACGCAGGCCGATGCGCCGCCGGCCGTGGATCACCTGCAGACCCTTGCTGACGAAGGCGCGGTTGAGCCCCTTCAGCGGCACGACATCGGCGACGGTCGCCAGCGCCACAAGGTCGAGGCTCATCAGCAGGTCCGGCGCCGGGCGCGTGGCGCTCCAGAAGCCCTGCTCGCGCAGACGCCGGTTCAGCGCCACAAGCGTCATGAACACGACGCCGGCGGCGCACAGATGTCCGAGCCCCGAGAGATCGTCGAGCCGGTTCGGATTGACGATGGCCGTCACCCGCGGAAGTTTTTCCGGCGCCTGATGGTGATCGAGCACGATGACGTCGAGGCCCAGGCGTGCGGCTTCAGCGAAGGGCCCCGCGCTGGCGGTGCCGCAATCGACCGTGACGAGCAGGGTCGCGCCGTCGGCCGCCAGTTTGGCAATGGCTTCCGGATTGGGGCCATAGCCTTCAAAGATCCGGTCGGGAATGTGGATGGCGTTGGGCGTGCCGCAATGGCGCAGAAACTCCGCCAGCAGGGCCGACGAACAGGCGCCGTCGACATCGTAATCGCCGAAGATGGCGACCCGCTCGCCGGCCTGCACGGCACGGGCGAGGCGCGCCACCGCCGGCTCCATGTCGACCATGGTGGCGGGATCGGGCATCGAGGCGCGCACGGTCGGATCGAGGAAGTCGGCCACGGTCTCGGGCGTCACACCGCGCCCGGCGAGCACCCGCGCCAGAATGTCGGACAGGCCGAACTGCTGCACCATGGCCTCGGCGACGGCTCTGCCCTCCGGGCCAAGGCGGTCACGCCAGGGGACGCCGAGAACGGAGCGTTCGACGTTGAGAAAGGCTTGTTTCGGCGCGCCTGCAAACATGCGCACAGTTTAAGGCATTGATCCCGGCAGGTGGCAGACGGATTTGAGAACAGACCGTGTCCAAACACAGGAAATGCGAGAGCTGTCTAAGCCCTCGCATGGCCGAACAGTCCAGAAGCGCTGGTGGAGCGATCAGACGTCGAGCGGCTGATTCGCGCTTGCCGGTTGGACCTGCGGCTGAGCCGGTTTCTGCTCAGCCGACTTCTGCTCAGCCTGCTGCTGCATGGACACGGCGGCGCGCGCCGAGAGCAGCAGGTCCTCGCCGGTGTAACCGTCGATGGGATACATGGCGGTGCCGATGCGCAACTGGATGTCGTTTTCGCCGAATTGCGGCAGACGCATCTTGGCAAATGTGACGGCGCGACGGATGCGCTGTTCGATGATCGGGAAATCGCCGCGATTGCGGATCTCCGCGACCAGGATGCCGAACTCGCCTTCGCTCAGCTTGGCGACCACATCGGAAAAACGCAGCGCGGCGCTGATGCTGCTGCCGACCGCGTTCTGCACCGCTTCGATCTCCGCCTCGCTGTGGCGCGTGCGCAGATCGGCGATATCCATGATCGACGCATGCATCACGCCGGTCTTGAGTTCCTGGACCAGCGCCACGGGGATAGCCTGGTCGATTGCACCCAGCAGAACGGCGCCGTCGTTGATGACCGGACGGGCGGGCTGCACTTTCGCCAGATCGGATGCGCGGCGACCCTCGCGCACTTCGCGTTGCGCCGGCGCGCCTGTGACTTCCATTCCCGGCAGCGCTGCCGCAAGCTGGCCAATCGCACGGGCGTTGCGATAGACCATCAGCGCATAGAAGCCGACGATGCCGAGGATCACCGCGCCGGTCAGCATCCAGATCGTGGCGATCGTCGAGGCGGAAGCCGACAGCGAGCGGCCGACAAACAGCATCCGGCGCAGGTCGTCGCTAAGAAGCTGGGCAACCACCGTGTTCAGCGACTGAGCCGACTGGGCGATGGCTTCGGAGTGGATGACGAAATAGTCGTTGCGCCGCGTCGTCGCCACATCGTCACCGATGCTGCGCAATGCGTTATCGTATTTGCCGCGCAGGTCGGCATAACCGCGAACGAATTGCCCGCGCAGCGCATCGCCGTCAGGATAATTGCGAGTGACCGCCGCGGCCGAGGCATCAAGCTGCGCCATGGTCTGCGCGAAACGCTGCGGAAAACCTGGACGCTGAATCGACGCCTGGGCGCGCAATTCCACATCCGGCACTGTCAGCGAATCCCCGAACCTGTTGAGATCCGAGAGTTGCTGGCTGTAGCGTTCCATCTGGGCGACCATGTCGGTCTGCGCCGCGGTGGTGAATTGGGTGGCGAACATCGCCAGCGCGAGCGCGACGCAGGTCGCGAGGATCACGCCGATAGCCGTCAGTCCGGGCCGCGCAAAAGCAGTCATAACCAAAACTCCAGCCAAAATGTCTTGCGCTCGTCCCCTGCTCCCATCGATAATTCATTGAGGCGGTACAGAGATTTGCTTCGAGCGACGTCCTTTACGGAAGATGAATGGCCTGCCGCACGGGACCTCTTAAAATTTGCTCGAAAGCAATGAAATTCCGATGAATGCCGTGGAAGTCCTGTGGAACTCCCAGCCAACCAATTGGACGCCGCGCGTGAAATGCATATCAGCTATGCATTACATGATGAAAAATTCAACGATCCGGAAAATACTTGTAAAATTATAGGCTTCAGCGGAGCCGGCAACAAAAAGCCCGGCGGCAGCGTCTTTCCGATGCTGATCGGAAAGACGCTGCCGGTTCTAAAATGAGCGCATTTTCTTCACGCGAACCGGTATCCACTTCGCTTGAAAATGCGTCTCATGGCCGGGCTTTTCCTGATGAAAACGCTCTTCCTTATTTCGCCCGCGAGGCCTGCCACTTGGCGTCGGTCGCACCGGTCTTGGCTGTCCCTTCGATGGTGTCGCCGTTGACCCGGCCGCTGTAGGTCGCATTGCCGGCGGTGAAGGTGATCTGATCGCCGGCGAGTTTGCCGTTCGAGATCGGCGCCACCACATTGCCGGTCTTCACCGTGCCGGTGAGCATCTGAAACTTCTGCTCGAAGGCAATCTCGCTGTCACCACTGCGCCAGGCGCCGTCCACCTTCGCCGGCACCAGCCAGAAATAGGCGCGGCAATAGGAGGTGCAGCCGTCCGTCGCCTGCACGCTCTCGTCCGCCGTCCAGTCGCCCATGTCGAACGTATTGGAAACCAGCCGCGTGCCCGGCTTCATGTCGAGCAGCTTCGGCCGCAGGCGCAGGTTCAGGTTGGGCAGGAGAAACATCGTGATGACATTGGCCTTGGAAAAATCGCTCTCGAAAATATCGGCCTGCTCGAACCTCGCCTTGCCCTCGACGCCCGCTTCCTTGGCGTTGCGCTGCGACAGCGCCACCATGTCGGGATTGTACTCGATGCCCAGCGCATTGAGGCCGCGCTTGGCAGCGGTGATCACGGTGCGGCCATCGCCCGACCCGAGATCGACCAGATAGTCGGCCGGCGTCACCTTCGCCATGTCGAGCATGCGGTCGACCAGCGCCTGCGGCGACGGCACCCACACGACATCCTTGCCCTGCTGGCCCACATGCGGCTCGAAAGCCGGCGCCGGCTGCGCTGAAGCAGAACCAAAACCGGCAGAACCAAAACCCGCAGAACCGAAACTCAAGACCGCGGCGACAACCGCCATCGGCAACGAACGAGACGACAACAACGCGATTTTCATACTTCCCTCCAGAATGAACGCCCGCACAGCCAAGGTGGAACAGCGCAAGCTCAGCGCAGCACGCCCTATGCTCCTCACACGACGGTTTTATCTTGATTTTCACCCGAAGCGTCGGGCTCGCACGGTCAAATGTCAAGCAGGCTCATGCGCCCGCAGATCACAAACGCATCAGCACCGGCGCCAAGCAAACATTTCCACGCATGCTGATGGTTGCATGTGATCCTTCGCGGCAAGTCGCACGTTTCAGTGATGCAGCACGCAGAGAAAGGAACCATATGAGACAATACCTTGTCGGCTATGTATCGGCCGCCGTGTGCATGCTGGCCCTCGACTTCGTCTGGCTGTCGACGACCGCGCAATCGGTCTATCGCCCCGCGCTCGGCGACCTGCTGCGTCCCGATGTGAATATTCCGCCCGCCATTTTGTTCTACCTGCTCTATGTGTTCGGCATCGTCTTCTTCGGCGTCATGCCGGCCTTGAAAACCGGTGGGTGGACGACAGCCGCCCTCAATGGCGCCATGCTAGGCCTTGTCGCCTACGGTACGTACGATCTCACCAACCAGGCAACCCTGGCGAAATGGTCCACGACCATCACCTTCCTCGACCTGTGCTGGGGAACATTTCTTACGGCGCTCAGCGCCACCGCGGGATTCTTCGGCGCCAGGTCTTTCGGCGGCTAGATATCAGGTCCTGACGGTCGGTTTGAGCAGATAGTGGCTCACCCCCCATTCCTCGCCCCCCGCATGGCCGAACAGCCCCGCGGTCGCCAGGAAGAACAACCGCCAGCGGCGTGCCCACAGGCCGGCGTCATCACCATAGACACTCTGCAGGATGCGATCGATCGCCGCGCGGTTGGCATCGAAATTGGCGAGCCAGTCATCGGCTGTCTTTTGATAATGCCGGCCGTTCCACCAATGCTCGCTCTCAACCTCGAACAAGTCCGGAAACTGACGGATCAGCGCCCGGCTCGGCATGATGCCGCCGGTGAAGAAATGCTGCGCGATCCAGTCGCTCTTGTCGGTCTCGTCGAATTTGTAGGAGCCGAGCCGATGCGTGAAAATGTGGATGAACAGCCGGCCATCCGGCTTCATCCAATTGCGCACCCGCGTCAGCAGCGCTTGCCAATTGCTCATATGCTCGAACATTTCCACCGACACGACACGATCGAACGTTGTCTCCGGTTCAAACGCGTTCATATCGGCGGTGATGACGTTCAGGTTGGAAAGCCCGCGCGTCCGCGCCTGCGCGACAATATAGGCGCGCTGCGAATTCGAATTGGAGACAGCCGTGATGCGCGCCTTGGGATAACGCCCCGCCATCCACAACGACAGCGAACCCCAGCCGCAGCCGAGTTCCAGAATATCCTGGCCATCCGCAAGCCCTGCATGGCTCGCCGTTTCCGACAGCGCGGCGGCTTCCGCGGCGGCAAGCTCCACGGGGATGCCCTCGGCATAAAGGCAGCACGAATATTTGCGATGTGGCCCCAGCACGAGCGCGAAAAAGTCCGCCGGCACTTCGTAGTGTTGCGCATTGGCGGCATCCGCGTGCACGGCAATCGGTGAACGCGCCATTTCCCGAGCGAAACGCCGATCTGCCCCTGCTCCACCGGACGAAAGCTGGCGGCACGTGCGGCCAACCAGAAATTGTATGCCCGCCCGGCTGATGAAATCCGGCACCGGCAGCGCTTCAGCAGTGACAATGGCCTTCTCGACGAACCCCATGAGATCAATCCTTGCTGTGAGACGGGGCTGGAGGCAGTGGCAAGAAAGCACTGGTGCGCTGACGGTAAACGCGAAAACGATCGCCGTATTTCTTCAGCATGTGATCTTCGAGCGGCGGAATGCCCGAAACATGATTGAGCAGCCAGTACATGCAGACCGCACCACCGAGCGCGAGCCAGCCCCAGTGATAGGCGCCGGTAAAGTCGATGGCGAAGAGTGCATAGGCAAGCCAGCCGGACCATTCGAAGAAATAGTTCGGATGCCGCGACCAGCTCCACAGGCCGGCATCGCAGAAGCGATCGTCATTTCCAGGAATCGCCCGGAATGCCCGTAACTGCGTATCCGCCAGACCTTCTCCAGCGATGGCGGTGAGACCCACGGCCAGCGCCAGCGCGTCCTGCGGGCGAAACACTGTCACCGGCGACCAGGCGGCGAGAGCCACCGACATTGCAAGCGGAACGCTGACCAGCGCCTGGCCTTGCAGCAGTTTGAACATGCCTTTCGAGGCATCCGCGCCCCAGTCCTCTTTCATCTTGTGGTAGCGCGGATCGTCCGTGATGCCTCTGGTGCGGCGTACGAGGTGAGCGCCGAGCCGCAGCGACCAGAGCAGCATCAAGCCGGTTGCGAGAAGAACGCGGACAAGCGATCCCTGCTGCTGGGACAGGGCTGCCAACGCAGCCGCGGCGCTGACGGCCCCAACGCCGAACGTCCAGCACACATCGACCCAGCCGGCATTGCCGGTACGGCGCTCGATGCGCCAGGCGACCATCATGATCAGCGACAGGCACACCGAGACCACGATCAGAAGGATCAGGAAGATCGATACGGACATCGCATCCTCCTGTCTCCCGGCGTCAGAACCGCACGAACGGCTGCATCAGACGGCCGAGCCAACCTTCAAGACGAATGTCACCCTGCATCGCCACGAGGCAGATACATTCCAAGCCGTCATCGACAACCGGCGTATGCGCGACCCCGCTGTCGGCTTCCTCGATATCGCCTACGCCGAAGTGACCGAGTTCGTGACTGAAAGCGCCCTTCAGCACCAGGGTCAGTTCCGTGCCTGTATGATGGTGATTGAAAAGTTGCGTTCCAGGCTCTGCCTTCAACATGAAGGCCCGCGTTCCATTCTCCCGGGGCAGATCGATCGGGCGCCAATAGATGCCGGGGCCGGTCCAGCGCCACCGCCCGGCGCTATAAAGGTCCAGAATGCCATCGACGCCCACGGGCGGCCGACGCCTCGCACGCGCAGGCGCAATCATCGGCAGCTCGGCATCGATCGCAGCCAAAGCGCGTGCCCGGCGCGCAGGATCAAATTCGGCGGCAGGCGTCTCCTCAAGCAGGGCGCCGCCGAGACATTCGAACTGCATGAGGGCCCGCCGGCATTGCGGGCACATGGCAATATGGGCCGCGACGACGAAGGCGTTCGCCTCGTCCATCGCATTGGCCGCGAACTCGGCAAGCAGCAGATCGCTGGGATGATGTGAAATGCTCACGCCACCTCCTCCAGGATCTGACGAAGCCGGCCCATGGCGAGCCGCAATCTGGATTTGACTGTGCCGAGCGGTATGCTCAGGCACGCGGCGATATCGCCGTGCGCCTTTCCTTCTATAAACGACAATTTGACGACCTCGGCCTGTTCCACCGGTAGCTGTTGCATGGCGAGCCGAACCCGCTGTTCGCGCTCGGCAAGGCTGACGATCTGGTCCGGCTGCTCCTGGGCTTCCGGTTCCACTGTTTCGAGCGCCGCATGCAGCCTGGCGCGGCGCTCGCGTCGTAAGGCGTCGATGCGCAGGTTGCGAGCGATGGTGAACACCCAGGCGGCGACGCTGGCACGCGAAGGATCGAAGAAATCCGCTTTGCGCCACAATGTCAGCATGGCGTCCTGCGCCAGGTCTTCAGCCAGTTCCGAAGCAGCCCCCGTGCGCATCAGCATGGCTTTGATGCGTGGCGCGAAATGATCGAACAATTGGGCAAACGCCTGCTTGTCGCGAAAATCCACGATACGCCGGACCAGAGCTGAATGATCGGTGTCAGGCTTCAACGGCTCTTCATCATTCTTTCCAGCAACACGCCGACATCCGGCGTATGACCTCACCCCCGCATGGGCCGACCGGCTGAACGATATATACGCCAATCCTTCCGGTTCGAGACGGGTCATAACCTGCATACCCACAAGTACGCTGGACAGATGTAACTGGATCACCCGATTTTCAGTCGTGACCGTCCTTATCGAAAATTGTTTCGTGTCCGCCGCCGGCCCCTTGCCGATCTTCGCCGCAGCACTAGGTCGGCTTCAAAACAACCTGATTCCCGCCCTGAACCGCCCCGATCGTTTTCAATTCGAGAGGTTTCCAATGCGCATTGCAGCCATTTTCCTCGCTGCGCTTGCTTCAAGCGCCCTGCAGCCAGCCCTCGCGCAAGACGCCGGCAGGGCCATGACCGGCAAATGGGCGCGCAGCGACGGCGTCGCACAAGTGCGGATCGCGCCCTGTGGCGGGCAGATATGTGCGGTTAATACCGCCATCAAAGGCGGCGACGGCAGCGAGAAGGTCGGCGACCGGCTGGTGATGACAGTCAAGCCGGCTTCTGCCAACACGCTTAGCGGCACGGCCTACGATCCGCAGCGCAAGATGAGCTACAATATAGATATCACGGTCGCCGAGAACCAGTTGAGCACCCGAGGCTGCGTCCTTGGCCGGGTGCTCTGCAAATCGGTGTCCTGGCAACGTATCCACTGATCACTCTATGTTGATCACCCTTTAAAGTGCTCAGCCAAACCATCTGTGATCCATCGCCGAACCCGGATCGTAACAAGTGCATCAAAACAAGATGCGTGTCGCGATTTCGGGACATAGCGAGGACCCGACATGGATGGTCGCCCTTATTCGCGCAAGAAGATTGCGATCGTCGGCACAGGCATTTCCGGCATGTCGGCGGCGTGGCTGCTTGCACCACATCACGACATCACGGTCTACGAACAGGCGGGACGCATCGGCGGCCACTCCAACACGGTGATGGTCGATACGAAGGATGGACGGATCCCCGTCGACACCGGCTTCATCGTCTACAATGAGACAACCTATCCCAACCTGACCGCCATGCTGGCGCATCTCGGCGTTGCAACCAGCGCGACGGAAATGTCGTTCTCCGCGTCGCTGCAGGGCGGCGATGTCGAATATTCCGGCGAGAACTTCGCGGGACTTTTTGCGCAACGTCGCAATCTCTTTCGTCCACGCTTCTGGTCCATGCTTTATGATCTGCAGCGCTTCTATCGCCAGGCGCCGCGTGATCTCAAACGGCTGGCCATGGGCGAGGTCTCGCTCGGCGAATATCTCGAACGCGGCTCCTATGGTTCGGCCTTTCGCGACGATCACCTGCTGCCGCTCGCTGCCGCCATCTGGTCGGCGCCCATGAGCCGCATTCTTGACTATCCGGCAGCCTCCTTCATCCGCTTTCAGGCCAACCACGGCCTGCTCAATCTGATCAACCGGCCGATCTGGCGCACGGTGAAGGGCGGCAGCCGCGAATATGTGAGCCGGCTGACGCAACCGTTCGCCGCTCGCATTCGCCGCAATGCCGCCGTCACGCGCATCCTGCGCGACATCGAAGGCGTCGATGTACGCGATGCAACCGGCGCCATCGAACATTATGATGACGTGGTCCTCGCGACTCATGCCGATCGGGCGCTCGCGCTGATCGACAATCCTTCACCGCGGGAACATGAGATTCTCTCGGCTTTTCGCTACAGCTCCAACGTCGCCTACCTGCACAGCGACACAGGCCTGATGCCGAAGCGCAGGAGCGTCTGGGCGAGCTGGAACTATCTCGATCTCGGCCTCAAAAGCGAGCCGGACTGCCTCACAGTGACCTACTGGATGAACCGGCTCCAGAACATCGACCCGGCGCATCCGCTGTTCGTCACGCTCAATCCGGCGCGCCCGCCTGCCGCCGACAAGCAGATCACAAAGGAGATCTACGAACATCCGACCTTCGACGCGAAGGCGATCGCGGCACAGGGCAAGGTCTGGTCGCTGCAGGGATGCGCCAACACCTGGTTCTGCGGAGCCTACATGGGCGCCGGCTTCCACGAAGACGGGTTGCAGGCGGGCCTTGCCGTCGCCGAAGCGCTTGGCGGCGCGCGCAGGCCCTGGCGCGTGCCAAATGAATCGGGACGCATCATCGTCACACCACGTTTGGAGACACAGATGGATCTCGCCGCATGAGCTTCCTGTCGCGCATCTATGTCGGCGCCGTCACCCATTCCCGGGTGCGACCGCGCCGACATAAATTGCGCCACGGTTGCTTCTGGCTCCTCTTCGATCTCGACGAGATCGAGAGGCTCGACAGAAAGCTGCGCTGGTTCTCGTTCAATCGCTTCAACCTGCTCAGCCTTCATAACCGCGACCACGGCAACGGAAGCGCGACGCCGTTGCGTACCCAGATCGAGCGGCATCTGCGCGATGCCGGCATCGACATCGACGGCGGCGCCGTTCAACTGTTGTGCATGCCGCGCGTGCTGGGTCATGGCTTCAATCCGCTCAGCCTGTACTTCTGCCATCATAAGGAGGGCATGCTTGCCGCGATCGTCTACGAGGTCCACAACACTTTTGGTCAACGCCACTCTTATCTCATCCCGATAAGCAACGGCGCGACAAAGGAAATCCGCCAGAGCTGCGACAAGCGCTTCTACGTTTCCCCCTTCATGGACATGGACATGCGTTACGACTTCCGCATCGCCCTGCCGGCGGATCGCGTCGGCGTGGCCATCAAGACCAGCGATGCGGACGGCCCCATGCTCTACGCGGCACTGGCCGGCACTGCGCTCGAGCTTTCGGACGCAACGCTGCTGCGGACCTTCGCCACGCATCCACTGCTGACCCTGAAAGTGGTTGCCGCCATCCACGGCCACGCCCTGGTCATCTGGCTCAAAGGCGTCCGCCTGCGGCCTCGCCCGCCGGCCCCGGAAGCGCCGGTCACTGCGGTCTCGTCCCGCGTGTAGACCATGCACGACTGGCGGCCTGATGAATTATTGTGCGATGCACAATTTATAACCGCCGAATTTGCCTTGATGATCACCGTCGGCCTGGGCGTTGCACCCAGCGTGCTGGCACGGCGATTGCCTAAAGGTCATGCAACCGGCTCGAAGCAGGCGCCGCCCGCCATCTTCGGTTGGCCTCATCCCTCCGCGACAGGGTTGGCGCGGGCTCGTCATTCGGTGGAATAGCTCTTGCTTGATTCAACGCAAAGACGACCGCAGGGAACTGGAGCTTTGGCTGAGATGCGGAAAGGGCCGGTTTCGTCAGGCTCGGAACCGGGCGAACAACGCGACGCCAACCTGAAAATCGCGATTGTCGACGAGAGCGCCATCCGCGCGGCGATCCTTGCGGACGGCCTGCGCGAGGCCGGCTTCACGCATGTGACGCGCATCGACGAGACGCGCAACCTGCTGGCGCGCGTCTACGCCATAGATCCCGACGTCATCCTGATCGGCTTGGAAAGCCCCAGCCGCGACACCCTGGAACAGTTGTTCCAGATGAGCCGCGTGGTGAAGCGGCCGGTCGCCATGTTCGTCGATCAGAGCGACCGCGCCTCCATTCAGGCGGCCATGGACGCGGGTGTTTCGGCCTATATCGTCGACGGGCTTCGCAAGGACCGGGTGACGACGATTCTCGACCTGTGTATTTCCCGTTTCAATGCCTTTTCCAAGCTGCAGACCGAACTCGATCAAGCCAAGGGCGCGCTTGAAGAACGCAAACTGATCGACCGGGCCAAAGCCATCATGATGAAGGCCAAAGGCCTGACCGAAGAAGAGGCCTATTCGTTGATGCGCAAGACCGCCATGAACCAGAACAAGAAAATCGCCGAGATCGCCCAGGTCGTCATCACGGCCGCGGAGCTGCTCGGATGACAGTCACGCGGCTTCGCATCGGCTATATTCCGCTCGTGGACGCCGCAGCACTGCTGGTTGCGGCAGATTGCGGCTTTGCCGAAGCGCAAGGGCTGGAAATCGAACTTATGAAAGAGGTGTCGTGGTCGAACGTCCGCGACAAACTCAATCTCGGACTGTTCGATGCCGCGCATATGCTTTCGCCGCTTGTCATCGCATCGAGCCTCGGCCTCGGCCACGTCCGCGTTCCGATCATCACGCCATTCAATCTGGCGCTCAACGGCAATGCGATCACGATTTCACCGCAGCTTCACGCCGCGCTGTCCGATCATGCCACCGGCGATTTGACGGACCCGCATATCTCGGCGCGCGCGCTCGCGCAGGTCGTCGCTCAACGCAAGGCGCGCGGCGCCGAACCGCTGACCTTCGGCATGACGTTCCCCTTCTCCAATCACAATTACCAGTTGCGCTTCTGGATGGCGGCGGGCGGTGTCGACCCCGACGAAGACGTGCGCCTCGTGGTTCTGCCGCCGCCCTACATGGTCGAAAGCCTGGCGAGTGGCCATGTCGACGGCTTCTGCGTCGGCGCACCGTGGAATCTCGTCGCGGTCGAAGCAGGCGTGGGACATATTCTGCACCTGGGCTACGAGGTGATGGCGCGGGCTTCGGAAAAAGTGCTGGCCGTGCGCGAGCGTTGGGCAAACGACAACCCTGCCCTTTGCGCCGCTCTGATCCGCGCGCTGGCGGGCGCAGCCGACATGATCGGCGATCCCATGCATCGCGCGTCCGTGTCGGAGGTGATCGCGCGCCACATCGACGTGACGCCCGATCTCGTCGCGCGCGTTCTCGCCGGCTCCCTCCTGCTCTCGCCAAACGGCCCCACGTGCAACAACCCGCGTCACATCATCATCGGCAGCCAGACCGCAACCCGCCCCGATCCCGTGCAAGCCGCCTGGTTCTATGCCCAGCTTGTGCGCTGGGGTCAGGCCCCTCTGTCGGAAGAGATGCGAGCCAAGGCAATCGCGGCGTTCCGCGCAGACTTGTTTGATGCGGCCCTCGGCACATTGCCGTCCACCGGACATATGCCGACCGACCAGATCGGCGCTTTCGCCGGACCGGAGTTCAAGCCCGCCGATATCCAGAACTATCTCAATTTCTGGACCAACAAGCGCTCCGGGCCACGGCTCTCCCTCGTGCGTTGAACATGCCGTTTGCACAAATCACTGACAGGGTGATGCTTTGGCGGCCAGCAGCACACGCGATGTTGCCGTTGGGCGGTCTTCATAACCGGCTGGAACGGAGACCAATTCAAATCGACGCCCGGTTGGCACGCGTCTTGTATTCATAATCACGGGAGGCGCCATTGTGGCGCCCGGTCCAACGACGGGCCACTCAGCAATGCCGCTGTCCTGAAGGAAACGCGCATCCGCGCGCTTTCAGGACTGCGGCTTTTTTTTATTGGCTCGCGCGCAGCGCAAGACGGCGAACTCGAACGAAGGAACGATTGATGAGCAACACCGAGAACCGGCGCACCAGCGGCCCGATCGACCGTCGCAGCCTTCTCAAGACAGCTTCGGCTACCGCGGCGCTCGCCGCTGCCGCCAGGGTCAGCTTCCCTTCCGGTGCCTTCGCGCAAACGGCAGGCCCCGAAGTGCCCGGCATCAAGCTGGGCTACATCGCGCTGACTGATGCCGCCGAACTGATCATCGCCAAGGAAAAGGGGTTCTTCGCAAAATACGGCATGCCTGACGTCGATGTCGCCAAGCAGGCGTCGTGGGGCGCAACGCGCGACAACATCGTGCTCGGCGGCGCCAGCAACGGCATAGACGGCGCGCATATCCTGAGCCCGATGCCCTATCTGATCACGGCCGGCAAGGTCACGCAGAACAACATCGGTGTACCGATGTCGATCCTGGCGCGCCTCAACTGCGACGGCCAGGGACTTTCGGTTTCCAACGAGTACAAGGACCTCGGCATCACCATCGATGCGGGCAAGCTGAAAGCCGCCTTTGAGAAGAAGAAGGCCGAAGGCAAGGAGGTGAAGGTCGCCATGACCTTCCCCGGCGGCACCCATGATCTGTGGATCCGCTATTGGCTCGCCGCCGCCGGTATCGACCCGGACAAGGACATTTCCACCATCGTCGTGCCGCCGCCGCAGATGGTCGCCAATATGAAGGTCGGCAACATGGACGCCTTCTGCGTCGGCGAGCCGTGGAACGAGCAGCTCGTCAACCAGAACATCGGCTTCACCGCCGCCACGACCGGTGAATTGTGGAAATTCCATCCGGAAAAATGCCTGGGCGTGCGCTCCGACTGGATCGAGAAAAACCCGAAGGCGACACAGGCGTTGCTGATGGCCGTGCTCGAGGCTGCGCAATGGTGCGAAGCCGCGGCCAACAAGGATGAGATGTCTGCCATTCTCGGCAAGCGCCAGTGGTTCAACGTACCGCCCGCCGACATCATCGGCCGCCTGAAGGGCGACATCAATTACGGCAACGGCAGAGTCGTGAAAGGCACCGACCTGAACATGAAGTTCTGGGCGAACCATGCCTCCTATCCGTTCAAGAGCCACGACATGTGGTTCCTCGCCGAGGATATCCGCTGGGGCAAGTTCGAGCCGACGACGGACATCAAGACCCTGGTCGACAAGGTGAACCGCGAAGACCTGTGGCGCGCCGCGGCAAAAACGCTCGGCGTGGCCGCGGCAGACATCCCGACGTCCACATCCCGTGGCAAGGAAACATTCTTCGACGGCAAGATTTTCGATCCGGAGAACCCGTCGGCTTACCTATCGTCGCTCGCAATCAAGCGTGTTGCGTGAGTGACCACATGACAGGGCAAACGCGTCTGTAACGACGTTGCGTAGCGTTTTCCGATCCACTTGGATCGGGAAACGCGGCCGATTTTTAGATGAGAGCATTTTCTTCACGCGAACCGGTATCCACTTCGCTCGAAAATGCTCTCGTCGATGCGTCATTGGCTGTGGCGCGCAATCGCCACAGCCAGCTCACCAACAGCGGTGTCCGGATGCGTTGCGTCATCGAAAAAATCCCGCCTCGCGGCGGATATGACTGCGGAGAAAGATTTTGTCGCTTCACGTCCTCAAGAACGCCGATCCGACTCCGGCACCGGTCAGAAAGCCGGCAACAGTGATCCCGCTGAATTCAGGCAAGCCTTTTGCACAGGTTGCCAAAGACAAGCTCGCGACGATCGCCGTCGCCGTCCTGCCGCCGCTCGTCGTGCTGGTTCTGCTGCTGATCGTCTGGCAGCTCGCCTTCAGCCGGCCGGGCGCTGCCTTGCCGACGCCTCTGACGGTCTGGCGCGAAGCCCAGGATCTCATCCTGGATCCGTTCTTCCGCAATGGCCCGCAGGATATCGGACTTGGCTGGCGGGTGCTCACTTCCCTTCAGCGCGTGGCTACCGGCTTCGGTCTTGCCGCTGTGATCGGCGTGCTCGTCGGCGCCGTCATCGGCCAGTCGGTCTGGGCAATGCGCGGCCTCGATCCGATCTTCCAGGTGCTGCGCACCGTACCGCCGCTGGCCTGGCTGCCGATCTCGCTCGCCGCCTTCCGCGATTCAAACCCTTCGGCCATCTTCGTGATCTTCATCACCTCGATCTGGCCGATCATCATCAACACCGCAGTCGGCGTCCGCAATATCCCGCAGGACTACCGCAACATCGCCTCGGTGCTGCGGTTGAACTCCATCGAGTTCTTCTGGCGCATCATGTTGCCGGCGGCGGCTCCCTACATCTTCACCGGCCTGCGCATCGGCATCGGCCTGTCATGGCTCGCCATCGTCGCGGCGGAGA
>Ga0180219_1000260_pt1:2500-50610 | contig 50610 bp, 37 predicted proteins | sample eDN3rd30CBELigMG_FD_151338 | JGI IMG/M metagenome (GOLD analysis project Ga0180219, IMG submission 151338) | Enriched Miracle-Growth compost microbial communities from Emeryville, California, USA - eDNA 3rd pass 30_C BE-Lig MG (version 2)... ... | reverse complement strand
GTCACCAATGTGCTGGGCAATGCGATCGCGACCTCGGTGGTCACGAAATGGGAAGGGATGCTGGAGGTCGAGGAACCCGAGTATGAGGACCGCCCCCGTGCGCCCGCCCATACCTCCTCCCACGGCCGTGGCGGCCTCGAACTCGCCGAGGATATGATCAGCGAAGGGGACGGAAAGGGGTGAGGGGAGGGGACTGGCCGCGATGACGGGCTTCTGCTATGGGCGGGCGTCCTTACAGGACATATGACATGCAGATCGCGATACTCACCTTCGACGGCTTCAATGAGCTGGATTCCTTCATCGCCGCGGGCATATTGGGGCGGATGAAGGGCAAGGGCTGGCAGGCCCATATCACCAGCCCCACCGAAGAAGTCGTTTCGATGAACGGTGTCGCCATCCGTCGCCAGCAGCCGCTGGACTTTGCGGCGCGGGCCGATGCGGTGCTGATCGGCAGCGGCATCCGCACGCGGGAGATCGCCGCCGACGCCGCCATTTTGTCGCAGCTTCAACTGGACCCGCGGCGGCAATTGATCGGTGCGCAATGCTCCGGCACGCTGCTGCTGGCCCGGCTGGGCCTGATCGGCGATCTGCCCGCCTGCACCGACCTGACCACCAAGCCCTGGGTGGAGGAGGCGGGCGTGACGGTGGTCGATGCGCCCTTCGTCGCCCATGGCACTATCGCGACGGCCGGAGGCTGCCTCGCCAGCCAATATCTGGCGACCTGGCTCATCCTGCGCGGGGCTTCTCGTGAGGATGCGGAGGCGGCGATCCACTATGTCGCGCCGGTGGGAGAGAAGGCCGTCTATGTCGAGCGCGCGCTGGCGGCCGTCAGCCCCTATGTCGCGGCGGCCCCGGTGGCGGTCTCGGGCGAGGCGTTGCCCGCATTCTGACGGTCAGCGCGGCACGGGCACGCCGGAAAGCAGCAGGTGGAGCAGTTCCACCTGCCCGCTCATCGCCGTCTTGCCATAGATTTTCTTGGAATAATTGCGGGCCGTCTCGATGGTGAGGCCCAGTTCCTCCGCTGCTTCGGCGATGCCGATGCCCGTCGCCAGATGGGCGGTGAACATCGCCTCGCTGGGCGTGAGCGTCAGCAGGTCGGCGAAGAGGCGGGCTTCGTCCTTGCGGCGATGGTCCTGCGGCAGCGCCCGGAAATAGAGGAAATAATGCGCCGTCTCCCGCTCGCCGAGCCAGCGGGAAAGGGGGGCGACGACAAATTCGATCGGCGGGTCATAGGAAAGCCAGCCCGCCTGAAACGGCCGCTCTCCCCCCAGCGCCGCCAGCCTGTCGAGCATCGCCTCGGCTTCCGGGCGGCGCAGGCGGACGCGGCCGTCGCTGGCCCGCGTCATGACCTTGCCTTGATTGAGCAGCGCGCCGCCGCCCGTGTCCTGATCGATCAGCCTGCCTTCCGCATCGAGCAGCAGCCAGCCGCTGTGAAAGGCCTTGAGCAGATGGTCTGACAGCGCGATCTGCTGGTGCTGCCGCTCTATCTCGATCCGGCTGCGCAGCATGATCGCGAGATGCGGGGCGAGGGCGGAGAGCAGGGCGGCCTCGCGCGCGGCGAAATCGTCGCCGCTGCGGAGGATCGAGACGACCAGCGCGCCGCCCTCGCTGCCGTTGATGCGCATATGGCGGGCAGGGACGGAGGCGTCCTCGCCCAGCTCGCCCGCCATATAGACGCGACCGGGGCGCATCTGATCGAACAGGGCGAACGAAGGGGGGGGGTAGTCCATGCCCTTGCGCGCGCCGCTTTCCTCATTGTGAAGCCAGCCGGAGTCGTGGGGAGAGCGGACGGAGACGCGGCAAAGATCGGCTATTGTGCGGGCGCGCAACCGGTCCAGAAAAGCCGCATAAGGTTTTCTTTCGTGTAAGCCATTGTAAAGGGCTGTTAAAATTTCATTTTCGTCTGTTCGTGTCAGACTCATGAATTTACTCCCATATGGGAGGTGTGTTCGCCACGGCCTGCTCTATGTCAAGGGGACAGGACACAAAATCATGAGGAAAGGCCTATGACGATGGCTACCGGACAGCTGGACGCCACGCGTCTCACGCACCTGCAAAGGCTTGAGGCGGAAAGCATCCATATCATGCGCGAGGTTGTGGCGGAGGCTGACAAGCCGGTGATGCTCTACAGCGTGGGCAAGGACAGCGCGGTGATGCTGCATCTGGCGAAAAAAGCCTTCTATCCTTCGCCGCCGCCCTTCCCGCTGCTGCATGTCGATACGACGTGGAAGTTCCGCGCGATGTACGACCTGCGCGACAAGGCGGCGAAGGATGCGGGCATGGAATTGCTCGTCTATCACAATCCGGAAGCCAAGGAGAAGGGGATCAACCCGTTCGACCATGGCCCGCTCCACACCGATATGTGGAAGACCGAGGGGCTGAAGCAGGCGCTCGACCTCTATGGCTTCGACGCGGCCTTCGGCGGAGCCCGCCGCGACGAGGAGAAGAGCCGCGCGAAGGAGCGCATCTTCTCCTTCCGCACCGCCAGCCATCGCTGGGATCCCAAGGCGCAGCGCCCCGAACTCTGGCACCTCTACAACGCCCGCAAGAACAAGGGCGAGAGCATGCGCGTGTTCCCGATCTCCAACTGGACCGAGCTGGACATCTGGCAATATATCCATCTCAACAATATCGAGATCGTGCCGCTTTATTTCTCCGCCCCGCGCCCGACGGTGGAGCGCGACGGCCTCCTCATCATGGTCGATGACGATCGCTTCCCGCTGAAGGAAGGCGAGGAGCCGGTGATGCGCTCCATCCGCTTCCGCACGCTGGGCTGCTACCCGCTGACCGGCGCGGTGGAGAGCGAGGCGGCGACGCTGCCCGAGGTCATCCAGGAAATGCTCCTCACCACCACGAGCGAGCGGCAGGGCCGCGTGATCGACAAGGACGGCGGCGACGCCAGCATGGAAAAGAAGAAGCAGGAGGGGTATTTCTGATGAGCGAGACTATCGCAGTTAGCGGCTCCGCCGCAGGGGCTGTCACCGATCCGGTCTACCAGACCGACGCCCTCATTGCCGAGGATATCGACAAATATCTGGAGGTTCACCAGCACAAGACGATGCTGCGCTTCATCACCTGCGGGTCGGTGGACGACGGCAAGTCGACGCTGATCGGCCGCCTGCTCTATGACAGCAAGATGATCTTCGAGGATCAGCTCGCCGCGCTGGAGGCCGACAGCAAGCGCGTCGGCACGCAGGGGCAGGAGATCGACTTCGCGCTGCTGGTCGACGGCCTTGCCGCCGAGCGGGAGCAGGGCATCACCATCGACGTTGCCTATCGCTTCTTCGCGACGGAGAAGCGCAAGTTCATCGTCGCCGATACGCCGGGACATGAACAATATACCCGCAACATGGTGACCGGCGCCTCGACCGCCGACCTTGCCGTGATCCTGATCGATGCGCGCAAGGGCGTGCTGGTGCAGACGCGCCGCCACAGCTATCTGGCGCACCTGATCGGTATCAAGAACATCGTGCTGGCGGTCAACAAGATGGATCTGGTCGATTATGACCAGGCGGTGTTCGACGCCATCGTCAAGGACTATACCGAGTTCGCCAAATCCATCGGCATCGAGACTTTCGTCGCCATGCCGATCTCCGGCTTCAAGGGTGACAATATCACCGGGCCGAGCGCCAATACCCCCTGGTATAAGGGGCCTGCGCTGATGGAGCATCTGGAGACGGTGGAGGTCGACCAGACCGCCGACATGGCGAGGCCCTTCCGCATGGCGGTGCAATGGGTCAACCGCCCGAACCTCGATTTCCGGGGTTTCTCCGGCCTTATCGGCACGGGCACGGTCAGGGTGGGGGACGCGATCCGCGTGCTGCCCTCCGGCAAGACCAGCACCATTTCGCGCATCGTGACGCTCGACGGTGATCTCGATAAGGCTGTCGCGGGCCAGTCGGTGACGCTCTGCTTCGCCGACGAGATCGACTGTTCGCGCGGTGACGTGATCGCGGCGGCGGACAATCCGGTGCAGGTCGCCGACCAGTTCGAGGCGACCATCGTCTGGATGGACGAGCATGAACTATTGCCCGGGCGTCCCTATTGGCTGAAGATCGGCACGCAGACCGTCACCGCGACGGTGCAGCACCCGAAATATCAGGTGAACGTCAACACGATGGAGCATCTGGCGGCCAAGACGCTGGACCTCAATGCCATCGGCGTCGCCAATTTCTCGACCGACCGGCCGATCCCGTTCGAGGCTTATGCGAATAATCGCGACCTTGGCGGTTTCATCCTGGTCGACAAGATGACCAACGCCACGGTGGCGGCCGGGATGATCCACTTCTCGCTGCGCCGCGCGGACAATGTGCACTGGCAGCCGACCGACGTGACGCGCGAATATCATGCGCAGGTCAAGAACCAGCGCCCGGCGGTGCTGTGGCTGACCGGGCTTTCGGGCGCGGGCAAATCCACCATCGCCAATATCGTCGAGAAGAAGCTGGCGCGGATGAACCGCCACACCTTCCTGCTCGACGGCGACAATGTGCGCCATGGCCTCAACAAGGACCTCGGCTTCACCGATGCCGACCGGGTGGAGAATATCCGCCGCGTGGGCGAGGTGGCCAAGCTGATGACCGATGCGGGCCTGATCGTCATCACCGCGTTCATCTCCCCCTTCCGGGCGGAGCGGGACATGGTGCGCGCGATGATGCAGCCGGGCGAGTTCGTCGAAATCCATATCGACACGCCGCTGGCCGAGGCCGAGGCGCGCGACGTCAAGGGCCTCTACAAGAAGGCGCGGTCGGGTGAGTTGAAGAACTTCACCGGTATCGACAGCCCCTATGAGCCGCCGGAGGACCCGGAAATCCGCATCGACACCACCAGCATGACCGCCGAGGAGGCGGCCGAGGAAATCGTGCGGAGGCTGATCCCATGATGGAAGCGAGCGTCACGCCGGGCATGAGCGATGCCGATCTCGCCGCCCATCTGGCCGATCAGGCGGGCAAGATCCTGCTTCAGGTGCGCGCCTCCGGCCTGTTCGGCGGCAAGTCCCTCGGCAAGGCCGGCGACCAGACCGCCAACCAGTTCCTGTGCCATGCCTTGAGGGAGCAGCGTCCGCAGGATGGCTTGCTCTCCGAAGAGGAGAAGGACAGCGAGGAGCGTCTGGGCAAGAGCCGGGTGTGGATCGTCGATCCGGTCGATGGCACCCGCGAATATGGCGAGGCGCGTCCCGACTGGGCGGTGCATGTCGCGCTCGCCATCGATGGCGTGCCGGCGGTGGGCGCGGTAGCGCTGCCGGGGCTGGACCTCGTGCTGCGCACCGATCAGGTGGCGCCGCTGCCGCCTGCGCCGGAAAAGCTGCGCATGGTGGTGAGCCGCACGCGCCCGGCGAAGGAAGCGGTCGAGGTCGCGGAGAAGCTGGGCGCCGAACTGGTGCCCATGGGGTCTGCCGGGGCCAAGGCGATGGCGGTGATCCGGGGGGAGGCCGATATCTATCTCCACACCGGTGGCCAATATGAGTGGGACAGCTGTGCACCTGCCGCCGTCGCGCTCGCTCATGGCCTGCATGCAAGCCGCGTCGACGGCTCGCCGCTGGTCTACAACCAGAAAGACGTCTACATGCCCGACCTGCTGATCTGCCGGAAGGAGCACGCCCGGCAGGTGCTGGACGCGCTGGCCTGAGACGGATCGGGCGGCGGCGGATATTTCCCGCCGTCGCCCGTTCGATCGGAGATCGACCGATCCCCGTCGCCGCGCAATATGTCGCGCAAAGGCGCGAGCGCGGCCTCATTCATCAAGGCCGGGCGCCTCTCGATGGAATCCAGCCATATGTTCGCCCATTTGTGTAGCGGCGAGGCGCGGCAAGGCGCTCGGTTTCCGCTGCATGTGACGGGATTGACCTGTCGAAAGCGAACGCCCGATCATCGGCTCGATTTCATAAGGGCATGGCTTCGGATCGGCTCATGACACGCCGATCCCGCCCCTGTCCCGGACAGGCTGGCTCCGGGCAGGCCAGTTCCGGCGGGGCGGTCGGTCGGCCGTCGCCGTCATGGCCCACCGCCATTATTACAGGATGGTCATTTCTGAAGGCCGGGGACGCCTCTACGAGTGAACGCGAGCAGCAGGCGGAGCTGCGCCATGCTGGCACCTCGCCACTTCGCTACTATGCGGGAGCAGATGGCGATTGACGCGACACTGGCGCGGCTGGAGCTTGAACTGCTTCTAGAAGCTGCGCCGCGTTATGGCGGGCGGTGCCGCGCCCATGCCCATATCTGTGGTCAAATCCGACCCCGAGCCGGTCGCGCCACCCATGCCTGCGTCAGCGGCACCGCGTCCCGGTGCGCCGGACCTGCCCTATGACCTTTGTTACTATCTCAGACTGCAATAACCATAATGGCGGGCATCCGGGCACTTTGGAAGCGGCTTTGGAAGCTGGAAGATGCCGGGAAGCCGCGACCGTCCCCGTTCACGGTGCTGTTCGGGTCGTTTGACGCATGGGTTGAGCAGGAAGTGCTGCCCGGTATCGAAAGCGGTCAGTGGGCGCGTGACGACATGGTGGCGGTTGTCGCTGCCTTGCGAGCATGGGAGCATGACGGAGTATGGCTCATATAGAATATGTAACATATTCCTCTTGATCGTGATTTAAGGATATGTAACATAATATCTATCGAATCTGATGAAGGTGGAAATGATGCCGGTTGTAAGATTGAACGATGCTACGTTTGCGGACCTGAGCACGCTCAAGACATGGTTTGGGACGAAGACCCCGAGCGACACCATCGACCGCATCGTCCGGGAAGCGATGGAGCACCTGGGAATGGAGCGGGACGACGAACCCGAAGGCGTGGTCACCACAACCAGCGACGGTGCGATGGAGTTCGATACGGCTCCGGGTCTTGCATTCACCAAGCCGGTATCCGCGTCCATCAACGGTAAGGCGGTCCATAGCCCCCGCTGGTCGTCTATGCTGTTGACGATGATCGCGCAGTTGAAGGCGAAGGGATTAGAGGGCGAGAAGCTGGTCCGTGAGTTGCAGGTTCCCGCCAAAGCTGGACGCTACGAGGACGAGGGGTTCAAATACCATACCGATCTGGGGATTTCGGTTCAGGGGCAGTCTGCTTCGGACGCGTGGAAGGAGATTGATCGGCTGGCGAGGAAGTGGTCCATCCCCGTCACGATAGAGTTTTGGTGGAGACAGAACGATAAAGCGCAATATCCAGGCCGGACCGGCATCCTGCGCTCGGGCCGTGCATGAGCGCTGCCAGTGTTCTGCGCCTTCGGGCGTGGGGTGCTGCTATGATGGCCGTTTATACGCAGCGCTGCCGTTATGATTTGCCTACGAGGAAAAATGTAAGCAGTTTCAAAGTGACTTTCTCTCTGAATAACTATTTGATTTTCCTGAGAAAAATTGTGGATGCACTTTTTTTGGGCTCGAACCAAGGACCCGCTGATTAAGAGTCGGGAAACGCGACGGAACCGAGCGTGACCTCGTGCAACCATATGTCGCCCGACCGGCATAAAACGCATTGAAATAGAACATTATTATTGGAACAATGCGGTGCATTGCGTCGCTTCGCGCAACCTCGCGACATTTGCCATTTTCCGCAATTTGTAGCACAATATGTAGCACAAAAGAGGTGTCGTGGATGGCAGTCAGGAAGTTCACCGATCCCTGGATAAGAGGCCTGAAGAAGGCCGCGCCGGGAATGCGCGATCTGTGGTCCGACAAGGCCGAGAGCGGCCTCAGTCTCATGGTCAACGACAAGGGGCGGGTGACGTTCCTGCTGTTCACCCGCTTTCCGCAGGCCGATGGTGCGCCCGGCAATCCGTCGCGACGGGTGCTGGGCGACTATCAGCCTCGCGACGACCGCGGCCATCCGCGGCCGGTCAAGCGCGGGGTGGAAAAGCTCACGCTCGAAGCAGCCCGGGAAAAGGCCCGGCAGTGGAAGGCCGCCATCGCGAACGGCGTCGACCCGACGAAATCGACTCCTGTGGACGACGGCCCGGAAGCGGCGGATGATGAGAGCGGGATTGAGCTTTTCGAGTCGGTCTACGAAGAGTTCATGAAACGGCACGTCCGGAAAGAAGGACAAAAAGACCCGCGCGGACTCCCGGTGCCGCCGCTGCGTTCGGCCCGGGAAATCCAACGGCTTTTCGAACGCTATATTCTTGATGATTCCGATGGGAATCCCCGATGGCGCGGCCGGGATATCAGAAGCATCCGGAGAGCGGATATCACGATGCTCCTGGACGATGTTCAGGACAAGAGCGGGACGGGGCAGGCCGACGCCGTGCTCGCTCAGGTCTCGTCGCTTTGCAATTGGTATGCGGCGCGGTCCGATGGCTACGTCTCGCCGATCATCAAGGGCATGAAGCGCGGCGGCGGCAGTGCCCGCGCCCGCAAGCGCATTCTGGACGACCGCGAGATCTGGCTGCTCTGGAAAGCGACGCGCGGAACCGATCCGTTCAACGCGCTGGTCCGGATGGCCTTGCTGACCGGGCAACGCCGGGCGAAGCTCGCGGAAATGCGGCATGGCGACCTCTCCGCGGACAGTGTCTGGACGATTCCGGCAGAGGACAGGGAAAAGGGTAATGCCAGCTTTCTGAAGCTGCCGGCGCTGGCGATGGACATTATTCGCGCCCAGCCGCGTCACGCGTCCAGTCCCTTCGTCTTTCCGGGCCGTTTCGACGACCGTCCGCAAAATGGGTTCAGCAAGGCGAAAGCGCAGCTCGACGCCGCGATTGCGAAGAAAGGCGGGGACGCGATCCCGCGCTGGGTGATCCACGACCTGCGAAGGACGGCGAAATCGCTGATGGCAAGGGCAGGCGTGGATTCGCATATTTCCGAGCGGGTGCTCGGGCATGCGATCCCCGGCGTCGAAGGGATTTATGATCGTCATCATTATCTTGAGGAGAAGGCTGCCGCCCTGCGGAGCCTGGCCAGGCTTATAAATGGCATCGTCACGAAACCGACGCCTCCTGAGAAAATCCCGCCAGCGCCCCGCCGCCGGATTTCGACGAAGAAGGGAGATTCCTGAAACTTGTCCATATAAGGACAATTATATTGTATTTTGTCAGATATTAGGCCATATATGGACGATGTTCGAGACGCCTATCGAAATGGCCCAGGCAATTGGCCACCGCATTCGTGTGCGCCGCCTCGCGATGGGTTGGAGGCAGGTCGAGGCCGCGGATCGCGCCGGCGTATCCTATCGCACATGGCGGCGCCTGGAAACCGAAGGGAAAGCGTCGATTGACGATCTTGTGCGCGCCGCGATCGCGCTCCGCTGCGAGCAGGATTTAAAGGCGCTGTTTCCGGAACCCCCGGCGGCCAGCATGGACGAGCTGCTCAAGCGCCAGAAGAAGGCGGGGAACCGAGCGGATCGTCGCATCCGGGCGCCGCGGCGGTCTGCATGAAACTTGCTCCGGGCACGCCGCTGCAGATCGGGCTGTGGCAGGAGGAAGGAAGCCGGGCCGAACCGGTAGGCCGACTGGCGATGGGGCGGGGGCGTGCCGTGCTCGAATGGTCACCGGAAGTGGTGGCGGGCAAACGCCCGATCGCCCCCGCGCTCTACCCGGCGGAACCCGGTCTCCACGAGGCCCGCAGCCGGGACTTCGATAGCCTGCACGGGTTTCTTGCCGACAGCTTGCCCGAGGGTTGGGGGGCGCTACTGATGAAACGGCGCCTCGCGAAACTCGATGTCCGGTGGGAGGATCTGGACGGTGTCGACCGTCTGGCGCTGGTCGGCCGGCAGGGGCGCGGCGCCTTGGTCTATGAGCCTGCCACCACACCGGCCGAGGATGTGGCGACGCTCGATCTCGATGCGCTGGCGGCGGAGGCGCGTTCGATCCTGCTGGGGGACGAGGCGAGGCTGGCCGACACGCTGGCGACGCTCGCGGGGGCTTCGGGTGGCGCCCGACCGAAGGTCCACGTCGGTTTTTCGCCAGATGGAGAAATCCACGTCGCCGAAGGCGAGGTTGCCGCCGGGTTCGAGAGCTGGATCATCAAGTTTCGGGCGCTGACGGACCCTATCGATATCGGCGCTGTCGAGGAAGCCTATGCGCGTATGGCGCGGGCTGCCGGTATCGTCATGGCGCCGTCGCGCCTGTTGCCGGCGAAGGATGGCCCCGGCTATTTCGCGACCAGGCGTTTCGACCGGCCTCAGCCGGGACGGCGCGTGCATATGGTCTCGCTGGCCGGGGCGATCGAAGCGCCGCCCCATGCGCCGAGCATAGACTATGATGGCTTTCTTCGCGCGGTGCAGGGGATAACCCGGCATGCCGACGACCTGGAACAGGCTTTCAGGCGCATGCTGTTCAATATCCTGGCGTACAACAGGGACGATCACACCCGGCAGCATGCGTTTCTGCTCGGCGCCCGGGATCAATGGCGTCTCGCCCCCGCCTATGACCTCACTTTCTCCCATGGTCCGGGCGGTGAACATTATCTTGCGGTCGAAGGGGAAGGGCGGGCACCGACCCGCGCACATGTCGAGCGGCTCGCGAAACGTCACGGCCTATCGGACCGCTCGGTGTCGGACATGATTGACGCTGTCCGGGCGAGTCTTGCTAAATGGCCGGTCCATGCGGAGGAGTTGGGGGTCACTGCTTCGCGTGAGGAGGTCGCCGAACGGCTCGCGTACATGGACAGAATATTCTTCTGACCGGTGTTGCGCATGCCCTATAGGCCATGACCGACGCCTGCGCGGCGGCGAGCCTCCTTTCTGATATCCTCCATCGAACTGGGGCCGATACCCGAAGCGAGGGACTCATCGACCATAGTCTGCATGGCAGCGATCTTCTCCCGCCGTTCCTGATCGCGGCGAATCAGATCGCGTACATAGTCACTGGCATTGCTATACCTGCCAGTCGCGGCCTGTCCCTCGACCCATTCCTTCATCGCGTCGGGGAGTGAAACATTTATTGTAGCCATAGGGATACCTCTGGCCGCCTATGTGCTCTTTTTAGCAAACATTGTCAAAATTCTAGGATTACCTATTGACTGCTTTCAACTCCGCCACGCCGTGGTGACGGCAGGTCAGCGATCGAGACGGGTTTCCCGATAGTCGGGTCATCACCGGCGCCGCTGGCTCCGGCTGCCTGGACGGTGGCGGGTGCCAGCGTCAACATCGTCGCCAGGACTTTACGGCGGCCGTTGTCGTCATCGCCGAAGTAGTAGACCAAGGATTTCGACCGTATGCTGGGGACCCTTTTGATCCGGGCCGATGGCTGGCTGATGATACAGGAATGTGACTGGGAGGAAGTCCGCTCGAAGAACGGCCGAACCCCGCATTACCCTTCGTGGGATCACGCAGAGCCATAAACAAGCGATGGCGTGACCTCGATTTTCATAGCGACTTCCGCTTCTACGGATCGGAAGGGGCTGGCGGCGCATAGCATGAATATGTTGCCCGATTCACCTACGGCACGCTTGAGGCTATCGATATCGTGCCGAAAGATTCCTATCCTCAGTCCGAAGCATCGGCGAGGGAAAGGAAAGCGCAGCATAGCACGGCCGCGACAGCAGAAGATGATCTCACACCAGGTCGGCGGCTCGACGAGATATTTGCGGTCTTGCCCGATGATCGTCGCGTTGAGGTGGAAGGCCGGGTAGCCGAGCTGATCGTCGAGATGGCAAGGGAACTGGATGACTCTTGAGCATAGCTGGCGGCGGGAGAGGGCCATGACCGCTGGTCGCGGCCTCGGACATTCATCCACGAGAGAGTTCAGTTGCGGAGCATCGGCAGCTGAACTGGTCAATCGGATATCCGTCTCAGGTCGAGGCAGCTAAGTCTACACTCCGGAACGGCGGCTTACAGGAGCGCCGACTGGGATGCGGACATTCCGGATGACGATCTGGCATGCTAGTTTCGCGCCCTCACTTGCGCCATTTCGGTAGCATTATAACGGCCCCAATGCTGTCGTTCGTTCAAACACGCAAGCATTTGGCGCATAATAAAATACCTGCCCTATGGAACTGTCGCCATCATCGCTGCATAGTCTACGCTCACGTTGGATCTGAAATCTGGAATATGAGAATTCTAAAGAACTTTTTTCGTACCGCTGAAAAAACGGCAGACCAATCACAGGCTGAAGATGGAATAACTTATGTCGAGGCCAACGAAGGTTTGTCAGTCCAAGTTGATCGACCGATCAAAACTGTTGCTGAAGACATTTTTGACCGTGCCTCATTCGCAAAGCAGATTGCAGAGACCATTGCACGTAGACGCGACCCGTCTAGCCTGGTTATTGGTATCTATGGGCCATGGGGCGACGGTAAAACGTCAACGCTGGCGATGGTCAAAGAGTATTTAGAACTGCATGCTGATGTGCTTCCCCTGGACTATAACCCTTGGTTCTACGGCGACAGCACCGAAGTCATCACCCGCAGCTTCTTTCATTCCATCAAGAACAAGTTGGAGAAGAGCGGCTGGTTCTCCAAAGAGAATATCGGCGACCTCATGGCGACATATGGAAAGGCGATCCCTCAGGTCGGTGATGCGGTGCAAGGTGTAGGCGAGGCCATCACCACCGAGGCGCTGGTTGAAACTCGCGACAAGGTCGGCGGCATCCTTCGTAAGCACGGCAAGAAGATCGTGATCTTCATCGACGATATCGATCGTCTCGATCGGCGAGATATCCAGACTCTGTTCAAACTGGTGCGACTGTCCGGCGATTTCGATCACACGACCTATGTGCTGGCCTTCGACGATGCGATAGTTTCGGAAGCCTTGGGCGAGGCATATGGCACTGGCGATCCGCTGGCCGGACGCCGTTTCCTCGAAAAAATGGTGCAGGTACCGCTCCATCTTCCTCCTGTACGCCCCGACAAATTACGGGACCTTATGTTCGCGGCATGCGACCGGGTCATCGCTGAAAACGGCATTAAACTAAACGAGGCCGATGGTCCGGAACTCGGCCACGCTTTGATGGAGGCTTTTGGTGCTACGCTGAGGACGCCAAGGCGGGTGAAGCTATTCGATAATGCAATCAGCTTTGCGGTTCCCATTCTCAAAGGCGAGGTACGTCTTGTCGATCAAATCCAAATCGAAGCGCTGAGGGTCTTTTATCCTACAATCTACGATGCGGTCCGCGCCAACCCCGACCATGTACTGAAAGCACGAGACCGCCATCAAGGGCAGAGACAGCCACCCCCTTCGCCAATCGACCGAGCGATTGAGCAGTTGGAGACTGATGAAGCTGAAAAGGAAGCCATCAAACAACTCCTGCACGGGCTTTTCTTACGTCTCGGGCAGATGAGTTACGGCGACGATTGGGATTCCATTTGGGCGAATGAAAAACGCATCTGCAGCAGCGATTATTTCCGGCGCTACTTCACCTATGCCGTGCCTACAGGCGACATGCCCGACCGGGAGATTGACGCTCTGCTTGCGCAGGCTTTAGCGGGCGACGAAGAGGGCGTCGGCGCAGCGCTCGACGATGCCTTCGAAAGAGACGCCGCTGAACTTCTGATCAGAAAACTGCGGCGCCACGAGGAAACGCTCGATCTGACGGCGGCCCCCACTTTAAGCTTGGCGCTCGCTAAACGCGCTTCCAAAATTCCCATCTCGCGAGACATTATGCTTGGGACGTTCGTGTTTTCCCAAGCCGCTATTCTTATCTGCCAGCTCGCGCTCCGCATGGAGGCAACCCAGCAAGATGCAATTATCACGAAAGTCGCAGAAAACTCCGACTCTCTTCCTTTCATAAGTCAACTTTTGAGGTGGAGCCGTGCGCGAACGACGGAAGGTAAGGATCGCGGCTTCATGACGCCGGAGAGATTGAACCCTATCGCGGAAATCTTGGCTAAGCGCTTCTTTGCGACCGCCGACGAAAGCAACATCGTTGAGTGTGAAGGTGATCGGTTTGGCGAATTGGCATATGCTATCTTGCATTATGGTGCCGAGGCGACAAAACAGTCGCTTCTGGATCGACTCTCCGTCTTTTTGGAAGCAGACCCCAAGAATGCAATTCTGCTTCTCAAGGGTCTGGGCGGGCGGTCGCAGGGAGAAGATGGAGTTATCAAGCCGTCAGAATTTACGACGGAAAACTACCAGTCGCTCTCAAAACTGCTAGACCCCAATCGCGTATATGCACAGCTTCGTGCCATCTATGGTGCCGAACTCGATACGGCTACATGGGAGGGAAATTGGGAGGAGGATTACAATGTGGACAGCCGCATCGCCAATCAATTCTCGGTCGTCCATCGTCGACCTGCGCCGGCAGCGGACGCAGACCAACAAGCCGCAGATTGAGGGGGATTGCGATGGCCAGCGAAGCTCAATTTGTAGATGATCCGCATATTGCCAGAATCGTCGAAGCACTTTGGTCTAGAGAACCCTATGGAACCGCTGCCCTTCTCGTAGGTGCAGGCTTTAGTCGCAACGCGGTCTCCAAAAGACCGAACGCCGGAATAATGCCCGGCTGGAACGACATCTACAAGACGATGATCCACCAGCTTTATCCAGCAGACGAAGACACCGGCAAGGCTACAGACAACCGCGCCTGGATGCTGGGCCTAACCGGCGCGACAAGTGCTTATCTGCGTGTGGCCGAGGAGTTCGAAGCGCAATTCGGGCGCGACGCCCTAGACAAACTCATTCTCCGTCATGTTCCTGACAATGAATTTACGCCGGGCAAACTTCATCGCATGCTCGTCGAACTGCCATGGGCCGATATTTTGACGACGAACTGGGACACGCTTCTAGAGCGCGCGGCAGAAAAGGCTGAAGAGCGTGTGTATGACGTCCTGCGCACGGTCGAGGAAATTTCTGAGGCGCGCGCACCTCGCATAGTCAAGCTGCATGGCAGCTTCCCAGCGCATCGTCCCTTCATATTCACGGAAGAGGATTTCCGGACCTACCCCGCGCGAGCCGGTGCATTCGTCAATCTTGCGCAGCAGCTCGCCATGGAGAAAACGCTCGTGTTGCTCGGCTTTTCCGGCGACGATCCAAACTTCCTCTTCTGGTCTGGCTGGGTACGCGATCGCCTCGGACCGAAGGCGCCTTTCATCTATCTTGTGGGTGTTCTCGACTTGACGCCTGCGAAACGAAAAATGCTCGAGAGTCGCAGGATCCAGCCAATCGACCTGGCGGCACTACCGATCATTGGGGAAGGGCCAGCCTCGCGACGGATTGAGCGAGCAAACCAATGGTTCCTCGAGAGGTTGAGGGCGGCCGAGCCCTATCCAGCGCGCCGTTGGCCCCGACCGGCGACCGGCTTCGTACCGCCGCTTGAACTGGTGTCTTCCATACCTGATCCGCAGGCGCCCGAAGCTCACCCGGTCATTGGCGGCAACAAGGCTCCGCCTGCGGTACTTCGAGAGTTGGTGAAGCATTGGGCGCAGCTGCGATCGGTCTATCCGGGGTGGATTGTGCCCCCCTTCAATGCCGCCGAGCGGATATGGGCGAGCATTGATCGCAATCTGCATGAAGTCGTCGTTGGTTTGCGCGCGATGGACGAGGATGAGCGCCTGACAGCCTTGTACGAACTCAATTGGCAGCAGGAGCGCGCGATGGTCCCGCTCGATCTGACTGTCGATGACATCGCCAGCGAGCTTCTTGATGGGATGGCAGCGAAATACCAGTCGCTGTCTCCGAAAATGGCTTACCAATTTCGCGCCATTGTACTCGCATTGATCCGCCACGCGCGTGAAGTTCGCGATAATGCACTGTTCGACCGATGGACGGACTGGCTCGATGGCTGCGTGGCGGACGACGGTGAGGCGAGCGACAGGCTCATATATGAGCGGTGTCTGAAGCTCCGCTCAGATCTGGAAGTAGACCAATTGGAAGCGCTTTTGCGCTCGTGGACGGTCGAAAGCGATACATTCTGGAGCGTGCGGAAGGCAGCCTTGCTCTCGGAGATCGGATTGGACAAGGAGGCGTCGGACCTCTCAGCAACGGCTCTTGCAGCAATTCGTGAGCAGACCTCGCGCAGTTCCAAGGATATCGCCTCTTGGTCGCGTGAAAGTTTTGCGATGCTTTTTCGCAGTTCCTATCTCAATGCCGATTTTGGGCGATGGCAGGAAACCAAGCCCGTTCGTGATCGCTTCGATCTCCGGCAGGACGAACTTCACGCTTGGGGATGTCCTGGAAAGCAGGATTTCTTTGAATTGATGCAACGTCTCGCGCAGGATCCTCCGCCCTTAAAGAAGCCTTTCGAGGTGACGTCCCGCTTCGACATGGGCTCGAAATACAAGACGCACCATATGGGGCGCATCGATCACCGCGAGCAACGTCTGATAGCCTTTCAGGCCCTTCGTTTCGTCGAGGAGGCGGGGTTGCCCGTCCGGATCGCCTCAAGCGGCCTCGCACTCCAAATCTATTCGGACGCTGCGCGGTGGCTTATCGACGTCCAGCCCGGTCGGGCTCTGGATGCCTTCATCATCGCAGCGCCTTCCGTATCGAACAAGCATTTTGATGCATTTCTTACACGCACAGCGGTCGCGAAGGTCGAAGCTTGCGAAGCCGGCGGCCATCTCGCGCGCGCGATCGGCCTGATAGCGGCGGCCAAGGCCCGGGTCGAACGGAACGGCGAGGATCGAAGCTACTGGATTGAGCGCCTGAAGGCCATCATGGAAGTAGCATCACGTCTCGTTCTCCGCGCACCGGCACACTCTGGAGAGCTTGTCTCCATTGCCCTCGACATTCATGCCTCTGACCTGCCGACCGGAAAAATCGGCTTTGGCAGCGAAGTCAGGCATCTCGTGTGCCGTTCGATCGAGGCCGCAGAACCGGATGATCGCGACGCGATCATATTATCGCTGTTCGAAAGCGACATTCCAGTCGAGAATCCTCAAGTCTATTCTGAAATTCCCGATCTCGCGGGCGAACTGTCGTCCGACATTAGGGTTGGCGCTCCCGCGGAGCGATGGACAGGCATCGTCCAAGCGTTGCCAGCCTCTCTGGTCGACCCCCTCAGACGAAAAGCCGCCTCCAACCGTCTTCATTGGCTTCTTGCCGCCGACATCCTTTCCGCTGCTCAACGCGAACAGTGCGCTGAAGCGCTTTGGGCCCCGCAGTTTCTTGCCGATGGCCTGCCGGGCGGGACTGTCTTCTTTCCGCATGCCTTTCTCTCATTTCCGTATCCTGAAGGCGTCGATGTGCTCGCTCTCGTATCCGCCCAGATATTCACAACCGCTCCGCTTACAGATGACGAAGTGGCGAGCGGAGAGTTTGCGTTTGCCCTCGACCGCAAGTCGCTCTTGGTTGGAAAGGATCAGCTGCGCGTCCAGATAGCACGACTTCACAAATTCATTGTCGATCATGGTCCCGCCCCCCGCTACCCTGAGTTCTTTCGCGAAAACCGCTCTGAACTCGTCGACTGCACTGCGCGTGCGGCAGCCGCCTTGGCGCGCCGCAGCGTGGGAATCGAAGAACTGAAGGCGCCACTGACGAACCTCGCAGCGCTTGAAAATTATCCCTTTCGAAGGGAACCCATGATCCCAGCTCTGGTCGCGGGAGAGCTGATGGACGTTGATACTGCAATTGCGCATGTCCGCCAGCTGCTCGCGCAATCGGGAGGAGACGATATCGTCACAGTCGGTGTCTTCGCAGATCAACTCGTTCTGTTTGGTGAATGTGAAGCGCGACTCGAGAAGGCTATCTGGACCGAATTTGTGCAATCGGTGGTCGCTCGCAGGCTCGGCTCGTTGGCGCGGATACTGCGCCTTATGGCCCATGTGATGAGGGTGGCGCCTGAACGGATTCCCGACAGTTTAGACGACATGCTGAGTCTAGGGCTCATGCTCATCTTATCCGAGACAGATACGGCCGTCCCAGCCGCTCATCCAGAATATGACCCGTTTATGGTCCGATTTTATGCGGCGTTTCTCGTTACGATCATGCAGGAGCAAGGACGTGGCGATGTGCCGATGCACGTAGCATGGGACAATGCGATCGCCAGCGACCCACTTCCCGACACACGGCGTGCGCGCGAAATTGCGCTTCGCCTCTTGTCCGACAAGAAGGATGAAGAGGAAGACTTTTAGGTCATCCAGACTCCCCATTGATATTCAAGGTACGTTTCGCTCAGTTGCGATCTGAAGGCTGCCAGTCCGGCGTCGACCATTCACGCCCCACGCATCTATGAATGTACGGCAGGTATCGATGAGCTAATCTGAGCCAGAGAATGACCGCTAAGTTGGCGGTTCAGGACGGGAAGAGGATCGCACTATAGTTCTGTGCACCATGAAGAATGTGAAGGATGGCCACTTTCTCCCGTTCAACCCTGTAAAATATCAGATAATCCCGATGAACACGCCGTCGTACACCTGCGGCCTCATAGCGCGGGATGAACGGAAAGCGTTCCGGCATATCAGCCAGACCAAGGCACTTTGCACGCAGTTCCTGCAGGAAGCTCAGTGCTCGCGCTGGATTGTCACGTGCGATGTAATCACCAATCGTCTCAAGATCATGCTCGGCCTCAGCCGTCAGATGGACGATCATTTATCGGTGGCATCCAGCGCACGGTATTTTGCTTCCAGTCGATCAAAGACATTTTCGGCTGATGTGGTTCGACCAGCATCAGCATCAGCAAGGCCTCGAGCGATAGAAGCATCCAGGGCGGCCAAACGGGTTTCCCGATCATGAATCAATCGGACGCCTTCGCGCAAAACCTCACTTTTCGAATTATAGCGTCCCGTTGCGACGAGACTTGAGACGAACTGCTCCAGCTGTTGTCCGAGGTCTGCACTGATCATGCCATGGTCTCCAATCACGACGGAGCATAGCATCTTATCAACAGTTGATAAAGAAGAATGGCGAATCACTGGCCAAATGTTTTCGTCCATATCCCTGTTTTCCCACTTCACGAATGTCAGGTATCGGTGTCAGCACAGAGGACCCCGAACGGCCGCTATGTTCGCGATGCCGAATAATGACGTTCCAAGGCCAATGCGGGAATGGCCGCTCACGCGAGGGGCGGCCATTTGCAAGTCTGAAAGTGCCCCGCAGCGTTGCGCCCGCTTGCTGCGCTGGTGGGCTCGGATAATTTTAGTACTTTTAGCAGATTTGCAGTTATGAATGTTTCTTGCCTCGGAAATATTGTTTGGGGAACGGATGCCTGGCTCAATCGAAATCTGCAATTTGCGCAATATTCAGCGCTTAAACTTCCCTATTCCTGACAGAGGTGTGTGGCTGTTGACCGGCGCCAATGGAGCAGGGAAGACCTCTCTCCTGGCCTGCATTCGGCGATTGGGAAATCGCAATGCCTTTCCCGTGCACTTCCCATCGTCCCTGCGTTCTGATCGCCTCGACAACCATGCAACGGGAACCGTGACCTACGAAGTGAACGGTTCCAAAGTCGAGTACGCCTATCGGGGCGAGCGTTGGACCCCAAGGCCCCGCAGCGCGTCACATCTGTTCCAGAACTTCGGATATCCCTCAATCACCTACATTGGCGCAACGGCGGATCGCATAACGCCGAGGCCCGAGGATTTTGACACGCGACATGTGAAAACGGTCGACAAGCAAATCATCGCTGCCGCCAACCAAATCTTCCAGACCAACAAGTTCTCGAATTTGCGTACAATCAATCTTTCCCGAGGCATCGGCAATGATGCCTTTGTCTTGGCGTTGGGCACGTCACCCCAGACCTATCACTCGGAAAAGCACTTCAGCCTTGGCGAATTGTGCGTTCTTAAACTGCTGCGTTTGTTGAAGAACGTAGCGAACAACAGCATGATCATCGTCGACGAACTGGAAATGGCTTTGCATCCGAGGGCGCAGGTTGAGTTGCTTCGTTATCTAGAGCAGCAAGCCAAAGCTAAATTTCTGACGGTTATTTTCTCGACCCACTCCGTTACGTTGCTCAAGACAATCGACCGTTCCCACATCATTTATCTGGAGAAACAGGACGATGGCGAGATCAGACCGATTGTGGGCTGCTTCCCAACATACGCCATCGGCAACATCGCGTCGGACGAAGAAGCCCTTCCTGACCTCATGCTATATGTGGAGGATCTCTTAGCCAGAGATTTCCTGAACTCGTTCTACGAGCTTTTTGTCAATGAGAAATACACCGACCCCACCCTTCGTCCATCGGCGAAGATCGTACCTGTGGGAGGGTTCAACGAAGTGATCGGCTTCTTGGACCGCAATCGTTCCGTGCTTCCGGCTTCGATCAAGCAAATGGCCGTGCTAGACATGGATGTTTCGTCTGAAGTGATTTCAGCTTGGAAAAAAGCAAACAATCATAGCAAATTGGCAAAATATGATGAACTGAGGAAGCAGATCGCATTTCTACCATTCACTCCCGAGGTCGGGCTGATGGAGCTTGCTGGCGGCAATCCTGTGGCCTTTGAACAAGCTCTGCGCAAAAGATTTGGAGACAATCAACTGCATGTGAGAAGCATTCTAATGAAATACGATGCAACTCTTGAAGGCCTCTCCCAAAGGAAGGCGGCGAAAGCCATTGTAGATGAGCTGACCGATTATTTGAAAATGCGCAGCCAAGGGACAGACGAAGTAATCAGAGAGAAACTGTCTGGCGTGTTTGCCAAGGCGTCTTGGCCCACGTACAAAGCAAACTTCATGAGTCTGCTCGGCGGTCTCGTGTAGCCCCTCGCGCACTTTCCTATAGCATCGGCGTTCCTACGCCCGACGGGCAACGGATGGTCGCTTATGGCAACTCCATTTCAACCATCGCCTACGAAAATGCACTGGTAGGTTTCGGAAAGCCGATCGCTGCCCTCTAGGATTCGAGATGAGGTTTGCAACCGACAGCTGCTGTGTCCGGGAGCGACAGTTAGTCCCAAGGTTGGTCGATCGCTATGCCTCGACAGTCTGATGAACAAAGGGAAGTTTTAGGGAGCCGTTTTGAGCGGTCTGAACGTCTGGAATGTCGGCGGTTACCGTCTGCCAGGCTTCGCGGTTGTCGGCGCCGCCATAGCCGCAGTCGGCGCAGCGACCGCTTCCTCTCGGAACTGGCGTTCTCGAAAAGTTTCAGTCACGAAATCGATAAACGAGACCGCGGAGCCGACAGCGAGACGTGCGTGTCGCGGCTGCAGGCCACGATGGCGACCGTCGCGGCCATGCCCCGACCCATAAAGCCCGCGAAGTTCAGCTAGATATTGGGTCAAGGCCGCTAGATTACGCAGGATCAGCTTGATCGTCTCTGCGCCCTTGGCGGCATCGGTAATGCCTTCGGGTACCAAGCCTAGCTCTTTCGCTACCAGTTTGGTTAGCGTCGGCAGGTCTGCGCTCGATGCATAACTTACGCCGCGCTTGGTCAGCACTGTCTTGCAGCAACTTTCAACCAGTTCCTTGGCGGTGCCGATGGCGAGCGCGGGGTCGCGATCAACCGCATTTTCAAGCCGCTCGATCTCCTTCTGCATCCAGCCAGCATCGAGCGCGTCCGCGACCGAACGTGCACGCATCACCGAGCGCCCGCCCATCTCGCCGATCGCCTGCGCAACAAAGCGCGGGCGCCCCGCAATTTTCTCGACCTCGACCAGCATCCAGCCTTCGGCCCGCAGCTGGTCGTTGAACGCGCGCACCATCTCAAGCGATTGGTTGCGATCGGGTCGAACGACAGGGTGGACCATCTCAGCAAGAAAGGCGAGGAAACGATCCGCAGGGCCATCGATCAGATCAAAGCGTTTGTCCTCGAAAATCCAATTATCCTCCCAGTCATGATTGTTCCAGCGATGTTGCCAGATATCGCCGGAGGCATCCTTGTAGCGGCTATCGGTCGAGGGCATCGCCTCAAGATCCCAGAGTCTCTGGAGGAACTCGACATCTTCGAGCGTACCCATCCAGGGGATATTGTCGACCTTGAGACCATCAATGATGTTGCGCCGGACACGTCTCGACACTGCGGCAGGCGCCGTGCGCCAGTCGGGTCGTGGCTGAATACGCGGTCGGATAGTCGCGCTAAACCAGGAATTGTCGTCCTGTTCGTACACCAGCTTCACCCGGGCGGTGATCTGCTCCTCCAGTGTCGCGCGCTTGGTGCCTAGTCGACCGAAGCTTGCCGGATCAATCGAGAGGAAAACCGTATAAAGGCGAGTGCCGCCATTCCAATTGTCATAACCGGTCTCGACGACATCTGTATCCGCCTCACGTAGCAGCTCGGCGGCCTCTGCCATACCTTCGGCCGCCAGCATTGCTTCCACACTCGCCAGAAAGGCTTCGTCGTCTTGCTCAGTCACGCTTTGCGCTCCGCATTATCCATGAATTAGTCGCTAGAACGGAACGAACGAAGAACAAAGTGTGGGGCGGTAGAGGTCCAGTTCGGGCTGGGCAGTTGCTAGCTCGCATCACAACCAGAGAGCTAATGCGGCCCTGAACGTATGTCAGCAATCAGGGAATTGACCTGTGCCGCTGTAGGACCGCTCTGTCGGCGGCTCACGTCAACTTATCCTTGAACCAATCAGCTACATCCACTTCATTTAGTCCGCCATCCGCGAGAGACAGCATTATTCGAATGGCATCCCGTGGCTCGAAAGTGATACGAATATCATTCAGAGCCAGGAACAGGCGCGCGAGCACCCATGCTGTTCGCTTGTTACCGTCCGTGAAAGGATGATTGCGTGAAATGCCGTAAGCATATGCAGCGGCAAGGGCGCAGAGGTTCACCTCGCCATAGACCCATTGATTGCGGGGCCATATCAGCGCCGATTCCAGTGCTGAAGGATCCCTTAGACCTATAGGGCCGCCATGCTCGGCTAATTGACGATCATGGATAGCGAGCGCAAGCTCGGCCTCGATCCAGACCGGTTCCCTGTTTTCAGGCATTTACTTGGCTAGTACGCGCAGTATGTCACGATCTTCGCGCATAATCTGCTCCGCCATTGCCATCCTGGCTTCAAATTCAGGATTGGCAGCCGTTATGCGAATGCCATCAGGGGATTCCGACACATAAAGCGTATCACCTATGCCAGCACGCAGCTTGGCAAGAAGTTCCTTGGGCAGAACAACGCCAGCGGAGTTGCCTATTTTGGTGATCTTTACGGTTGCGTTCATACAATCGTTATAACATTCTCCTGCGTACATTCAAGGGTGATAGCTCGTCTATGGTCAATTTGGCCATTGGAGAACTATCATGGGACATTCAGACCTAGATCCAGCCATGCATGATCGGCACCCCTGGAATGCAGGGCAAAATGTGGGGCCAAAGCGCCCGCTGAAGCCGCGCGATATCTGGGCGATCCGTTTCTATCTCGACGAACACAGGCGTTTGCGCGACCGGACCCCGTTCGATCTCGCGATCGACAGTAAATTGCGCGGCTGCGATCTGGTCAAGATCAGGATAGGCGACCTGATGAGTGCGGGCTCATTTCGCGATCGCGCGACGGTCATCCAGCAAAAGACTGGCCGACCAGTGCAATTCGAGATCATGTCCGAGGCACGCAAGAGCCTGAAAGCGTGGTTTGATCGGCGCGGCGGGGCGATCCGCGACTTCGTATTCCCGAGCCGGATCGATTGCCTTGGTCATTTGAGTACACGACAATATGCGCGTCTCGTGGACGAATGGGTGTCAACTGTTGGTCTCGACAAGCGGGAATATGGCACGCACTCGATGCGAAGAACGAAGGCTTCGCTGATCTACAAAGCCACGGGCAATCTTCGCGCTGCGCAAATCCTGCTCGGCCATACCAACATCGAAAACACCGTCAGCTACCTCGGTGTGGATATTGATGACGCTCTGACGCTGTCCGAACGGACTGAAATTTGAAAATTCCGGCTTCCCGACATCTCAGGGAAGCCGGTTCATCCATATGAACGACCGGCGGGCATCAACGAGTGATTCCAAGCCTCAGGACGGCCGCTCTGTTCGCGCGACCCGCCCGACCGCTGCTGCATGGTTGAGCGACTGATCGACAATTCGCCTCGTCCCGCGCAAAGCGGCTTGCACGTCCACATCCTTCCACTATATTGAGACACATGAACAAGCCCATGACCCTCAATGTTCGCATCGGCGGCGCGCTGGGCGATTTCGTCGCCGCCAATGTCGGTGACCAAGGTGCTTATGAGAATGTCAGCGAATATATCCGCGACCTGATCCGCCGCGACAAGGAGCGAACCGAAGCCGAGCAGTTCGACCGGCTCAAGGCCGAGCTGACCCGGGCCTTCGCCGCGCCCCAATCCAGCTATGCGCTGCTCGATGCGGACGCTGTGATCGCGCGCAACCATCGGGGCTGATATGACCGGCTTCACGGTCTCGGCGATGGCCGGGCAACGCCTCGACGAGATCTACGTCTATACCCGCGACACCTGGGACGAAACGCAGGCGGAAACCTATGTGCGGGAGCTCTTCGGGTGCTTCGACCGTATCGTGCGCCGCGATCAGCCCTGGCGCGCGGTGCCGGCCGAGTTCGGTGTGGATGGCTTCTACTGCCGGCACGCGCATCATTACATCTATTGGCGCCAGTTTGCCGATGGCACGGTCGGCATCGTGACGATCCTGCACGAGCGGATGCACCAGATGGATCGCTTCCGCGAAGACAGCGCGCCCTGATCAACCGCCCGATGGATACGGCTATTGACTGGACCGCATACGAACCGGGAGCGATCGACGACGCGAAATCGTTTCAGACACAGCTGTCACACACCCAAGGACCGTCCCAGAGTGTGCGAATGTGAACAGTCGAACCCAGCAACCGGATTGGGATCGATCGAAATTTTGCTGAATGGCCTGCATTGGCCGAGAACAACTCTCAGCTTTCCCCCTTCAGGCCGACAAACGTTCTTCAGGCGGCCACTCAGGCCGCTGGAGAATCATCATGGAGATGCCTGGAACTGAAACGACTGCCCCCAAGCGTCAGGTCTGGAATGCGGGAAGAGCCGTCGGGGCGAAGCGCGCGCTGAAACCGAAGCAAGTATGGGAAATCCTATTCCACCTCAGTCAGCGCCGCCGATTGCGAGACCGGGCGCTGTTCGACCTGGCAATCGACAGCAAGCTCCGTGGCTGCGACCTCGTGCGGATGAAAATCGGCGATCTTGTCAGCGACGGACAGATCCGAACGCGCGCAATCGTGATGCAACAGAAAGCTTCAATTCGAATTGCTTCCCGATACTCGATCCAGCCTGCTGGCATGGCTTGAGAAGCGGGGTGGCACGGTAGACGATTATGTTTTTCCGAGCCGGGTTGATCACAATGGCATCTCACCACCCGCCAGTATGCCTGGCTTGTCGATGAATGGGTGACCGCAGTGGGTCTGATGCGCAGCGAATATGATACCCACTCGCTTCGGCGAACAAAGGCATCAACTACCTACAAGGCGACCGGCAACCTGCGTGCTGTCCAAATCCTTCTCGGTCATAGCAAGATCGAAAATACGGTACGCTATCTCGGAATCGACGTGGAAGACGCTCTTGCCCTTGCCGAGAATACCGAAATTTGAACCCTTGGCTCCTCGCTGCTGGCGAGGAGCTAACCTTTGGGCCTGGGACAAAGCTGCCGTAGGCGGAGGTTCAATCTTTTGGCAGCTTCCGATCTAATTCTAGTCGCTCGCTACGCCGTTGTGCGATCCCTAGAGCGCCGGTTGGATCAGCAACTGCGGATTATCGAAGTGGCCTGGGCCCGCGCCAGCAATATGGCGAGGCTGTCTGGCATCTACTGCCATGCGCTGCCAGGGCAGAGCAGCAACCTGCAACATAGCAGTGCCTACGGTCTACCCTCTTCGCCTGTGTCATCGGTTTTTCCAGCTTCGCGAGCCTCCCAGGCCTGCAGCACCTCCTCAAAATCTCCATCGTCGAACCGGACGTTCGCCTTGAGCGAACGAATAATCGAGATGGCATCAGTATTGTCTGGGTCGGCTTTCAAGAGCTCGTATATCCGTCGCACGATCGCGGCCGGCGCGTCGAAGAATCTGCTCATACCGTCGAGCGACAAAGTCGAGTTCGGTCCATAGAGCTTGCGCAGAAAGCGCAGCAGCCAAGCATCATCCTTAGATTGCTCCGCCACCCGCTGGACCACGTCTTCGCGCGCGCCGGCCTGCGACCACGCATAGAGCATGTCGGTGGCCCGCGATTCGGCCATGACCGTATTGATGCCGGCGGCGGCAAAGCGTGCGATCATTACGTTGCGAACGGCGTCGAACCCGTCGCGCGTCGTCAGCCGGTCGTTCGGGCTCGGACGGTCGCCGTAGAAGCCATGGCCGAAGGTTTCGTCGCGCAGCAGATAGGACAGGAAACCGAGCGAAGGACTCGTCTCGAACATGGCTTTAAGTGCGGGATCGAAGCGCGACGGTGGCAGCGCATCCTTGAGCTGGCGCAGCACTGCGCGGATCAGATAATAGATGCGCGGATAGCCCCAGTCGTCCCCGCGCGCGTCGCTGGCGAGCGCATCGGCGGCATTGGCAAGCCCGATGATCAAGGTTTCGATTGGCCAGCCATTGACGACGTCCTTCTCAACGTAGCGCAGCTGATCGAGCAGCCGCTCTGCCTTGGTCCCACCAGCATCGCCTTTGTATTCGCCCATGGCAAGCAGCAGATGCGCTACCGGGTTGACGCCATCGCGCGCGGCGGTGAGCAGGTCGGCGATGTCCATGTCGGTAACGCTGTCGGGCGGATCGATCAGCGTGAAGTAGATGCGTGCATGGCTTGGACTCGCTAGGCGACGATCCCGCGCTGCGTGCAGATGGGTAGCGCCTCGCGTGCCCGAGAAAAGCCGCTCCTCCTTATCCTTGTTGAAAGACTGGAATTGGATCCCGGGCAGGTGGCGCTCAATCTCGAACTGGTGTTTCTCCCAGGCGAGGCCGTCGAGTTCGAGCGCGGCGTCCATTTCCTTTGCCATGGCGGTGCGTTCCTGCTCGGAGACATGTGCCCTGCCGCCGGTGAGCGCGACGAAGCTCACCAAGTAGTCCTCAACCCAGCGATAGAAATTAGGCGAGCCGACCGCGATCATCCGCAGCCAGACCAGGTCGGCCAGATCGACCCGGTCCTTGAGGCTCGGCCAATAGACGCGCAGGCTGTCGAGCACGCGCACCACCGCCCGGGGATTTTCAAGCACTCGCCCGCCGGTCTCGTCGATCACCTGCTGCAGAAAGCTGGCGCGCTCGGGCAGGCAGGACGCGAAACTCTGGAGTTCGGTGGAGAACCAGCGGCGCAGCGCAAAGGATTCGGGGCGCGGTACCGCCACCTCGGTCTGGACGATCTTTTCGAGATAGGTTGCTCCGCTCGCGACGCCGGTGCCGGTCTCGATCGCGCGCACTAATGCCCGTGCATCATAGCACAGGAGATAGGAGACATTGGGGAAGTCGGCGACCGAGCGCACGAGGCGCAGCAATTCGGCTACTTCCCGGGGTTCGAGGCGGTCGACATCGTCGATAGCGACGACGATCCGGCAATCGAGCTTCAGGAGCGCCTCGGAGAGCTTCTCCTTCTGCGCAACCAGAGTCGGCCCGTCCGCCTGCTCGGCCGCCGCGGCCGCGAGCTTCTCGATCACGTCGCCCACCATCGAAGCGCCGGGGACGAACAGGCCGGCCACACCGGCAAGTTTGCCGACCGGTCCCAGATGGCGAGCGAAGCTCTTGACCTGCTCGGCGACGGACTTGGCGGCAATCTGGGTCGTACCGGTCGCGTCGCCCGAGGCGTACTCCAGCCCGGCGATCGCCTTGGCGAGATCCTCGAACAGGGCCGCGAGCAGCTGATCACGGTCGCCGATCAGCCAGGGCCGGAACTCAACTGATGCGACCTTCGCCGCCTCCATGCCGCGCAAGCGCTTGAGCACGAGCGCGAGCAGGCTCGACTTGCCCGATCCCCATTTGCCTTCGAGCCCGAACACGAAGCCCTTGTCCACCGCCTGCGAGGTCAGCGAGTCCGCGATCCGGTCGGCGAGCGCCGCGAAGCCGAAGCGATCCTCGTCCTCGGACTGGATCGGGCGGTCACCATGGAAGGTCGGGTCGGTCATCGGGCAATTCCGTGTTGTTGTTCCAGCGGGGCAAGCGCAGTTGTCAGTGCCAGGGCGCCTGATCGTGCCTCGGAACCCGCGTATAGGCGAGCGCCTCCTTGCCCGACTTGGCAAGGGTGAAGCGCTGTCCGGTTTCGCGCGAGAGAAGGTCGCGAACGAGATTCTCGAGGCTGCCGGTGCCGCTGGCCGGGATCGCGCGCAAGGCGGCGACCAACGGGTTGTCCTCGATCGTTGCCGGGTCAGGGGTCGTCGCCGCCATGTCAGATGCCCATCTCGCTATTCCATTGTTGCCCGCGACGGGCCGTGCGGCGATACTAGGGGGCACGGAACGAAATTGGAACAGTGTGACGCCAACAGGAGCCCTTCGCCGAGGCGCTCGCGATAGCAGCAAAGGGCTCGAAGCTGCCGTTCAGAGCCCGGCTGGTTAACGACGCACTCTGGTCGATACCTGCCGGCTCGGACGCTGCCCTGCCTTTCGCCCAGAATCGCGAACAAAGACGCCATTCCCTATCTCAGATTTATCCGTCGAAATCGGCCGTACATTCACAGACCACTTGGCTGACATGATCGACCAAAGTGGGGACTTTGTGCTCGGTCCGGTTTTAAGCGTCTGACTCAGGCCGGCCCGGCGCGCCGGTCGTTCGTCTATCCTTGGGACAAGGCCGATTTGTAGGAGTCGAAGGCACGCCCGAACGCCATCGCGGCTTCGGCGTTGGAAAACTGATATTCTTCCTCGACGCCGCCGGTGCTCGTAAACAGCATCTTCCCGTAAAGGGCGATCGGGATGCGATAATTGTCCTTGAAGCGCAGGTCCGGCGAGCCATTCTTGTTGACCTTGGCCCAGGTCTCGCCGACCAGCTTGCTGTCAGAGGGCACCTGTTCATGCTCGATGAAATTCTGCAACTCGAAGGCTAGCTGCACCTCGCGCAGATCGATCAGGGCAAAGGCACCATCGGCGCGCGGCATCAGCACCATGCCAGGATAGATCAGGATCTCCTCGCCATTGGCATTGCCGAACCGCATCGCGCGACCGTCGAAATGGATGAGATCCGAGCTCGAAAAGTCCAGCTTGACAGGTTTGCGGTCGATGTTCCGCGATGCCGCCGAACGCTCGATCACGCGATGCACATCCCGATCCGACGTGATGTCCCAGATTCGGGTCGAGGCGCGCAGCGTATCGAAGCAGCGGACGAGATGCCCCCAGGCCTTGCGCGCGGCCTCGCTGGTCTCGAACTGCATGACGATGTGGGTGCTGGCCTGCCATTGCGTCAGCCGCTCGATCTCCTGCTCGCTCTCCGGTAGGCTTGTTTCGAGCTCGGCAATGCGCCGCTTGTAGAAGAGGCGAAGCAGACTGTGCCGGCGACCCTCCAGATCGGCGCTGTCGCTCTGCTGCAGGCCTTTCGCCTCGGCGAGGTCGTCGGCGATCTCCTTGCGCTGCGAGCGGGCCCGGACGATCGAGGCTGTGACTGCTCAAATCCTCCACGGCGGCGCTGTTGATCTCGCGCATTTGAAACATGGGCACGCTCGTGAAATCCGGCGTCGGTCGTTGGTTCGGGATCGGAGCGCCGGGAGCCCGCCGAGGCTGTGGTCATGCGTGTAGAAGAGATCGGTTCCGGGCAGCCCAATGGTCGACCGCACGCCCTTCGATCCCAGATTGATGCTAGCGCCCGGTACGCCGAAGGTGGCGCTCACGCCGGAACCGCTGACGTTGATCCTGACGCCAGGAAAGAGCTGGAAGCTCTGTCTGAACCGTAATCCCATTTCTCACCCCTCTGTCTGTCAACTCTTTCCCGCCCCATCACTGCGGATGGCAACTGACGACGCAGCGTCGGTCGAGTCCCATGACGCCATCGATGCCATTGTCCAGATCCCAGAGAATCGCGCGTCCCGATGCCAGTCGCGCGGTCATCTCGCGGGCGTGGAAGTTCCGGTTGATCCGCTTGGATATCTGGATGTGGCGAAGGCTGGGTCCGTGCGCGAACGCGGCCTGCCATCGCCGGTCGAGATCGCTCCGCTGGTCGACGTCGCTCTCCGTGCGATGCCCCGCACTGTCGGCGTCGAGCGTGTGGCAGGTGACGGCGTCGATACGCCGCGCCGCGCCGGCGAGCCGCTTCAGGAAATCGATCAGATATTGGCGGTTTTGCTGGCGCGCGCAGGCATAGGGATCCTTGATCAGCAGTTCGACGACATGGTCGCTCGCGATCGGATCAAGGAAGATCGCGAAATCGCGGGGCCGGCCGGGCTCGAAGACATAGCGCTTGACCGCCAATGCCGGGGCTCGCGTCGGCGGTGATCCGACGCTCAGGGTCGGGCGGCGGGGCGGCACGGTGTCCGAAGCCGGCGCTGGCGGAACAGACGGTGGGCATATTACGGTCTTGACCGAGGGGGCCGCCTCGGTCTCGCCCGGGCTCGCAGCAGCGGGTTCAGACGGCGGAGAGGATGCACCATCGCCCCCGAGCACATCGTCGAACAGGCTAGCCGTATCTCCGTCATCTTCGCCTGGCACCAGCAGCCCGCGGCTTAGTTCCCGCTTGCGCGTCATCAGCGCATCCAGCTTCAGGTCGAAGCTGGTGAGCGCCAGCCCCGGATCAGGGTGCACCGACTGCGGCAGATAGACATGCACGTCGCGCGTCTGGCCGATGCGGAACACACGGTCGGTCGCTTGATCCTCGACCGCCGGATTCCACCAGCGCGACAGGTGGATCACATGGTTCGCCGCTGTCAGCGTCAGACCCACGCCACCCGCTTTGGGCGACAGAATCATCGCATCGAATCCGCTGCGGCGGCGCTGGAACTGCTCGACAATGGCCTGGCGCGTATCGCCCGTCACCCCGCCATGAATCCGCGGCACGTCATGGTCCAGGCCGTAGCGACGGCGGATCTCCACCGCGAGAAGGGCCTGCATGGCGAGGCTTTCGCAGAAGATGAGCGCTTTTTCTCTCTTCGCCTGGATCGCATCGAGCGTCCGAAACATGGCGTCCAGACGGGCTGATTCGGCGAAATAGCCGTCGCTCGCCTCTTCGGGGGCATAAGGATGCAACGAGACGCCGCGCAGCATGTGCAGGATCTCGAGCATATGTCCGCGCTTGCCTGTGCCGCGCGCGGCGAAGGCCCGCTGGATCACCCGTTCATAGGCTGCCGCCTGGGGGTTTGGCATGTCGACCGGCTGGGGGTGGATATGCTTGGTGGGCAGGCCTTCCAGGCAGTCATCCTTCATACGCCGGAGCAACAGGGGCGGTCGTCGCTCGTCGGGCTCGGTCAGTATTCGGTTTAGTTCACGCAGCCTGTCCGGCGCCGACCCGGGATAGCTGCTTTCGAATGCCTTGCTCGATCCCAGAAGGCCCGGATGGATCACGTCGTAGATCGACCAGAGATCCTGCAGCCGGTTCTCGACCGGCGTACCAGTCATCGCCAGCTGGAAGCGCGCATTGAGCGTCTTGGCCGCGCGCGTCATCTGGCTCGCGGGATTCTTCAGCTTCTGCGCCTCGTCATAGATGATCGCCGCAAAGGGCTGGCGGGCGAAACTCAGATGATAATCGCGCATCGTCTCGAAGGTGGTGAGCACCACCCCGGCATGTGTCCAGGCATCGCCGTCGATGGCCGCACGGCCGAGCTTGATATCCCGCCCGGTCTCTTTCCGCGTCCGGTTGAGTCCGGCGCCATAGGCGCTCACCACTGGCCCCAGCGCATCGGCCTTTAGATGCTGTTCGATCTCGCGCCTCCAGTTGGCGAGCAGGCCGGTGGGGGCGACAATCAGCACAGGCTTGGGCGAGGTCTGCGCGGCGCGGAGCCAAGCCATGTATATCAACGCCTGGAATGTCTTGCCAAGGCCCATGTCATCGCCGAGCAGGGCACCGGGCATCCCCGCCCGCCAGCAGGCCACCAGCCAGTGGAAGCCGACAATCTGATGGGGCTTGGGCATCGACAGCAGCGTATCGGGCAGCGGTGGCGGCGTCTCGCCGGTGGTGGCCGGCGCGGCGACCAGCGGCGCGTAGGCGACATCCTCCAGATTGTCGCGCACCTGCAGGAAGTAGCGTTGGGTGACGATCGCCGGCGGTTCGCCTTCCTGCCCGCGGTCGTCCTGCGCTGCACACACCACTTTGGCCAGATCGTGCAGGGCACAGCGTGTCTGTTCGGTCGCTGGCACTTCCGCTTCGCCGATCGCGAATGTCGCTCGTTCCTCGCGTAGGGCGGTCTCGACCGCCACCACCGCCGGCTCGATCTCCTCGGGCTGGAGCGTGATGATCCTGTCGTCTGGCGGATCGCCGACCCTGAGGCCGAAGGCCTCGGGAAGCCAGCTGTTGGGTTTGGGTTTGATCCAGGGAAGGACCGGCTTGCGCCAGATGTCGATGCCGGAGACCCGCTTGGAGAATTGCTGGGTCTCGACGAACAGCGTCGCCACCTCGTCCGCAGCGGCGCCCACCGCCCCCAGGGCCTCGGCGATATGGCGCTGTGGATTTCGGGCGAACTCACGGCGTTGCTCGGGGCTTCCGGCCTGTGCTTCACGCACCACCTCGAGCACGCGGTGGAGCTGCGGATCCAGAAACAGGATACCACCGCCATCCAGCAGATAGGCCCGGCGCTTGCCATCGCCCTGGCGGAAGCGCCTGGCGAACACCGCCTGCTGCAAGGGGGCGAGAAGACCGTCGGCCTCCTCGTCGAGCACCGCGCCGTCCGCGGTCTCGCGCATGCGTTCAGGGCTGAAGAGCACCGGATCGAAATCGAAGCCGGTCGCGGAGGGTTTGAGGTCGAGCGAAAAACCGGCGGCATAGGAGAGGCGCAACCGCTCGATGAAGCCATCGGGCTTGATCAGCGTCCGGTCTTCGTCGCCGATCGCCTGCCGCAGCGCGGCCAGCGCCGCCTGCCGATCGGCATCGACGGTCGCACCGTTCAGCCGCTCGACCAGTTGCAGCGTCGTCCAGATCGGATCTGTGACCCGCCAGGTCTTGCCTTCGAAACTCAGCCGGGCACCCGCGACCCTCACCGGGGCAGGCAGGCCATTGGGCCGACTCCAGCGTGCCTCGATCCGGAAGTCGTCCTGATGCGCGACCCCAAGCGATTGCAGATTGAGCGAAAGACGCGCGACTGGCGGCAAGCCAAGCGACTGAGCCTCGCTATCGGTGAACTGAGCCACAAGCGCAGGATGCAGTTCGATGGCTTCGGTGCCTGATGCGGCGAGCAGCGCACCATCGGGCGCACATGCCCCATCGCCCATGGCCTGGAGTATTTTCGCGACGGCCGGGCGCGATGGCGGCGGCGCCATCATCACCCAGTCCTTGACGGGGACCACGGTGCAGCTGCCCTTGCTGAACAGGCGGCCCGCCTCGATACGGTAGAGGATGACCTGCTCGCCATCACCCACGGGCTCGGCTTCGAAGCGCAATTCGGTCCGGCTCACCAGCCGGCTCCATGTCGAGGATGGCGGATTCCCGCATTCTGATAGACATGTCGCGCAAATTTGAGCTGCCACCCGTTAGGCGGATTGTGCGAAATCTCGTGCAGGCTCTGGCCGGTCGCTTCCGCTCTCAACGCGGGACCATAGTAGCGCCGATCATAGAGCGCCGGCGCTCGCGGGTCGGTGCCATGCCAGAAGCGGCATTTGCCATTGTCGCTCCATTCGGCGATGCGCATATCTCCGATCGTGAAGATCAACGCGGATTGCTTCGGGGTCGCACCGCCTCCTTCGAGCGTCGCATATTCCACTTTTTGCCCTTCCATGAATTTCCGGGCCAGCCGTTCCGCCTGCGGCCCGAATGCGAACCAGGCGTCGGTGATGAAGCCCGCGTCGAGATAGGCCAGCCAGAAATCGGTGCGCTCCTTCCACTGGTCACGGCGCTCGACCGTCTTGGCCACGACCGAAAAGAACTCTCGCACCGTCGCGCGCACCAGCCAGTGGCGCAGTACGGCGAAGGCGTCCTCGACCCTGGCTTCGGGGTAAAGCGCCAGCACATCCTGGCGCAGGGCGCTCCATCGTTGTGGAGCCAGCCGGGGGTCACCGTTGCGCGAAACGAGCAGACCGCTGATCAGCCGCTGGTGCGCCTCTGAACAGTTGCTCGTGGTCCACGGCGCGAGGAGCGCGTAGGTGAGCGCGGCGTTTAGATCCTGGCTCGCCGGGAACCCCTCGAACAGAGCGATCAGGCGTCTACCGGTGGCTTGGGCTCCTTCGCCCTGTTCGCGGGCCGCCGTCTCGCAGGCAACCAGCAATGCCTCCTCGACGAACCCCCCGGTTGCGAGGTCGCCGTCGAGGCCAGCATCGCGCAGCAGCTGCGTCGGCGTATCGCTGGCGAGGAGCTCCCTGGACAGGCGAGCCGGTCCTGCATCGACATCCCACAACTGCCACTTCTCTCCCCGCTCGCGCCAGAGCCAGTCATGCCTTCTGGCGACGTACGCACTCGCATGGGTGAGCCGGTCGAAGGCGGGATGATCTACCGGGAAGGCACGCAGATAGGCCGATATGATGGTTCGATCGATGCTCTTGCGGTTCCGTTTTACGCCATGATCGAGCATGTCGGCAGCCTCGTCGTCCAGCGCTTCATCGAGCCACATCTCCTCTAGCAGGCGCTTGAGGTCTTTCGGCTTCAGGCAATGCGGCGCGGCAAGATCGATCCGAGCAAGGAAGCGCGCCCAGATTTCCATCGCCCGCGCCTTGGTATTGCCCCGGTTCGCGATTCGATCGGCGACCCGCGCCACCTCGATGCGATCGCCCGGGCACGGCAGGGCCGGAGCGGCGGTGGCGCGGCTACAAGCGGACTTGAGCGCGCTCACGGCTCGCGCTCGAGGATATGGCTCATCGCGGCGCCTTCGGCGTTGCGCGGCGTCACCATCAGGAAGCGCAGGTCGATACGGCGATTCTGGGCCTTGATCTGGTCGGGCGTGCCTGTCGCATCGGGGATGGGTCGGCGCTCGCCATAGCCCGCGACCCCGAGGATCGGCACCGGCTCATGCCCGGCGCCGTTGACGAGTTGCTCGAGCTCGGGATGCGAATCCGTGAGTTGGCGGAAGGTATTGGTAGCCCGCAATGCCGACAGATCCATATTGTCGCGCAACACACCGCCACCCGACAAGGGATCGGCATCAGTATGCCCTTCGATGAAGATAGCGTCGATCTTGTTCGCGGCGACCGGCTTGCCCTTGCATGCGGGACCGCCCGGCAACGCGTCGGCATAACAGGGCAGGACCGCCGACAGCTCATCGGCGACGATCTCAACCGCCTGCCGACCCTCGGGCTTCAGGACGAACTGGCCGGTGTCGAACAGGATGCTGTTGGGAAGGCTGAGCACGCCTGTCTCGGCATCGATCCGCACCGTCAGATTATAGGGTTTCAGGCGCTTGTCGAGCCGCTCCTTGAGAGTTTCGAGGATTTCGCGCCGCGTCTGCCCGGCGCTTGTCAGCGTGTCAGTCGTCTGCCGAAATTGCAGGGCGAAATAGAGCAGCAGGATGATAAAGATGAAGAGCAGCCCGACCATCATGTCGGACATCGATACGAAGTAGCTTTCTTCTTCCTCTTCGGAACGGCGGCGACGAACTCCTCGCGCATCCATGGCTTAGCTCTGCGGCTCGAGCTTGCCGATCAGATCCTCGATCTGATCGGCCAATTCCGTGAGCGGCTCGAGCGCCGCGGACAACTTGTCGACGGCGCCAGCCAGCGCATTGTCGATGTGACCGATCTGCTCGTTGAGGTGCCCCGCATGTTCGGCTGAGGCATTCCTGATCTGGTCGAGCGCCGCGCCCAGCGCCTTGTCGACTCCTTCGAACCGATCGCGATAATCGCTCCATGCCTTGCCGGCTGCCTCGCTCGTCTGGCCCAGCCGCTCGGCAATGTCGGCCATCGCGACCTGCTGCTGGCCCGCTGCTTCGCTCTGTCGTGTGACCGCTTCTTGCACGCGCGCGACGGCGGTTCCGATCGTTTCGGTGGCGCTAAGGATCGGCATGGCCGCGCCCTGCAGCTCGTTGGCGGCCTGCCCGAGCGACGCGGCGATGCCCTCTGCGGCACGACCGGCATCGACCAGCTTGCCGGCGTGCGCATCGGACGCCTGCGCCGACCGCTCGATGCTGGATGCTAGCACCTCCATTCGGCCCGCCGTCGTGCGAAGGGTGTCGACGAGCCCGGCGCTGACCTCCTCGAACCGGCTGCCGAAAGCGGCAAAGGCGCTCGACAATGCTTTTGCGCTTTCTTCGCTCGCCTTGGCGACAGCTTGGTCGATCGCCTTCGCGAAGCCCGTCGATGCCTGCGCCGTCGCATTCTCAAGCGCGTCAGCGGCCCGGGCCAAGATATCGGCATTGCGTTCGGCGGCCGTATCCGCGCCAGAGGTCATGCGTGCCGCGACATCGGCGATCTCACCCCGCATCTGGTCGAATGCACTCTGGATGCCGCTGGTCACCTGGGCGAATTGCTCGGTGGCACTGCTGCTTGCGGCGCTTGCATTCTCGGTCAGGCGCGAGCCGGTTTCGTCGATGCGGGCATGCAGCGCATCGAACATCGTCGTCATCCGGTCGGACGCCATCGCGAAGTCGCGCGCGGCCTGGACGATCTGCTCATGGGCTGCCTTGCCGGAACCCTCGATCTGCTCGTGCATGGTCGAAAGCTTCATGGTCATCTCGCCGAGCGCCGCGCCAAGCTGTGCCATTTCAGTGCCGGCATTCTTGCTGAGCGCCTCTCCCAGTTCCTTGCCGATCTGATTGAAGCTGCCACTCTTGAAGTCGTCGATGCTCGTCTGGATTCCGCCGAGAACCTTTACCATCGGCTGAAACTGCCGGTCGAGATTCTCGCCGATCGCCACGGCGAGCTCATGGCTAAAGGTCTTGAGCGCAGCGGTCTGCTCCTTCGTCTCGCGCAACTGTTCCGCGGCAATCCGCTGCGGCGGCGAAAAAAGGGTTCCCAGGTCGATGCCGTCGACGATCCTTTCGAGCTCGCGCTGCGTGGCCGCGTGCCAGCGGCGATCGAAGATGCGCAGGATGATCGAACCGGAAACGCCAGCGATCGACGTCCAGAACTTCACCGAAGTGATGGTGAGCAGGTTGATCAGCGCTGGCGTCATGTTCGCCGCGCCGCTTGCCGCGCTCAACGCCGTGACCGTGGTGGTCAGCGCGGCGACGATCCCGAGGAAGGTGAAGGTGAGTCCCAAGGCGACGAAGATGTTCGCCCACCAGGCCAGGATCCGCGTATCGTCGCCAAGATGCAGGAAATAGGCATCGGCGCGGGACGTTGCCCGCATCGGTATCTCGGACTCGTCGAGGATGGTCTCGCGAAACTGGGTCCAAGCCTGGCGAATCTCATGGACCTCATGCCCGCCCGACACCATCGCCGTGTCGATTTCGTAGAAGCGCTCGGCGAAGACCTGCTGGGCGTCATCATTGTCGGTCGAGGCAAGCACCGGCTCGAAGGCCTTGACCCGCGTGTGCAGCGCTTGCTCCAGCGGCCGGTGATACCGGACATAGTTGCGCGCGATGATGATCCCGCACGCCACAAGAAGTCCAAGAGAAATCCACAGCGCGGTCGATGGATTGCCAAAGACAAGAACGACGAGCCCGTTGATCGGGTTGACATGCGATTCCATTGATCCCCCAAATTTCGTCCCTTGGTCCAAGCTGTAACCAAGAAGCAAAGCCAGCGCATCTAAAATGCCAGGTTCAATGGCAAAAATCAGGCTCCGATCTACCTGACCCTGCATGGCCTACTGCGTCTCGCGCAAGGAGGCACGATCACGCTGTATAGCTTAGCAGTCGCGGGAACTCTTCGCCGTCCGCGCCACCGAGCCCCGCTGATGGGCGGATTTCGTCCTGCCGGTGAGACGCGCCGCCGCAGAGCGGCACTTCACGGGATAGAATAGCGGCCAGTCCGCAGCTGGGGAATCAATACCGCCGTCCGAAGGCCACAAAGGGGCGGTTGCTGTAACCTATGCGAGTTCTTATACCTCGGGTGTCATGGAGGCCGGATCCACTGCGTGCGTCGAAGGCCTCGAGCGACTGATCGAGGCATTCGAGCAGTCGCGCGAACTGGCGCGCGAGACTATCGCGAAGAAACGCTGGACAAAGCTGGGCATGGCGGCCCGCAAGGCAGCGACACCGCTCGCCGAGACACCGCTCGACCGAAAGGCGATCGAGCGCGCGCTATCGATCGTGCCGACGATGACCTTGTTTGAGCGCTTGGCACGAATGGTCGGTGCTATCCGCCCGAAATGGCGCCAACCTGCGATCGAACTGCTGCAGCACGCGCCGGCGATGATAAAGATGCGCAACGACATCGTTCATGGCCGCATGGTCGAGGATTTCGGCGCGCTTCGGCTCGAGTTGATGCGGGCACAGGCGCTGTTTGAGCGATTGTGGCTCGCGGAGCTCGGTTGCGGCCACCTGTCCGCTTCAGGATGGCCTCTATTTGCAATCCGCACCATGACGCCGAAGCAGCTGCGAAGGCGGCTAAACACCAATAACGGGCTTTGAGATCAGGACGCCTTACGGACTATTGGAACTTAGTTTGAATGATTTCATTCGTCCATGCGAGCAGTAGATTCAGGCCATTGTTCTCAACGCCCCACTTCTTAAGTTCAGAACCGGCGTAGCCCCCATAAAGGTTCTGCCATTCTTGCGAAATCTCTTCGGCAACATATGCCTGATCACCATGATAAAAGCTGAGATCGATAGAGAAATTCTGTGTTTTGAGTCAAGAGAATACGTCCCCCTCCTCGATATGCTCCTGAGTTTCTTCCCAATCTATTTTGTGGCCTGCGTCTATCGCTGCATTGAGCACGAGAATGAGCATGGTCAGGTCTACAATTTTCACGAGAAATTGTCTCCGAATGTTTAACCAGCCAACGGCTAACGCGAAGAGCGAAGAAATGAAAGGGGAACGTCTGCGATAACGCCATCTTCCTCCGGAAGTTTTTGTCTCACGCCCTAATTTTCCGCTTCACGTCGCCCCCAACCCTCATCCCGGCGTCGTTTGACACCGAGAGCAGCAGATTTGTATAGGTCGTGCCATTCAGGAAACGGCCAGTGATGAGCGTCCCGCTTGGAAAAGCGGCCGGTCTGCACCTGCGGAATGAAAATCGGCGGCTGAACGGCGACAAAGGGTCGAACCCGGAAATCCATGTCGGTTTCAGCGAATGTCCGCTATCCCATTTACGCGGCTATAAGCTGCCTGATCGGACTATCCCTGCAACCAAGTTACTCAAGTCCACCAATTGATCGATTAGCGCAGGGCAGATTTTGAAGGCTCCAGCTTGAGCCTTGAACGGCGGCTCTGTTGGCGAGAGCGGTCAACGCTCAGTCTAACTCGCGTATTTCGATCATTGGCGGGTCATGTATCAATCTCGTCAAAGGCATCAATGACCGCCTGGACGCGTTCATCGTCACACAGTCCCCTGTGCAAGGAGCTTGCGATGATGTTGGCACGGGAACAGCCCGTGCGCCTTGCTATGTGATCCACGCGATCGAGCAATTCGGTCGGTAGGCTTATCGCTATTTGCTCTTCCATCCACCTATCTTGCCTCATGCTTCTCCGCGCGTCACCTCCGATCCCTCTCTGGATCAAGCAGAGTGCATCTGTTCACGCGGTCGCAGGCGGCAAATCTTCCATCCGTGCCAGAGACTCCAGGAAAGAACTGTTGGCATGAAGCGGGGACAGAACATCGCTCACCGCCATGCACCGCCCCACACGACCGACTGCCGACATTGTCGAGCTGATGCACAAACTGACCTAACCCCGTTGCCTATGGGGTAGATAGAAGGCAGTAAAAAGCACTATATTTAATATACTTAGGCGAAAAATCGTAGTTTCGATCTACAGCGTATTGTGGTCAGCAGCTGTACCCTTACCAAAGATAAGTGGGTCTCGTGCGGCAGTTGTCCCTGCTCGGCATTTTTTGGAGTAAGCCTGCGCGCAAAATGTCGCATTCGTGCCAGATCGTGAATTTTTAGGAAAAAAATGCCCCTTTTAAACACATGTCAGATGCTGAAATTTTTCAATCTGACTCAATTGAATGCTAGCTCACGCCGACCGGCGCGGGTATCGTCACAGTCGCTGTAGCACGGCATGTAGCACAAACGATTTTTTCAATCCTCAAACCGAAGGAAAGAAAGTCGCGTAAGCATCTGTATTATAAGGAGAAAATGGTGGACGCACTAGGGCTCGAACCTAGGACCCGCTGATTAAGAGTCAGCTGCTCTACCAACTGAGCTATGCGTCCACACTGGCGAATTTGGGGGATGTTGGTTGCATCACCCTGCCGAGGCCGCGCCGTTAGCATGGCATTTCGAAGATTGTAAACAGGAAAACGCAATTTCATCGAATTTTTTTCATCGACCCACGCAAAAGATCGGAGATCGTCTGGCGAGAAGGGCGGGAAGACCCTTCTGCCCCATCCGCGATCAGGCCTATGCTGAAGGGTGTAGGTATGATTCTGCCGTCATCCGCATCGGAAGCAGGGAGGAAATCGCAATGTCCGCGCAGGTTATCATCAGGACGCTTGGCCTCGCGCTCCATCCCGAAGGGGGCTGGTATCGCGAGGCGCTGCTATGGTGAGACAGGGCGAGCCGATGCCGCGCCGGGGGAAAGAGCTGCGGTGTCACCATCTGGTTTTTGCCCGAAGGAGGGTAGGCATCGCACTGGCGCCGCGTCGATGCGACGGAAATCTGGTGCTGGCATGCGGGCGCTCCGCTGCGCCTGTTGAGCGCGCCGGGTGAGGCAGGGCCGGTGGAGGAGGTGAGGCTCGGCGGTGATGTATTGGCCGGGCAACGGCCGCCCTTCCGGATCGAGCCGCATCATTGGCAAGCAGCGGAGGCTGATCTGGGCTGGGCCCAGGTAAGCTGTGTCGTCGTGCCGGGATTTGAATTTTCCGGCTTTGAACTGGCGCTTCGGGGCTGGAAGCCGGGGTGAACGGACCGGATGTTCTGGCAGGGGGAATGATATTCCTGTTGAAACCTCGGCGGTAGCGAATATGCAGCAAATCTTGCCGACCGCTATTCTGAAGGATTTGCCGCATGCCTGATGCCTCGTCCGTCCCATTCGTCTTTGCGCCCGCGCCTGTTCCCTCCGTCGCGGTCGAGGGGACGGAGGCCCGCTTCCCGGTGCGGCGCATCTTCTGCGTGGGACGCAACTATGCCGACCATGCGCGCGAAATGGGCGGTGACCCGGATCGCGAGCCGCCTTTCTTCTTCACCAAGCCCGCCGACGCCGTGGTCGACAATGGCGCGACCTTGCCTTATCCGCCCGAAACGCGCGATCTTCACCATGAGATCGAACTGGTCGTCGCCATCGGTAAAGGCGGCGCGGATATCGATCCCGCGCAGGCGCTCGATCATGTCTATGGCTATGCCGTCGGGATCGATCTCACCCGGCGCGACTTGCAGGCGGTGGCCAAGAAGGCGGGGCGGCCATGGGACTGGGCGAAGGGGTTCGATCGCTCCGCGCCCCTTTCCGCGATCCGCAGGGTGCAAGAGGCCGGTCATCCGGCGCAGGGACGCATCTGGCTCGCGGTGGATGGCGAGATACGGCAGCAGGGGGATATCGATCAGATGATCTGGCCGGTCGCCGATATCATCGCCATCGCCTCGCGATCGATGGAATTGCGGCCCGGCGATCTCATCATGACCGGCACGCCCGAAGGGGTGGGCGCGGTCGCGGCCGGGCAGGTGATGACCGGCGGCATCGAGGGGATAGGGGACATCCGCATCGCGCTTGGCTGAGGCGCGGCGTCGGCAATGATTCGTTACAGTCCTGCCTTCCGGGCGCAACATCGGGCGGCCATTTCATTTCCGGGTTTTGTCTCCCCCTCGGCGGGGAAGCAGGCCTGCCATGGAGCGAGGCTCTAATCTTCCGACCCTGGCCGGAACAGCGCCTCGTTCATGGCCCGCCAATGGCCCACCCCCGGTCCGGTTGTCCGCGGGAAGCGACATCTCGCTTCCCAAGGCGCTTGAACCGCGCAGCTTGCATGGCTAGCTAATGAATGATGCTCCTTTTGCTTCCCTTTTGTCGAAACTTCCGATGACGGCCCAGACTATCCTGCTGGTCGAGGATGATCCCTCGCTACGCCTGCTGACGGCGCGGGCGATGCAGGAACATGGCTATCGGGTCCGCTCCGCCGCGACCGCGCCGGAAATGTGGATCGCGATGGAAAATGAGAAGGTCGATCTCGTCGTGCTCGACATCATGTTGCCGGGCACCAACGGCATCGATCTTTGCCGCCAGATCCGGCGGGAAAGCGACGTGCCGATCATCTTCATCAGCGCGCGGGCGAGCGAGGCCGATCGCGTGCTGGGGCTGGAACTGGGCGCGGACGATTATCTCGCCAAGCCGTTCAGTTCGCGCGAACTGATCGCCCGCATCCGCGCGGTGCTGCGCCGGGGCGGCGCGATCGACGGACGCGAGGAGGACAGCCGCCGCAACGAAGCGCGCTTCGAGGGCTGGACCGTGAATTTCTCGCGGCGCGAACTGCGTTCCCCCACAGGCGCGATCATCGACCTGACCGGTGCGGAGTTCGATCTGCTCGCGACCTTCATCGGCCAGCCGCAACGGGTGATCGGGCGCGAGCGGCTGATCGAACTGACGCGCACGCGTCTTGGCGACAGTTCCGATCGCAGCATCGACGTGCTGGTCAGCCGCCTGCGGCGCAAGCTGGCGGCGGCGGGCGGCAACCCGCCGATCACCACGGTGCGCGGCGTCGGATATATGTTCAACGCAGAAGTCCTGCGCGGTTGATCCTGAAGCGGACTTTGGGCGGGGTATCGCTCGGCCTGCTGGGCCGCATCATCCTCATCCTTGTCGCCGTGATGGCGACGGAGTTCGTCACCAACACCTATTTGTTCGACCGCGCCAGCCAGTTCGCGCTCCAGGAGGATGAGGTCGAACGCATGGCCGAGCATCTGGTCGTCGCGCACCGGCTGTTCGATCAGGCGGCCCCGCAGGAACGGACGCCGCTTGCCGAGCAGATCAGGACCGAGCGCTTTTCCGTGCGCTGGTCGCCCGCCGGCCCGCCAATGGCGCCGAGCTATGAACTGAACACGCTGCGCACGCAGATATTGGAGAGCGAGCCGGAACTGGTCGCGACCGGCCTCGCCCTGCATGTCCATGGCCTGCCGAGGGGTGGGCCGATCGAGGGCAGCATGACGCTGACCGACGGGTCGCGATTGTCCTTCAGCGTGAGTCAGGGCCATGGCTTCTGGTCGCTGACCTATAGCAGGCTCATCGGGCTGGTCGCGCCGACGCTGGTGCTGCTGGTGCTGGGCGGGCTGCTCATCCGCCATACGCTGCGCCCGCTTTCGGTGCTCATGCGGGAGACGGGGCGTGTAGGCACGGACGAGCACCGGCCCGTGCCGGAGGCGGGGCCGAGCGAGATTCGCAAGCTCATCCATGCATTCAATGCGATGCAGTTGCGCATTCATCGCCTGATCGCCCTGCGCACGCAGGCGCTGGCGGCGGTGGGGCATGACCTGCGCACGCCGCTTGCCCGGCTGAAGCTGCGGCTGGAGACGATCCCGATGGAGGAGCGCGCCCGCGCGGCGATGGAGCGCGACGTGCAGGAGATGGACGATCTGCTTCGCTCCCTTCAGGTCTATCTCGGCGGGGAGGGGCGGACGATGCCGCCCGAGCGCATCGATCTGGCGGCGATGGCGATGACGCTGATCGATACCGCGCGCGATGAAGGGAAGGACGCCGTTTATGACGGGCCGGAGACGCTGGAGATGATCGTGCGCCCGGTCGCGGTGCGCCGCGCGCTCGCCAATCTGATCGACAATGCGCTGCATTATGGCGGCAATGCGCGTCTTGTCCTGCGGCGGCTGGAGGAAGGCGGGCAGGGACCCGTGGCGCAGATCGCCATCGAGGATGACGGGCCGGGCATCGCGCCCGACCGGATCGAGGAGGTGTTGCAACCCTTCGTCCGTCTCGACAGCGCGCGGGGACGCAATACCCGGGGCATGGGGTTGGGGCTGGCGATCGTCGCCGATGCCGTGCGGGCGGAAGGCGGCACGCTGGAGCTTGCCAACAAGGCCAGCGCGACGGGGGAGGGCGGCAAAGGTCTGCGCGCGCTGATTCGCCTGCCCATCGTCGAGAAGGACCCGGCGCGGGCAGAGCGTTCCTGAGCCGGGCCGGGCGGAGCGCGTCCGCCATTATGTCGCGTTGCAGCAATATTTCCTTACACGGCCGCTCTTCGGCAGCAAAATGGGAAACGTAGATTTCCATCCAATTCCCCAGTGGATGGAGATTTGACATGAACGAACTGATCGGCCGTGTTTTCAGCTTTGAAACGAGCATTTTCCCGGACAGCAGCGAGCTGTTTTCCAAGCTGACGACCCATGGCCAAAGCCCCAAGGCGCTGATGATTTCCTGCGCCGATTCCCGTGTCGTGCCAGAGCAGATCATGCAGGCCCAGCCCGGCGACCTCTTCGTCTGCCGCAATGCGGGCAATATCGTGCCGCCCTTCGCGACGCAGAATGGCGGCGTATCCTCGACCGTCGAATATGCGGTGATGGCGCTGGGCGTGCGCGATATCATCATCTGCGGCCATTCGGATTGCGGCGCGATGAAGGCGCTCTGCCAGCCCGGCTCGCTCGACACCATGCCCAATGTCGCGGCCTGGCTGCGGCACAGCTCGGCGGCGTCCCATGTGGTGGACAGCTGCTATGAGGGCGTTTGCGATGCCGATCGCGTGCGGGCGATCAGCCTGGAAAATGTCGTCGCCCAGCTTGCCCATCTGCGCACCCACCCGTCCGTCGCGGCGGCGCTGGCGCGTGGCGAGATGGCGCTGCATGGCTGGTTCGTCGATATCCACGCCGGCCAGATCCTCGGCCTTGATGGCGAAACCGGGCGCTTTACGCCGCTGCGGCAGGACAAGCCGCTGCCGGTGGCCGTGCCCTCGGCGCGCCGCCTCGCGGCCGACTTCGCCTTTGCGGAGGCAGCCGAGTGATGAACGCGCTTAAGAGCAAGCTCTTTTCCGGACAGACGGGGGTGCGGGATTTCACCGCATCCATCGTCGTGTTCCTCGTCGCGATGCCGCTCTGCATGGGCATTGCCATCGCGTCGGGCGTGCCGCCGGAAAAGGGCCTCATCACCGGCATCATCGGCGGCATCGTCGTCGGCCTGCTGGCAGGCTCCCCCTTGCAGGTGAGCGGCCCGGCGGCGGGCCTTGCCGTCATCGTGTTCGAATTCGTCCAGCAACATGGCCTTTCCGCCCTTGGCCCGGTGCTGATCCTCGCCGGTGTGATCCAGTTCGTCGCGGGCGTGTTCAGATTGGGCGGCCTGTTCCGGTCGATCTCGCCCGCCGTGGTGCACGGCATGCTCGCGGGTATCGGCGCGCTGATCGTCATCGGCCAGTTCCACATATTGTTCGACAGCAAGCCGCTGTCGAGCGGGCTGGAGAATCTGGCGGCGATGCCGGGGCGCATCCTCGGCCTTGATCCGTCCAACGCGCAGGCGGCCGAGCTGGCGCTGATGCTGGGCCTCATCACCATCGGCACGATGCTGGTGTGGGAAAAGCTGCGTCCGGCGAGCCTCAAGCTCGTGCCCGGCGCGCTGCTCGGCGTGATGGCCGCGACGCTTGTTGCCTATGGCTTCAGCCTGAACGTCGCGCGCATCGACGTGCCCGCCTCCATCATGGGCGCGATCGACGTGCCGACAGGCGGGGCCTTTTCGGTCCTGGCCAATCCCACGCTGCTGGTGACGGCGCTCGCCATCGCCTTCATCGCCAGCGCGGAGACGCTGCTCTCCGCGGCGGCGGTGGATCGCATGCATGACGGCGTGCGCACCGACTATAACAAGGAACTGCGCGCGCAGGGCATCGGCAACCTGCTTTGCGGCGCGGCGGGCGCGATCCCGATGACCGGCGTTATCGTCCGCAGTTCCGCCAATGTGCAGGCGGGCGCGATGACCCGCATGTCGGCGGTGCTGCACGGCGTCTGGATATTGGGCTTCGTCGCGTTGCTCCCCTGGCTGTTGCGCGAAGTGCCGATGTCGGCGCTGGGCGGCATCCTTGTCGTGACCGGCTGGCGTCTGGTCAGCGTGACGCATGTGCGCCATCTGTTCCAGAATTATGGGCTGCTTCCCGCCGCGATCTGGGCGGTCACCTTCGGGCTGGTGGTGTTCACCGACCTGCTGACCGGCGTGCTGGTCGGCCTGGCGCTCTCGCTGCTGGAACTGATCCCGCATCGCCGCAGCCTGCGCCTGAAGGTGGATGAGGACCATGCCGAGGATCGCAGCCATCTGCGCCTCGAAGGGGCGGCGACTTTCGTCAGCCTGACACGCCTCACCGAGAAGCTGGAAAGCATCCCGGCGAGCCGTCCGGTCCATCTCGACCTGCACAAGGTCAAGGGCATCGACCATACCACGATGGAGATGGTGCGCGAGTGGCTGGCGCGGAAGCGCTCCGCCGGGGGAGAGGTCAATCTGGCGGGCGACAAGCCGTTGGTCGACCGGCTCCACGCGACCGCCCACTGAGGCAGGCGAGGAGGGAAAACGGAGCGCGCATCCGGCACAGGCCGGGTGCGCGCTTCTTCCTTTCCCGCGCAGCAATGATTTGTCGCAAACGGGCAATTCGGGGGAGAAGCCGATAGGATAGCAAAAGACCGTTCACCGCGCTGGACCTGTCGGCATCACCCTTCGTCGCCGCCAGCTACAGGGTCGGGAACATCTGCTCCCTGCATGGGATTGCCGAGGCAGCTATCGCAACCGATCTGGTCCGGGCGCGGTGGCTGCCTCCTTTGTGTGCGGCGTCAGCCCTTGTCGGCGTAGCGCGCCAGCGCCTCCTCGAAACTGCCCACGCTTTCCGCCCCGGCAAAGGGGGGATGGGCGCGCCGCAACTCGGTTCCCACCGCCGCCCTTATCTCGCACAGGGTCACGGAGGTGCCCGCGTCGCGGGCCTGGCGCACGAAGCTTTCCAGCATCATGATGCCCGACGCGTCGATATAGGGCACGCGCTCCATGCGCAGGATCACGCCGCGCGGGGTACGGCCGATGCGGGTGAGCGTATCCAGCATCTCGCCCGCCGCGCCGAAGAAGAGCGGCCCGGCGAGGCGGAACACCTCGACATTCCGGGGCAGCGCGGCGCGCTGGGCGGGGTCTTCCTCCGTCTCGTCCTCGGTCAGCAGGCCGGACGCCTCGCTCATCCGCGCCATGAAGAGCAGCGAGGCGAGCGTGACGCCGACGCCGATCGCGACGGTCAGGTCCACCGCCACGGTGAGCGCGAAGGTGAGCAGCAGCAGCAGGCGCTCCCCCATGTGCAGGCGCAGCAGGGCGCGGAACCGCTCGATCTCGCTCATCCCCCAGGCGACCATCAGCAGCACCGCCGCCAGCGCCGCCATCGGGATATAACCGATGAGCGGCCCGGCGATCAGCAGGAACAGCAGCAGGAACAGCGCATGGAAGATACCTGCGAGCGGGGTTTTGCCGCCGGCGCGGATATTGGTCGCGGTGCGGGCGATGGCGCCGGTCGCGGGCATGCCGCCGAACAGCGCGGAGGCGAGATTGGCGACGCCCTGTCCCACCAGCTCCTGTCCCGAGCGGTGGCGATAGCCGGTCATCCCATCCGCGACCGTCGCGGAGAGCAGTGACTCTATCCCGGCGAGAAAGGCGATGGTGAAGGCGGGGCCGACGACGTCCTTCAGCAGCGGCAGGGAAAAGGCCGGAAGCTCCGGCGCGGGCAGGCTGGTCGGCATGTCGGGAAAGCGCAGGCCCACCGTTTCCACCGGTAGGCGCAGCAGCAGCGCGGCGAGGGCGGCGAGGATGAGCGCGATCAGATAGCCCGGCCAGCGTGGCGCGAACCGCTTCAGCAGCAGGATGATCGCCAGCGCGCCCGCGCCGATGCCGAGCGCGGCGAAATTGATGGTGTCGATCGCCCCGGCATAGGCGGCCCATTTGCCGAAAAATTCGGCCGGGATGTGCGGCGCGCGCAGGCCCAGGAAATCGGCGATCTGGCTCGATGCGATGATGACGGCGATCCCGGCGGTGAAGCCGGTGACTACCGGGGCCGGGATGAACCTCATCAGCCTGCCCACCCCGGCATAGCCTGCGATGATCAGGATCAGGCCGGCCAGCATCGTGGCGAGGATCAGGCCGGAATAGCCATGATGGGCGATGATGCCGGAAATGACGACGACGAAGGCGCCGGTCGGGCCGCCGATCTGTACCCGCGACCCGCCCAGCGCGGAAATGAGGAAGCCCGCGACGATCGCGGTGACGAGGCCCTTGTCCGGCGAAGCGCCGCTGGTGATGCCCAGCGCCATGGCCAGCGGCAGCGCGACGATGGCGACGGTCAGGCCCGCCAGCGCATCATCCTTGAGGCGGGCAAGAGTGATGCCTTCGCGCAAGGTGGTGGCCAGCT